>CEVA01064569.1_pt1 | contig 11392 bp, 10 predicted proteins | sample 361521 | NCBI WGS metagenome assembly CEVA01 (sample SAMEA2622823, study PRJEB7988) | marine metagenome | isolation source: saline water (ENVO:00002010), including | reverse complement strand
AAAGATTTGGAAACGTGTAACAACATTAAGGCTCTTGTTCCTGATAAACTTCAATCACAAATTCATGTATTAGCAGGCCAAACGAGCCTAATTGAAGCAGTAGACCTGCTTGGCGCTTGTCAAACAGTGGTTGCAAACGATTCTGGCTTGATGCACGTCGCTGCAGCTGTAGGTTGTAACGTTGTCGCTGTTTACGGCTCAACATCACCTAAATACACGCCGCCTTTAGCTGAAAAAGTTGAAATCGTACATACAGACATTGATTGCCGTCCTTGTTTCCAACGTGAATGTGAATTCAAGCACTTAAAATGTTTAACGGAATTATCACCGAAACAAGTCGTCAATAGTATCCATAAGTTAGAAGCTATTTCGGTAAGCTCATGTTGATTCGTTTTTTCTACACGCTGCTCCTCGCACTTGTTGCCCCTCTACTTCTATTTGGCTTATACAAAAGTAAGCCAAATAAACCCAAGTTTGGTAAACGCTGGAAGGAACACTTTGGCATAACTCCTAAGTTGATATCAGATCAGCGTCCTATTTGGATTCACGCGGCATCTGTAGGAGAAACGTTAGCAGCAACGCCGCTGATCAAAGCCATAAAAACACGCAATCCCGAGCAGACAATTGTCATCACAACAACAACCAGCACCGGTGCTGAACAAGCAGAAAAACTGGGGGATTTGGTCGAGCATAGGTACATGCCAATTGATTTTTCCTTTGCAGTTCGTGGCTTCATCCGCGCTATTCAGCCAGATAAGATGCTGATCATAGAAACAGAGCTTTGGCCCAACACATTAAACACAGTGAGCAAGACAGGTATTCCAATTACCATTGTGAATGCGCGTTTGTCTGAAAAATCACGGGCGAATTACGCCAAAGTTCAACCACTATTCAACCAAATACATCCCACTCTAACTTCTGTTCTGTGCCAAACACAATCAGATGCTGATCGTTTTATCGCTTTAGGTACAAAGCCAAGTAAGGTAACAATTACTGGGTCGATTAAGTTCGATATTTCAATTCCAGATGAAACTGTCAAAAGATCTCATGAGCTTCGTCAGCTATTAGGTCCAACTAGATCTGTATGGATAGCAACAAGTACACATAAAGGTGAGGATGAGCAACTACTAAATGCCCATCGGACATTATTAAAATTAAACCCAGAGGCGCTATTAATCCTAGTTCCTCGTCACCCAGAAAGGTTTGATGATGTATTTACCCTTTGCCAAAGCCAAGGTTTTAAAACCACGCGCAGAACAGCTCAAGAAAATATCACGGCTGATCATCAGGTTTACCTCGGTGACACTATGGGCGAGATGTTGGTATTAATTGGTGCTGCAGATGTCTGCTTTATGGCTGGAAGCTTGATCGGAGAAAAAGTTGGTGGGCACAACGTCTTAGAGCCAGCTGCAATTGGAGTTCCTGTCATCACAGGGCCCAGTTACTATAACTTTACTGAAATTGTTAAGACACTTGAAAGTCAAAATGGAATTCTAATACTCCAACCAGAACAAATAGCTAAAAGTGTAAATCAGTTTTTTTGTCATCCAGAACAACGTAAGTCTCAGGTAGATAATGCCAATATCGTGGTTAGTAATAACCAAGGTTCTTTAGCCAGGACCATAGCAAGCATCTAAAAGGTACTCTCATGAATCTATTTTTAGTTACTTCCCCTCTTCAATATCTTTGTGCTATCGAAGCTAAACAGGTGTATTGCCCCCAAGAGCCATCAATTTTGCTATTGGTTAAACAACCACGTGAGCCTGGTATCAGCCATTTAGCACATGTTTTCAATAGAGATGATTGGACTCATGTCATTGATGTTGAGCGAACGCAGCGCTCTTTTGCTGTACCCAGAGCGATTAAAGCTGCAGTTAAAGGCAGTGGTAGTAAAGCCTTTAAGTACTTTTTTCATGGTGAATACAACGCTTGGCGAACGAAGCTGATCCTAAAAAACCTTAATATTGAAACCGAAGTATATTTTGATGATGGCTCGCTGACTCTTACGGAGTATGAACGCCATATCAAAACAAAGAACGTTTTTCATAGGCCTCGCTTTATCAATGACCTGGTTGTTAGACTCCAAGGACTTAAGCCTATTGGTAAACTACCTATGTCTAAACAACTCGAAATTTTTACCATGTTCAAAGATTTAGAAGCAAACGTTCCTGTTCGAACAAATGAGTTCAAGCAGTTAAAACAAAAGTATGAAGTGAACCAAAAGAAAGCGTTAAGCAGCTCCAAGGCTCTATTTCTTGGACAAGGCAGTATTGGCTGCGATGGAACTAAAAAAGACCGATACTTAGACTTAATTAAGCGCTTTTCAGCAGCCACTAACAAGCCTATTCTTTATGCTCCGCACCGTACTGAAAATGCAGAAACTCGCGCTATGGTTGAGAGAATACCTAACTTAACCTACCATGACTCAAGCTTTCCTGTAGAGATTGAGATTGCGGAAAAAGGGCTTAATTTAGCCGATGTTGGAGGGGTATCCTCGACAGCATTATACTCATTAAAACTAATATACCCAGATATTCAGATCTACACAGCTAAACAGCCAGCAGACGATTATTCGAATCCTGTAAGTTTTGATGAAGTTGAACTGATGTCACAGCACCTTGGAAAGCTAGGAGTGAAATTCTTCTAATAACGGTTAGTACAATTATAAAATAAAAAGCGAGCCCTACTGCTCGCTTTTTATTTAGGCTCGGTGACGTTAACAGCTTTAAATATAAACGCCTTTGCCAAAAATTATATGATGCTCAGTTGCTTCTTTGCTTGGGGATAGCATGCCATTTAACTTATCGGGCAAAGAAACCTGTAGCGTTTCATTATTTGCACTTTCTGTAATCAGCTCATTTACAGAATCTAATCGATGCATTTTAAACCAATCATAACCACTCTTTGTTACCCCCAGCCAATCAAAAAATGGCTTAATATAAGCCTTGCTTCCACTATAGTGAGATAACAGGTTTTGGCCTTCGTCACTTGTTATTCGACCGTGACGTATCTCCCTTGCTACATGATCATTCACCTTGCGATAGCCAACTCTCTTCATTTTCAGTACATCATGAAGATGGTAATAAACTGAACTACCCGCTCGCTCATAAATGTCGAAAGTAGCCGTATTTGTTTCCGGAACAAATCCAAATTCAGTCATTGCCTGATTTTGCGCAATTGGATCCCACCTCATGTAGTTACTAAGATAAAGACCTCTAACACCACGGCGAGAAAGTGAAGTGGTCTCTGGATAGCGATAGTAGTTTAACTCGCGCTCATTTACCTGAGCACCATTACCAATCAAGTGCTCGACCTCAACATTAAATAGATCGTGCTCTCGGCGACTCCATCGACTCATTTCAGCAGCATCATGGTGGGAGAACTTGCCAACCTGCTCCACCGCCTGATTTTGTCCCCAAATAACCAAAGGGATCTTACGTTCATAAGCAACATGAACGGGAAAAGATGTATGAAGCTGAAGAAACGGCAACATCATATGATCAAACTTTCGCAGTGAGGTTCTAACCAGATCTTTGTATACCCGCATGTCAGGGTTAAATACAAATGAATCAACATCAAAGTGAGTAATCAGATTATGTAGATTGTGCCACCCAATATCGTTCTTAAAGTAATCATTAACGCAAACCACAAGAGGAGATAGCCCTAACTCTAATACTTTACTCAAGGTGTAGTAGTCTTCTGCATCGCCAACAACTGGAACAACACAATCATATTTACTATGCTGCTTCTTATATTGGCGTAAAGTGCGCTCAAGCTCTACAGCTTTAAGTGCCCAGTCTATCTCATCTTTCTCTTTGTGATTAAAACACCCTGAACACTCTTGCTCTGTGATAATTAAACCAAATGGATGATTAACTGGGTAATGGCATTTAGGACAAGTTGATAGCATTTTTATAGCTCGTTATTGAATACTCTTTATGCAAAACCTTGTTATCAATTAGCACTGATGCAAGGCCTTGCACGCTAGCTGTTTTAATAGACTCTCGTCCGATACCACCGCTCACAATCAATTTGTGGTTATCGATAGGTATAGCCGTAATCAATTCAAAATTAAATTGATCAAGCATACCTTCAGAAGCCGTATCCACTAAAACAACCTCATTTGCATAAAATTGAATAAAATCAAAATCTAAATCACGCGCTGAGATAAACGCTCTTTTCTCTGAGCAATAGATTTCTAGTTCACCATGATTAAATTGAACGGGCAGTAAGCATTGAATGGCTTGGTGACCAAATAAGTCTTTAGCCTTCTCTAATAGCTCATGATTTTTAGATAGAAACGCTGAAGAAAACACCAGCCTTTCAACTGGTAAATCACTTAGTAGCGATAAATGTTCAACTGTTCGAATTCCACCACCAAAACTAATAGGCGTCATCGTTTTTAAGCGATGAAGGACATCAATATCGGCTTTAAACTGTGCAATGGTATCGTTATCTCTTACAGGGCGAATAATTGCGACTTCATCACATTGATATTCTTCCAGTGAATCCAATACACCTTCCAATTCACCAAGTGGGCGTAAAGTATTCCAATGGTAGGACTGCACACAATGCTCTTTATGCAGTAATACGGTAGAACCAACTCGCATTTTTTCTCCCTAGAGAATCATGTTGATTAAATCTGCACCCGAGATCTGACTTTTCTCTGGGTGGAACTGAATACCAATGATGTTATCTTTCACCAGTAAACCACTATATTGAGACAGCTTTTCATTCACAGGTAATGTATATGCTTCAGCACTTTTATTCACAACACCGTACTCATGGTTGTAAAACACTCTGCCGTTAAAAATTCTTTTCTGGGTTAATTGATGGCGGCTACCAAAAGTTTGACCTCCCATTTCATTACGACGAAAAGAGAGTGGCTCCCAACTGTTATGGGAAACCTTTCCAGCAAGGCGTTCTACATGCCCATCTAATAGTCCGAGGCCCTCTACATGTCCATCTTCCTCGGAATACTTCATCATGATTTGGAAACCTAAGCAGATTCCCATCAATCGTTTTCCCTTTGCGACATGGTCGAGCACTGCTTGGTCAAAACTACCTGTCTTCATTCGCTGCATATAAGAACCAGCGGAGCCAACACCAGGAAGCACTAACATCTCTGACTGAATATCTTCCGGCTTAGTAACAATACGTGTAGAAACGTGCGACTTTTCAATCCAGTTCTTCACCGAACGAATATTACCGCTACCAATGTCTAAAATATCAACCTTCATAATCTACACCTACTGCGAACTTTCTAACTGGTCGCTTACCTGGTCGAATTTCAAAGATTGTAGAATTTACCCAATTATTGGCAATGTTCCAAAACTCATCTATGGTAATACCAACATAATCTGAGTAACTCTGAATAATACGATCTGAACAAAGCCCATCATATTTTTCTGCGATCTCTATACCCTGTTCACGAGTCAATTTTCCTGCGCGAATTTTTTCATTCACCGCATCCGTCGCACGACCAAAACCAAACTTATAGTATTTCAGCATCATATTGATGTTAGTAAACTCTTCATCCAGCATAGATGCATTAGAAAGATCGCCAGTTTCAAGCTCCTCTCCTGGACGTAGAGTTAAGCCTTGAAGCGATGCATAGATTGAGTTGTCATCATTGCTCCAATCATCCCAAGCAGGGCCGAGGTAGAAAATATTGATTTTCTTACGCTCAAACTCTATCTCATCCGGGTATAAATAGTGCTCTGCTAAATATGGTGCAGATACTGCTTCTTTCAGCCAATCTGTGCCACCAGCGGTTAGAGTATTCAGACGACGAAGATTGTTTCCATCAAACTCATCAAAGCCTTCAACCGCAGCATCACCAACTTGCAAGGCTGGATTTTCTCCCCAAAAAATGGTGTTAACGCCCAGTTCTATAGCTAAACGAGGTACTGTCGAGAACAGCGACATCTCCGTTGACTTACAAACGTTGCCAAATTGCTTAAATGACTCTAAAGCAAGTTGAGCGGCAGTTTGTGGTGCAGGCGTTGCGGCAATAACATCAAAACCCATTTCAATTAGGTTTGTTAGGTTTCGAGCTCCAATTTCAGACATCTGCTTCGGAGGATAAGCACAACAAACTAATAGAGGTCGTAACCCCAATCGGTCACGAACCCAATGCGCCTGACGAGTACTATCTTTGCCACCACTAACGCCAACAATACAATCGTAAGCTCCCTTGTTCCGTTGCTTCTGGCGACTTTTTTGGATCTTATCCTGTAACAGCTTTAACTTAAGCCCCACATTGTCGTGGTGTTCAGAAGCTGAATAACGACATGCTATACAAACCCCATCAGAGAGGGAGGCATTGGGGCGCAGGTCTGTAGTTAAACACGCTTTGCAGTACTTCATTCTTACGCCATCTCAATAACATCAAAAGATAGCGCAGTTCCGCGGGCTATATCTTGCGTCGCTTTTTTGCCTAAAACTGCGTCATAATGCTTCGGTGCAAGACCAAATCCAGGACGAATACTACGAACGTTATCTGCTGTTAACTCTTCACCCGCTTTAATATCTTTCACAACATAAAGTGAACGACGAAACTTCACATTACCCTTTTCTGCTTCAGTTCTTTCATAGTTAACCTTACCTAATGCCTGCCATGCCGTTTTAGTATCCTGACATAGCGCTTTTAGTTCTTCAGGTTCTAATGAGAAACTATCATCAGCACCACCACCATTGCGATCCATAGTTACGTGCTTTTCAATCAGACATGCACCAAGTGCTATCGATGTAACAGCAGTTGCGTTATCGATGGTGTGATCAGATAACCCTGAAAGCACATCAAACCTCTCAGCTATATCTGCGATAGTTTTCAGGTTGTATTGTTCCGCAGGAGCTGGATAACCACTAACACAGTGCAAAACAACCAACTCTTGGCAGCCATTATCTTTCGCAGTTTTGATTGCTTCGGCAATCTCTTCTTCGTTCGCCATGCCGGTAGAAATAATCATCGGCTTACCAGTCTGAGCAACACGTTTAATCAGCGGTAAATCAATGACCTCAAACGACGCGATTTTATATGCTGGTGCATCTAGCTCTTCCAAAAGATCTACGGCTGTAAAATCGAACGGTGAGCTAAATATGGTAATACCTAGCTCTTTTGCCTTTTCAAACAGAGGCTTGTGCCACTCCCAAGGCATATGTGCGCCTTTATATAGTTCATATAAAGTTTGACCGTCCCACAAACCTCCATGAATCTGAAACTCTTCTGAGTCACTGTCCATAGTAATCGTTTCATGTGTGTAGGTTTGTAGCTTTATTGCATCAGCACCAGCATTTTTAGCCTCTTCCATTATTTGGAATGCACGATTAATATCGCCGTTATGATTAGCCGATAGCTCAGCAATAATGTAAGGGGGAAAATCCGGACCGATTTTGCGACCGTCAATGGTGATAAATGGATTCATTTTTGCCTCAATAAATAGGTTGTCGGATATAGGTTTCTTCATCAGTTTGTTGATAGCAAGCTTTCTTAAAGAGCCTCTGTGAAGCCAAGTTAGCTTTTAGCACTGTGGCATGCAAAGTAATGTCGGGATGGATAGCATCTACCATTTCAAGAGTTCTGGAAGCGATCCCCTTTCCATAGCTATTTGGATCAATAAAGATTGATACCAAATAATGGTCAGCGCGCACCCTATCTAAACGTATTGATCCCACTTTCTTTCCACACGCCTTATCTATAACCATGTAAAAATAGTCAGATGCGGATTGTAATTTCCTAGACATCCACTTTTGGTGCTCATCCCATGTAGGGACATTGGTATTTAATGCGTATTTTCTTGTTTCTGGGTGGCATTGCCATTCGTAAACGAGCTCAATGTCTTCTCGCTTTGCTCTTTCAAGAACATAATCATCTTTGCCATTAAAAAGCTGTTCAATTTCATACACCACTCGTTTTACTCCACGCCCATCGCAGAGCACAAGATTAGCTCGTTTAAAAGCTTCCCATGATTGTAATACCATTTGGTAACTAGAAAGCATCTGACTTGAAATATCTTCCAGCTCTACTTTAATCGCAGCCTGATGCTTAACTAGCTGTTCGCAGATCATTTGCTGATTGTCAGCAAGAGGTACTATGACGTTAGGCAAGCCCAAGCAGGCTCTTTCCCAACTTGTCGTTCCTGGAGCACCAATAGCGATATCATGTTCTAGCATCAAACTCGCCATATCTGAGACAAACTCTAAATGGGTAACATTCGAGTAACGCGCGCACCATGCGGCTACTTGTTGAAAATTAGGTGCCCTTGGTGATAGCAAGACAGTGAAATTAGCATCGACTTGGGGGTGCAGTGTATTTAACACTTCAAATGTCGCGTTGGGAGCATCAATTCCTCCCATAGAAATAAGTACGTTAGGTTGTTCGCTATTTCGCGTTCTAGATAAAGCTAACTCTCTTTTACTAGAAAAACGGGGCTGCAGAAGGGCATAATCGCTACCTACAAGAGTTCGTGTATTCGATTCTTGATAGTCAGCATCTAAACGCCCTAACGTCTGATCCAAAATCAAGTCAGCTTTATGGCATCTTGCTAAATCATCAATCGCAAAGAGTCGACATTTCAAAGAATCTATAACAGCACTTTGCCACTCCATACCAAGCGCATAGTGATCAGTTATTACTAGGTCTGCACAAGTGATAGTAGCGATAAAATCTTGTGCATCTTCGAGTACACTTTTTTGAAGCCAGGAAACATAGTCAGCATCATGCTTAGGTATGACTACTTGCTTAGGCTCAGGAAGGGTTACAACAGTATAGCCTCGCTCACTAATGAAAGTGCGCATATCACTCTCTAATGGTGAGCAAGCAAATATAATATCATGATCTTTGCGTGTTAATTCATCAGCAAGAACAAGACACCTCATGACATGTCCACTGCCGATCAATAATGATGCATCTACGCGGAAAACAACCTTCATGGTCTATCCTAACTCTGTTATTTTACAAGCTTTAAAGCAGAAAACAGGGACTCTGCTAACTCCCAATCTTCTGGTGTATCAATATCCTGAACACGATTGCGAGGTAAAAGTACAGCCTTGGAGTGAGGAGAAAAAATCGAAAGTTTATCTAAAAAGGCACGAGTCTGACCCCAGTAAAACTGACCAGCATCGTGATAAGCTTCTTCAAGGTCTTGTGATCGTACTTGCTCATTTTCCGGAGAGAACATGGAAACAGCACCCTGCTCATCAAGCTTAATTGCGCGCTGAATCGGGAACGGGAAAGACGTTGCACTGAAAGCAAACTGAACTCCAGAATCTTGAAGCAATTGATAGCCTTCTTGAAGATCTTTAGGCAATACAAAGGGAGCTGTCGCATACAAACAGCATACAGCTTCTACATTCCATCCTTCGCCTTCACACCAACAAATAGCATGCTCCATCACGTCCATCGTGGTCGCATAGTCATCGGAGATATCTGCAGGGCGCAAGAACGGCACTTGCGCGCCGTACTCTTTTGCAACATTGGCTATTTCAACATCATCAGTAGAAACTATGACCTTATCAAAGCAGCCTGATGCTGTTGCTGCTTCAATCGAATAAGCGATCATCGGTTTACCATGAAAAGCCTTAATGTTTTTTCTTGGTATACGCTTGCTACCCCCACGAGCTGGGATAATGGCAATTTTCATTAGCGCCCCTGCAGAATATCAGTCAAAGTTTGAACTACTATATCTTGCTGCTCTTCACTCATACCATGGAACATAGGAAGAGAAATCGCTTCACTGTAGTAACGTTCAGATTCAGGGAAATCCCCATCAGCAAATCCCATATCTTGATAGTATGGTTGAGTGTGAACTGGAATATAGTGAAGATTGACTCCAATTCCACGTTCACGCAGGGCATCAAATACTTGATTATGTGTTGATTGGATCTCGCTCAGACGCAAGCGAATAACGAATAAATGCAACCCTGAATACGTTTCTGGTAGCTGATATGGCAATACCAAAGGCAAGTCAGCCAGTTTTTTGTTATAGCCTTTAGCCAACTCATGACGAGCAGCTACAAAATCATCAAGGCGTTGCATTTGACTGACACCCAATGCAGCTTGAAGCTCAGTCATACGGTAGTTAAAACCAAGGTCTACTTGCTGATAGTACCAACCACCGTGAGACTCTCCGCGCATAAATTCAGGATCACGAGTAACGCCATGACTGCGCAATAGCGCCATTTTATCTGCCAACGCTTTCTGATTAGTCAGTACAGCTCCGCCTTCAGCAGTGGTTACAATCTTAACTGGGTGAAAACTAAATACTGTGATATCTGAGTATTCGCAATTCCCTATCGGTTGATCTTTATAACGACCACCAATCGCGTGTGAAGCATCTTCAATAACCTTAAAACCATACTCTTTTGCCAACCTAGCAATCGCAGCCATATCACATGGTTGCCCACATAAATGAACTGGAACAACGACTTTAGGCAACTTACCATTAGCTTTAGCTTGAATAAGCTTTTCTTCAAGACGCTTTGGACACATATTGTATGTATCTGGATCAATATCGACGAAGTCAACCTGCGCCCCACAATATAAACCGCAGTTTGCTGATGCGACGAATGTTATCGGAGATGTCCATAACCAATCACCCTTCCCCAACCCTAAAGCAAGGCAAGCAATGTGCAGAGCCGATGTTGCACTATTCACTGCTAGAGCATGATTAGCGCCAGTATGTTCCACAAGCGCTGCCTCAAAGGCAGGAACCTGTGGCCCCTGCGTTAAAAAGTCCGACTTCAGGACATCAACAACACTATCGATGTCTCGCTGATTGATATCTTGCTTACCGTAAGGAATCACGACTGTTCTCACACTGTAAAGTTTGGATCTACATGCTCTTTAATAAGTTCACGTAGGCCTTCAATAGTTTCCCACTCAGTGTTTGTACCTGAGTTATATTTAAAGCCGAATGGTACTTTGTCAGCTTTATGATGATCCAAGTACTCTTGCTCTGTATAAGTAAATGATACAGAAGGTAGAATCGCATAGTATCGACCTAAATCAATCGTATTTAACGAGTCAGTATCTGTAATCATTTCTTCGTGCAGTTTTTCACCCGGGCGGATGCCAACTACTTTAGTTTCAACACCTGGCGCAACAGCTTCAGCGATATCTAAAATTTTGTACGAAGGGATTTTAGGTACAAAAATCTCGCCACCTAGATGGTTTTCTAGTGCATACATCACCATATTCACACCATCTTGTAGAGAGATATTAAAACGTGTCATCTCTTCATGAGTAATAGGCAGTACACCCTCTTCCTTTTTCTTCATAAAGAACGGAATTACAGAGCCACGAGAGCCCATTACGTTGCCATAACGAACAACACTGAAACGGATATCTTTAGAGCCTTTAATATTATTTGCAGCTGTAAATAGCTTGTCT
>CEVA01005256.1_pt1 | contig 11396 bp, 12 predicted proteins | sample 361521 | NCBI WGS metagenome assembly CEVA01 (sample SAMEA2622823, study PRJEB7988) | marine metagenome | isolation source: saline water (ENVO:00002010), including | reverse complement strand
AAATAATAAACCAAATAAATATACCTAAAAAATAAAATAATTACTTTAAGTTAAATATTATAACTAATTGATTTATAGTATTTTAAATAAATTTATATAAAATATGTTTATTGATGTAGCTATTTCGAATATATTTGTTTACAATTAACACTAAATATATTGTTAAAATTTTTATCGTATTCTATGAATAGCTACTATTAGACAGCATTATATATAATCTTACTCATAAAATTTTTAGAAATTCCTTAAATAAATGTTATAATACAGTATTCTTCTAGATATATTTGTGTAAATAAATGGATATAATGAGCCTTTTAAGCCATTTTGACGATACAAAGACAGCATTTAGCTATAAATCAAATTATGAGCTAAAAAGGGCTTATATTTTGTTTAAATTACTATCATATCCCTCACTGACATTTATAGGAAAGTACTTTTTAAACTTGTTAATAAAAATACGTTTCCCAATAGATAAGATGATTAAACAAACAATATTTGAACAATTCTGTGGTGGAGAAAATGAAAAAGAATGTTTCAAAGTAATAAATAAACTAAATCAGAATAATATAAGATGTATATTAAATTACTCTATTGAAGGGGCTAATACAGAAAGTAGTTACGAACATACTTTAAACAAAACATTAGAATTAATTGATATAAGTAAAAAAGAGTCTTTATCATCTTTTATAGTATTTAAGCCTACAGCTGTTGGAAGATTTGATTTATACCTAAAAAAGGCTAATAATGATAGTTTGAATGAAAATGAAATTGATGAATGGCAAAGAGTTGAGCAAAGATATGATAAGATATGTAATTCTGCTGCAGAAGCTGGAATATCGATTTTAATAGATGCTGAAGAGAGTTGGATTCAAAAACCAATAGATGAACTAATTGAAAAGCTAATGATTAAGTATAATAATTCATCATGTATTATATATAACACTATACAAGCATATAAAATAGATCGCTTTGAATATTTATCTGACTTACATAAGAGACTTTCTAGATCAGATATAAAGATAGGTATCAAATTAGTTAGGGGGGCATATATGGAAAAAGAAAGAAAAAGAGCTAAATCTAAAAATTATAAATCTCCGATTTGTGAAACAAAGGTAAAAACAGATGAAAACTTTAACAAGTGCATGCGTTTTATTTTTAATAATATCAATGATTTTAATCTATTTATTGGATCTCATAATGAAAGAAGTAATCTTTTGGCTACTGAAATAATGAACAAATATGTAATAAAAAATAATGATAAAAGAATATGGTTTAGCCAATTATATGGAATGAGTGATCATATCAGCTTTAATTTAGCTATAAACAAGTATAATGTGTGTAAATATCTACCATATGGTCCAGTTAAAGAAGTTCTTCCATACCTAATTAGAAGATTAGATGAAAATACATCTGTCTCTGGTCAGACCTCTAGAGAACTTAAACTAATAAGCAAGGAAATAAAAAGAAGAAAATTGGAGTCAGTTAATTAATTCAATTTTAGAAACTTATCTACCAGTACATATTCATCACAATTATTTAATAATACCACATATTTTCTTCCATCTATTTTATTTCCGATATGATAATAATTACAAGAGTCTAGTCCTATTTTACTTTTAGAGAAATCAATTCTACCACTAGTAATAACTTTTTTTATTAAGATTGAATCAGATGAGGTTATTGTATCATAGAGCTTATCATAAATTATTTTTTTTGTATTTATATTTTTTATAACTCTATCATTAGGAAGATAGCTGCATGAGGCTCTTTTACCGACTAAAAAGAAAGATAGGAGTAATAACCCAATAACAAATCCAGATGAAAAAAACATTAATCTTTTATAAAAATTCATAAATAAACACCTAATAGTTAATCCTTAATTTTCTATGATCACTTGAAATAACATCTATATTTAATTCGATATGATTATCTGGAAGCATATCAACAATTAAGCTAGGCCATTCAATAAAACACCAATTATTGCTGCTGATGTATTCGTCTATTCCTATATCTAATAATTCATTTCTACTATTAATACGATAAAAATCGAAATGATATATTTTATCGCCATTGAGATATTCATTTATTAAAGAGAATGTAGGGCTGCTAACATTTCCTTTATATCCTAACTCCTTTATTAAAGCCTTGATTATAGTAGTTTTTCCTGACCCCATCTCTCCATTAAAAATAAATATTTTTACAGATGGATTTAACGATAAAACTATCTTAGCTGTCTTACCAATTTCTTTAATTGAATAATTGATGTCCTTTGTCATTTTTTAATTTTCGGCATTAACACAGCATAGGGAATTATAATTTCTTCCAAAGAAATACCTCCATGTTGATAGGTGTCTCTAAAAAAATTGACATAATAATTATAGTTGTTAGGATATACTAGGTACGTGCTTTCTTTTGCAAATACATATGAGCTATTTAGTGAAATATTAGGCAGAAAAATATCATTAGGATTATTAAATGAAACAACTTCTTTGTTATTATAAGTAAGACTCCTTCCAGTTTTATATCTGAGGTTTTGACTTGTTTCTTTATCACCAATAATTTTTGAAGGATTCTTTACATTAATTGTCCCATGATCAGTTGTTACTACTAACTTAAACCCATACTCATATCCTTTTTTAATGATTTCAAATAGGGGAGAGTTTTTAAACCAACTTAATGTCAATGATCTATATCCTTTATCATTTGATGCCAATTCTTTTATTATTTCCATTTCAGTTTTTGAATGTGATAACATATCAACAAAATTGTAGACAATTACAGTTAAATCGTTTTTCAATTTAGCTTTTAAATTAACCGATAATTTTTGTCCATTTTTAAGATTAGTAATTTTGTTGTATTCACAAGAGATATTACTACGTCCTAATCTGTTTAGATTATCTTTTAAGAGCTGTTCTTCATAAAGGTTTTTACCACCTTCATCAGAATCATTTTTCCAATAATTAGGATGATTTTTTTGTATTTCAGAAGGCATTAATCCAGAAAAAAGAGAATTTCTTGAATATTGTGTAGTTGTTGGAAGAATACTAAAATAAGCTTCTTCATGAATTTTATTATAGTAATCATTAATCAATGGCTCGAGAACTCTCCATTGATCGTATCTTAAATTATCAATTACTAAAAATAAAGTAGGCTTTGAATCAGATAATTCCTTCACTAATCTGTCTTTAATTAGGGAATTAGAGAGCATTGGGCTAGATGATATATCGTTTACCCATTGTTGATAATTATTCTCAATAAATTTTGCAAATAACCTATTAGCTTCAGTTTTTTGAGAGATAAGTACTTCCATCATTGTATCATTATTATTCTCTTCTAATTTTATCTCCCAAGAGACTAACTTTAGATACATATCCACCCATCCTTTGACTGAGTCTATATCTGATAGTTCAATCGAAATTTTTCTAAATTCTTGTTGATAATCTGAAATAGTTTTATCAGAAATAAGATCTCTGTCATTTAAATTCTTTTTTAAGCTCAAAAAGATTTGTTTTGGATTTACAGGTTTAATTAAATAATCTGAAATTTTGTTTCCAATAGCATCATCCATTATATTCTCTTCCTCGCTTTTAGTTATCATGATTATAGGAATAGTTGTATTAATATCTCTCATAAGAGAAAGGGTCTCAATACCATTTAATCCAGGCATATTTTCATCTAAAAGAACAGCATCAAAATTTTCATTCCTAATCATTTCTACAGCATCAGATCCATTATTGCAAGTTTGAATTAAAAAATTCTTGTTTTCTAAGAAAATTATGTGAGGTTTTAATAAGTCAACTTCATCATCAACCCATAGAATATTCGTTTTAATCATCTATACAAGTATATAAGTTTACAAAGCGTAAATTTACATAATTATTACCATTAAACTTTTGTGATTACATTAACAATGAATTTATTGAAATTTCCTAATTTTGCATGCAATGAAATATACTGCGCTAGAAATATCAGAAATATTAAATGGAAAAATTGATGGAATTTCTTCTAAGGAAGTCACTTCATTAAATAAAATTGAAGAATCAACAAAAAATTCTATTACTTTTTTGGGTAACAAGAAGTATATTCCTTGGGTATACAAAACAAAAGCTTCAATTATAATTGTTTCTGAAGATTTTAACCCTAAAAAAAGTATATCTGCTACACTAATTAGAGTTAAAGACCCATATATAGCATTTGTTAAATTGCTGCACAAATTTCATGATAGTTCTATCAAAAAATCAGGAATAAATGATTCTGCAGTAATTTCAGCCTCATCTAAAATTGGAAAAAATGTTTCCATTGGTCACTTTTCTTGTATTGGTGAAAATGTTGTTATAGGAAAAAATGTTGTCATACTAAATAATGTTAATATAGATGATAATGTAAGTATTGGGAATAATTCAATTATTTACTCTGGTGCTGCAATCTATAAAAACAGTGTAATTGGCAATAATTGTATTTTACATTCAAACTCAGTTATTGGTTCTGATGGGTTTGGTTTTGCTCCTGATAGTTCAGGAAAATTTCAAAAAGTTCCTCAAATAGGAAATGTAATAATTAAAGACAATGTTGAAATAGGAGCTTCTACTACAATTGATCGAGCAACATTAGGCTCAACAGTAATAAATAAAGGGGTAAAGCTTGATAATTTGGTTCAAATAGGACATAATGTGGTTATAGGTGAAAATACAGTTATGGCTGCTCAATGTGGAATAGCTGGTTCAACAAAAATTGGAAAGAATTGTCAAATTGGAGGGCATGTAGGTATGGTAGGACACATAACAATTGGAGACAATGTTAAAATTAATGGAAAAGCATGTGTTTTCAAAAGCGTTAAAGATGGTTTAATAATTAAGGGAAGTCCAGCATTTGAGGAAAAAGCTTTTAATAAATCATATGTTCACTTTAAGAATTTAGATAAATATGTAAAGGATATTGAAAATCTAAAAAAGAAAAAATGATAGTTACAACTAACGAAAATCAAACCACTATAAAGAAATCAATATCCTTAACAGGAGTTGGAATACATACTGGGAGAGAAGTTAACTTAACTTTTAAACCGGCCGATGCAGATAATGGGTATACATTTACAAGAATTGATCTTAAAGACCAACCAGTCATTGAAGCAAATATTAAATATGTTTTTAATACTGATAGGGGAACATGTCTAAATAAAAACAATGTAAAAATTCAAACTTGCGAGCATGTTTTAGCAGCTCTGGTGGGATTAGAAATAGACAATGTTAAAATAGAGCTAGATGCCTCTGAACCTCCTATAATGGATGGTTCTTCAAAGGTTTTTGTTAAAGCTCTTGAATCTGCTGGGAAAAAAGAACTTAATAAAAAAAGAAAAGAATTTGTAGTAAGAGATATTATCTCATATAAAGATTCAAAAAGTGGCAGTGAAATAACAGTAATTCCTTCAAGTGAATATCAAATAACAACAATGGTTGATTTTGGCACTAAAGTCCTAGGAACTCAAAACGCAACAATGAGTTCGATAAAAAACTTTAAGAAAGACATATCTGATTCACGAACATTTAGTTTTTTACATGAAATAGAGATGCTCCTTAATAAAGGTTTAATTAAAGGTGGTGACCTAAACAATGCCATAGTTTATGTAGACATGCCTTTATCAAAACCTACAATGGAGAAATTAAAAAAAGCATTTAATAAAGAAGAAATAAAAGTGACTCCAAATGGTATACTTGACAATCTAACTCTCCATTACCCTAATGAAGCAGCTCGTCACAAACTATTGGATGTTATTGGTGATCTAGCATTAATTGGCACTAAGATTAGAGGAAGAGTAATTGCTACTAAACCTGGGCATTATATAAACACAGAATTCGCAAGGAAAATGGGCTCTGTAATAGATCAGGCTTTGAAAGAAAGAAAAAAAGAAATGAAAATAGGAAAAGTTCCAACATTAAAAGGGAAAAAACCTATAATGGATGCAAAAAAAATAATGAAAATTTTGCCACATAGACATCCATTTTTGTTTATTGATGAGATTTACGAGTTGAATGATAACAATATACTTGGATTAAAACATCTTAAGTCAGATGAATATTTTTTCAAAGGGCATTTTCCTGATTATCCTATCTTACCAGGAGTTATAATAGTTGAAGCGATGGCACAGATTGGTGGAATACTTGTATTGTCAAAGGTTCCTGATCCTGAGAATTATTTAACATTTTTTGCAAAAATTGATAAGGTTAAATTTAAAAACAAGGTTTTTCCTGGGGATACTATAATTTTTAAATGTAACTTGCGAAACCCTGTTAGAAGAGGAATTTGTCATATGAAGGGATTAGCTTTTGTAAATGATAGATTATGCGCAGAAGCGGAACTAACAGCCCAAATAACAAAAGTTAAGTAAATATGAAACAACCATTATCATATATTCATCCCGATGCAAAAATTGCAAAAAATGTAGTTATTGAACCATTCACTTCTATAGATGCAGATGTTGTCATTGGAGAGGGTAGTTGGATAGGATCAAATGTTTCAATACTGGATGGAGCAAGAATTGGGAAAAACTGTAATATATTTCCTGGAGCAGTAATATCTGGTATTCCTCAAGATTTAAAATATAATAATGAGAAAACATATGTTGAAATAGGGGATAATGTGACAGTGAGAGAATGTGCTACTATAAATAAAGGAACTAATGATAGAAATAAAACAGTTGTTGGTAATAACTGTTTAATAATGGCGTATAGTCATATTGCTCACGACTGCATAGTTGGAGATAATTGTATCTTTTCAAATAGCACAACTCTTGCGGGACATGTTACTGTTGGGGATTATGTGATAATTTCCGGATTTGTTGCAGTGCACCAGTTCTGTTCAATCGGGAATCATGCATTTGTTACTGGTGGATGTTTAGTGAGAAAAGATGTTCCTCCATATGTTAAAGCCGCTAGAGTACCTATGTCTTATCTAGGTATTAATTCTGTTGGTCTAAGAAGAAGAGGGTTTAAATCCGAAAAAATAAAAGAAATTCAAAACATTTATAGGATTTTATATCAAAAATCCTATAATAATACTCAGGCTTGTGAAATTATAGAGGCTGAAATGGAAGCTTCTAATGAAAGAGATGAAATACTTCAATTTATAAGAAACTCACATAGGGGTATTATGAAAGGATATATCAAAACAAGTTAGAAGATAATGAGTAATACCTCTGATATTAGAAACGGGTTATGTATTAAACATAATCACGACATATATAAAATTATAGAATTCTTACATGTTAAACCTGGGAAAGGACCTGCTTTTGTAAGAACAAAACTAAAAAGCTTAACATCTGGAAAAGTTATAGACAACACATTTTCTGCTGGACACAAGATAGATGTTGTTAGAGTTGAAACAAATAAATTTCAATATTTATATAATGATAATAATATGTATCATTTTATGAATACAGATGATTATAATCAAATCTCTATTGAGGAAAAGTTATTAGATAATCCTCAATTAATGAAAGAAGGCGAAATAGTTACTGTAATTACAAATTCTGAGAATGCATTGCCATTATCAGTTGAAATGCCAGCAAATGTTATTCTTGAAGTTGTTTCTACAGAACCAGGAGTTAAAGGAAACACAGCAACAAATGCAACAAAGCCTGCTACATTAGAAACAGGGGCAGTAGTTAATGTTCCATTATTTATCAATGAAGGGGATAAGGTAAAAGTAGATTCCATTAAAGGACAGTATAAAGAAAGGGCTAAAGAATAAATTTTAAATAAATAAGAATGAGTGTGTTAGTAGATAAGAATTCTAGAATAATTGTTCAAGGATTTACAGGAAAGGAAGGAACATTCCATGCTAGTCAAATGATTGAATATGGGACTAATATTATAGCTGGAGTAACACCAGGAAAGGGAGGCCAAACACATCTTGAAAGACCAGTCTTTAATACAGTTAAAGAAACAGTAGATGAATTGCAAGCAGACACAAGTATAATATTTGTTCCTCCAGCTTATGCAGCTAAGGCAATTATTGAAGCAGCAGAAGCTGGAATTAAAGTTATAATTACTATTACTGAAGGCATTCCAATTTCTGATATGATTAAGGTTAAAAATTACTTAAACAAGTTCTCATGTGTAATGGTTGGACCTAATTGTCCAGGCGTTATAACACCAGATGAAGCTAAAGTTGGCATTATGCCAGGATTTATATTTAAAAAAGGAAAAGTTGGTATTATATCTAAATCAGGAACATTAACATATGAAGCAGCTGATCAGGTTGTTAAACAAGGTTTTGGTATAAGTACAGCAATAGGGATTGGCGGAGATCCGATAATTGGAACTACTGTCAAGGATGCTATGGAGATGTTTGTGAATGATTCCGAAACAGAGTGTATAGTTATGATAGGTGAAATAGGCGGACAATTAGAAGCTGAAGCTGCTAAATGGTATAATGATAGTAATAGTAAAAAACCAGTAGTTGGGTTTATTGCTGGAGAAACAGCTCCCAGCGGTAGAACAATGGGGCATGCTGGCGCCATAGTGGGAGGCTCTGATGACACTGCTAAAGCCAAAAAGAAAATATTGCTCAACTATGGAGTGAATGTAGTAGATTCTCCTGCAGAGATTGGAAAAAAAGTACATAGTATATTGTCTTAATAAAATTATATTTTATTAATTTTAATTATATTTTTTATGAAATTACTAAAAGGAAAAACAGCAATAATAACTGGTGCTTCAAGAGGCATAGGGAAGGGGATAGCTAAAGAATTTGCATCAAATGGCGCAAATGTTGCATTCACTTTTAGTAAATCTGTAGAATTAGCTAAAGAATTTGAAAAAGAATTAATTAGTTTAGGAGTAAAAGCAGTAGCATATCAGTCAGATGCAGCTAATTATAATGATTCAATAGAGCTTGTAGAAAAAATAGTCAAAGATTTTGATAGTATTGATATATTAGTTAACAATGCTGGTATTACTAGAGATAATCTATTAATGCGAATGCAAGAGGAAGATTTTAATCAAGTCATAAAAGTTAATCTAAACTCAGTATTTAATATGACAAAAGCTGTTCAAAAAATCATGTTAAAACAAAGAAGTGGGTCAATAATAAACATGAGCTCTGTAGTTGGTATAAAAGGAAATGCAGGACAATCAAATTACGCTGCTTCAAAAGCAGGTATTATTGGGTTTTCAAAATCTATTGCATTAGAATTAGGTTCAAGAAATATTCGTTGTAATGTTATTGCTCCAGGTTTTATAGAAACTGAAATGACTAAAAAATTAGATGAAAAAATTATAGAAAATTGGAGAAATTCTATTCCTCTTAAAAGAGGAGGAACTCCTGTAGATGTTGCTAATGCATGTGTTTGGCTGGCTAGTGATATGTCATCCTATGTCACAGGACAAGTATTAAACATCGACGGTGGATTACTAACATAAATTATTAATATTAAAAAAAAATAAAAATGAACAAAATACCAAGAATAGGAATACCATTATTAATAACCATAACGTTTAGCATGTTAATTTTAGCTAAATCATTTGTAACTGTAGGCTCTGGAGAAGCAGGGGTTTTATATAAAATTTTTGGAGGAGGTGTAGTCACTGATGAGCCACCAATGGGTGAGGGATTTCATCTAGTGCTTCCTTGGAATAAAGTATTTATATATGAGGTTAGACAACAAGAAGTTTTCGAAAAAATGAATGTGCTTTCATCAAATGGATTGGATATTAAACTTGAGGCTTCAGCGTGGTTTCAGCCAAAATATGAAGAGTTAGGCAAACTTCATCAAGAAAAGAGTGAGGCTTATAAACAAAGAATACTTTTACCCGCAATTAGATCTGCTGCAAGAAGTGTCGTAGGTAGATATACTCCTGAACAGTTATATTCAACAAAAAGAGATGCTATTCAGCAAGAAATATATGTTGAGACTAAGAAAATTGTTGATGACCAATATATTCAATTAAATGAAGTTTTAGTAAGAGATGTAACTCTTCCGCCTTCAATTAAGGAAGCAATTGAAAGAAAACTAAAACAGGAACAGGAATCACTAGAATATGAGTTTAGATTAGTTACTGCAGCTAAGGAAGCTGAAAAACAGGTTATTGAAGCACAAGGTAAAGCTGATGCAAATAGAATATTAGCAGCTTCATTAACCCCAAATATTCTAAGAGATAAAGGGATTGAAGCAACCTTGTTGCTTGCTCAATCTCCAAATGCTAAAATTGTAGTTGTTGGTAGTGGAAAGGATGGTTTGCCTTTAATATTAGGAAATAATTAGAAACTATCACTATATAATAAAAAAAGCACCTTATAAGGTGCTTTTTTATTTTTAATGTTTTAATAAAAAGGATTATTTTACATCAAGACTATATTGATGCCAAGTAACAACTTTTCCATCGATTATATAGTACCTTTCATGAACATCCCTATTTACAGTAGTGCTATCTGTTTTAGTAGATACTGAAAAAGCAGCATGAACATGCTCTCCGCCTCTTGTTGGATCTAAATCAACAGAGAAAGCTCCATTGAATTTCCATGTAGCAGATCCTGTGCTATCAGAACTTATTTGAGTCATAAACTCATCAACTGAAAGTACATTGCCATTTCTCCAATAAAATTTGGCAGTATCAGAAAGCATTGCTCTTACACCTTCCCAATCTTGATTCGTCCAGACTTCATCAAGATCTCTTACAACTTGAACAGCTGCATCAGTTCCTAAATGGAATTTATATTCAGCTCCATCATCAGACCAGTTTGTGAATCCAACTGATCTTTCAGGTTCTACAGGTTCTTCCATCATTCTTTGAACAGCGGAATTATTACATGAATACACAAAAGCAGTTAGTATTGCAATCGTAAAAATTAATTTTAAATGTTTCATTTCTTATATATTTAGTTATTATTCTTCAGTTTCTTCTTCTGGTTCTATTATTTCTTGAGAATATGAGTTCCATACGACAATTTTACCATCAATTACATAATATCTATTCATAACTCTAAAATTATCTTCTTTTCCATCTTTAGTATACATGCCATAGTAATCAGCATGAACATGCTCTCCACCTGCTGAAGGATTTAAATCAACAGAGAACAGATTGGTAAATTTCCAATCAAATGTTGCTCCATCAGATGCCATTACAGAATCCAATCTTTTTCGGTTTTCAATAAAATCATCAGGTGAGGCAAAAGTATAACCGTTAGAAGCGGTAATTTTTGCAGTGTCAGAAATAAAGGTTCTCATTGTTTCCCAGTCACGTGCTTTCCATGCAGAGTCCATGTTTTTTGCTACATCAACAGCTTCTTGAGTTCCTATATGCCATTTCATATCTTTAACACCTGCCCAGTCTGACATTCCAACAGCTCTTTCTGGCTCTACAGGTTCTTCCATCATTCTTTGAACAGCGGAATTATTACAT
>CEVA01055823.1_pt1 | contig 11399 bp, 11 predicted proteins | sample 361521 | NCBI WGS metagenome assembly CEVA01 (sample SAMEA2622823, study PRJEB7988) | marine metagenome | isolation source: saline water (ENVO:00002010), including | reverse complement strand
AAAATCGGCCCTAGTCCAGCAGGACGAATCTGTCCGAACAGGTTCGCCTGCTCTATTTTCTGCAACTGCTTCTTCCATCGAGTCAAACCTACGGCATTTCCAACAAATATTAAATAGGGCGAAGCACTCACAAAATAAAATCCCGCGGGGCAAAAAGCCACTTGACAGAACTCCTGCGAAACCTCACGGTATTTCTTGAAGACTACAGACAAAGGGAGGAGGCGAAATGCGCCCCCAAACGCTCCTTGTCGGTACAGACTTCTCGGAATACGCGGACCGAGCATTCTCGGCGGCGCTTAGTCTCGCTGCGCAATTTGATGCCAGCCTCGAGCTGCTGCATGTAGTCGATACGCCAATTCCTTTTTTCGAACCATACACAGTATCCCTACCCGACACCTGGCTCACTGAAATACGGATCAAGCACGAAAAAAACCTGACCGAACAAGTTCAAAGAGAAAATAAGAGAAACATCAAGATAAAAGTGCGTGTACTCGAAGGGAACCCTGCTCTTACTATTGCAAGAGAGGCTGAAAGAATTTCTGCAGACTTGGTAATAGTGGGCTCTCGCGGTCAAGGAGGGATTAAACATGCTCTTCTTGGAAGTGTTGCGGAAAGGATCGTTCGCGAGTCTCAGTGCAATGTTCTGACTATCCAAGATGCTAGCCCCCCGCAAAAATTACTCGTTGGAACTGATCTTTCAACGCATTCCGACTACGCCTTATCAGTCGCTGCAGAATTAGCACACGAATTTAACGCTACGCTCGAGCTTGTTCACGCTATACATGTACCCGTAGCTTTTGTTACTCCGTATGAAACTGTAATTCCCGAAACGGCTATTGAAGAAGTTTTTAACGGAGCCGAGCAAGACCTTCGCCGTTTGGCAAAAGATCTTACACGAGATCTAGTAGTCAGAACGTCAGTCCTTGCTGAACCTCCCCATTCGGCCCTTTGCGACGCGGCTGAGCGTGACAAAGCGGACCTAATCGTTGTAGGGGCCCACGAACATTCGGGCTTAAAACGCATGATGCTTGGAGGTGTCGCGGAAAGAGTGCTGAGGAACGCACCTTGTTCAGTCCTAATCGTTCGAGTGCCGCACTAGGAACCGCCGCTTCTCCCAAGTAAAGATGAAAACCAACGAGAGAATGCCCCCCAGAGGCTTCCAAAAAACAAACTTAGGCCACTTATTTCCCCCGCCGAGTCAGCCGAATTTGGCGCTTCAGTACTTTTGGCTTGAGACTCGTCAAGAGGCACTAAGCTCTTTTGCAAATTGTTTCCAAATTCCAAAAGAATTCTCGACGTCATTTCTTTCACCAACCCTGGTCGCCCAAACTGAGCGGCCCTTCCGGATAAGGTGATATCCGAATCGACACTAACCTTCGTCCCGGCTTCCGTTTTTGAAAGCGAGTAGTTAATTTTCACGCGTCCCCTGCTTCCACCTTTTTTGTCTGCGCCGTCACCTTCGATCGAGCCTCTATTGGTCGACGCATCCGAAACATGGCGCGCCTCGCCTTCAAAGCGTGCGGAAATCGGACCAATTTTGACAGCGACCTCTCCTCGATATGTGTCTTCACCCATTACCTCTAAAAGTCTCGCTCCTGGGAGACAATTAACCACCTCCGGAACATTTTCAAAGAGCTCCCAAACCTCATCGATCGGACTCGTCACCTCAAAATCTTGTTCTACCTTCAACTTTCTTATCCTTCCTTCTTCTCGATCGCAGTCAAAACTCGTTCAGGAGTCATCGGCAACTCGCTGACCTTCACTCCAAACGGAGACAATGCGTCCTCAATAGCAGATGCAAGCGCAGTTGGCGCCACCAAACGCCCCCCCTCCCCAGCGCCTTTTATTCCGTACTCGGTAAACGGTGATGGCGTTTCGTGATGATAAACCTCGATATCAGGAACTTCGTAAATCGAAGGCAACAGATATTCGCCAAACGTAGAACTCAGAAGTTGACCTTCGTTATCGAATACGCATTCCTCCATAAGCGCTGCCCCAATACCTTGCGCGATCCCTCCGACTACTTGGCCAACCAAACCCTTTGGATTGACGACTGTGCCTGAATCGTGAACCGCCACATATCGGATTATCTCAATGGCGCCCGTTTTGATATCCACTTCAACAATCGGAATGTGGCATGCGTGTGCAACTATCGGATAAAAACTTCCCAAGTCTGTTCGCTCCGCGTTGGGTTGAGTCGCATACGGATGGGCGTAATTATAGAGAACCGTAAGCCCGCCTTCTTCGGACTCTGGCAGATCTAATTGAAAAAGATGCGCCTGCATCGCAAGGTCACCTATAGAAATTTCTCCAATTCCTTCTTTTCTTCTAACACCCCCTCTACTAACCTCGAGCGCCTCGGACGATTCGCCCATCGAATGCGCAGCTATCCGCAGAAGTTTCTTTTTAAGTTTTTCAGATGCGCCAACAGCGGCCCCCGCGAGCATCACGGTTAACCTACTCCCTCCTGGCCCTGCAGAGAGAAGGCCAGAACGAGAAGTACCTAATTCGACTGATACGACTTCAGGATCAATACCGAATTCCTCCGAAATTACTTGGGTAACGACAGTTTCGGCACTTTGCCCCCAAAACGGAGACCCAATTGTCGCGACAAATCCACCCGTCGCATCAACGTGTAGCCTTAAACTTTCTGGAGTAGAGGTAAGCGGAAAGGGTGGTTTTTCATAAAGAAACCACCACTCAGTAGCACTGTATGCGCTCCGTTCTTGACAAGTAGCCAGCCCAATACCGATATACCTACCCTTTTTCCTAAGCTCCTCTTGCTCCGCCTTCAGAGCAGACATATCAGCCTTCTCTAAAGCTATCTCTAAAACCCGCTCGTAATTACCACTGTCGTAGATATTTCCGGTTGGAATCTTGTAGGGGAATTCGTCGGGTGCAATAAAGTTGCGTCTGCGAATCTCTTCCCGTGCAATCCCTAGCTCTTCAGCGGCTGCATCGGCCAATCGCTCAATTGCAAAATTTCCCGGATCCGACCCTGCTCCTCTGAAAAAACCCTGTTGATCTTTATTAGTGAGTATACATTTCAGATCATACTGAAGACTTCCAATCCGATAAGGACCTACGGGTTGGGCAAGAGCGTTACCGTGTGGCCCATGCGCGAAGCGAAAATATGCACCGTAGTCATCTAAAATCTTAAGCCTTAGACCTAAAAAATCGCCCTCGTTGCTTACCGCTAACTCAGCCTCATACTCTCGATCCGGGCCAACATTGTCGGACGAAGAAAGATTGTCGACACGATCTTCTATAAACTTTACGGGACGTCCCGAAGCCTTGGAAAGAGCGCCTGCGAAAACCACACATTTAGAAAGAACGTGTTTACTACCAAAGCTACCGCCGACCAATGTAGGAATCATTTTCAACTGGTGAGTCTTTACACCCAACATTTCGGCGTAAACCCATGGAATGAAATTATACATGTTTGTATTAGACCAAACTTCCATATTGCCAGTTGAGGGTTCAAAGCTAGCAACCGCCCCGCCCGTTTCGATCGGCTGCGCACTCATTCGGTGCCAACGTAACTTCCGGCGTATTATGTGGTCGGCCCTTGCAAAGTCTTCTTCGATCGGTCCAAAGTTAAAAACCTTTTCGAAAACAACGTTATTTGCCAGAGTATCGTGCACTTTTGGAGCTGAGGGTTCCATTGCAGAGAACATATCTGCAAGGGCGGGAAGAGGTTCGTATTCAACTTCGATCAGTTCGCACGCATCCTCTGCAATATAACGATCGGTAGCGGCGACAATTGCAACTGCCTCTCCCGCAAATCTAACTTTGTCGATCGCTACCGCATGTTGCGGCACTTGCTCTGCACAGAATGAGGCGTTAGCCCCAACGTACTCGGCTGCATCAGAACCACTAAGAACGGAAACCACCCCTTTCAGTTCTCTCGCCTTAGTCGCATCTACGTTGATAATTTTGGCGTGTGCGTAGGGACTTCGTAAGGCAGCTGCATGCAGCATTCGAGGTAGTTTGACATCATCTATATACACCCCACGGCCCGTAAGAATTTCGGGATCTCGCTTCCTTTGGACACTTTTACCTATCCAACCGTGAGTCTCACCTGGTGCTCTAAGTGGCATACGATCTCCCCTCACGTAAATTCTTAGCAGGTTTCAAAAACCCTCCTACTCAAGGTTCCCATGGAGTAGCTCCTCTGTAAACCGAAAACGACAGCGATCACACCCTGTAATAGCCGAGAGAATTGTAAAGGCTATGCTGACACCGTAAACGAATTACCTTCTTGGAGAAAATTTTGAGAGACGGTCCGCTAAAAGCTCTAGCAATCCTGCGAAAGGCTGAAGAGTTTCTATCGGGCGTCACCCTCGCAGGAGCACTTGGCGTATCAAGAGCTCAAGTCCATAACTATGTTAAATCACTCAGAAAGGAAGGCTACGAAATCCCGGGGGATGCTGGGACCGGGTATTGCCTCTCTTCTGTTCCTGATCGTCTTTTTCCTCAAGAAATTCTCCATGGCCTTAAAACACGTTGGCTTGCACAATCGTATCGCCACTTCGAAGAAGTCGAATCAACAAACAACGAGGCGTTTAAATGGGCCGAAGAAGGAGCTCCCCATGGTGCAACGATAACTGCAGAAGCTCAAACTGCGGGGAGAGGCAGAAGAGGCCGATCTTTCTTTTCTCCTCCGAGAAGCAATCTCTATACATCGATCGTTCTTCGAACATCGATGCAAGCTCAGCACCTACCCACGTTAATGCTCTCTGCGGGTGTCGCAGTAGCCGACGCAATCAACGAAGTACTTAAAGATTCCAAGCGAATTGGAATCAAATGGCCCAATGACGTTCTCATCGACGGATTAAAAGTCTCAGGAATTTTACCCGAATCCAAGGTAGACGATAACCAAGTCTCCTTTATAGTATTGGGAATCGGGGTTAACTTAAATACTCCTCGAGAGGATATGCCAAAAGATTTTCGCGACCTTGCTACCAGCTTGTGTAGTTCATTCAATCGACCGATCGACCGAATTGCTTTTACTCAAACATTATATTTTCATCTTGAAAATGTAATAGAGCAACATCTCGCGGAGGGATTCTCCGCCATTCGATCCGACTACGAACGTTATTTCCATATGAACGGAAAAGACGTTCAGATAAGCGACTTCGATGGGAGTCTGAACCGGGGAAAAGTTCAAGGAATAGCTGATTCAGGTGCGCTATTGATAACAACTAGTACCGGTGAAACAAAAACATTCTTTGCAGGCGACGTCACTCTTCGCCCGCCGGGTCGTTAAACAGCTGAACGGAGATCAAATGAAACTTGCCTTGAGTCTGGGTTATTCCGGAGCAAGATTAGATATTCCAACGCAAAGAATCCTACTCGCTGAGCGTCTCGGATTCCATTCCGTGTGGACAGCAGAAGCTTACGGATCAGATGCTATAACTCCCCTTGCCTACCTAGCAGGCAAGACGACCAAGATAAAGTTAGGTACCGCCGTTATTCAAGTCGCAGCCCGATCTGCCGCTGCTGCTGCAATGGCGATAGGAACTCTAGACTCCCTTGCAGGTGGCGGAAGAACTATTTGCGGCGTCGGAGTTTCGGGACCACAGATCGTAGAGGGGTGGTATGGGGAGCCATGGGGGAAGCCTTATCACCGTATAAAAGATTATGTCAATATTATGAGAAAAGTATTCGAGCGAAATGAACCGGTGACGCACCAAGGCAGGGAAATCTCTTTACCTTTCGTCGGGGAAGGTTCCACGGGACTAGGCAAGCCCCTACGATCTATTTTGCACATAGATCCCGATTTACCAATTTGGCTCGGCACCGGCTCTGAAATCAATGTCAAATTAACGGGCGAAATCGCGGACGGCTGGTTGCCTCTCAATTTCGTTCCTGGCTCGATGAAAACGTTTCAACCTTGGCTAGAAATTGGCCTTGCTAGACGAGCAGATGGTAGAACACTCAAAGATCTGGATATTTTTGCAAGGGTACCGGTAAAGATAACCGGTGAGATCCGCCAGACTTTAGCTTCGTACAAGCCGAATATTGCACTCTATGTGGGTGGGATGGGGCACAGACACAAAAACTTTCATAAAGATGCGATGATTCTAAGAGGTTACTCAGAAACTGCTCAAAATGTCCAAGACCTCTACTTGGCCGGAAGAAAGACCGAGGCCGCGGAGGCAATCCCTGATGAATATGTCGACGAAATGTGTCTTGTGGGACCAAAAGATCGGATAAAGAACCGCTACCTACCTTGGAAGGCGTCCGGTGCTACGGGCCTCCTGGTAATCACAGATCAAGAAGAGGCCATTGACCTTATGGCTAGCCTATCAAAAGAGGACTGAAACGTTGCACTCGATCCCTCTCTAAAAGAGATGATGCAACCTTAGCAACCATATGATCAGCCTTTTTCTGCTCCCACAATCGACACGAAGGAGACACACGCCCCTGGCTGACCACCAAGGTTGTGGGTCATTCCAAGAGTTTTGCCATTGTCAATCTGTCGCTCCGATGGAGCTTCCCCTCGTAACTGCAGCCAATTTTCAAACATCATCCTCAAACCGGAAGCTCCGATAGGATGGCCGAAGCTCTTTAAACCACCATCGGGATTGATTGGAAGCTCTCCGTGCAAATCGAACGTGCCGTCGAGGGCTTCTTTCCAGGATGTACCACGAGCGCAGAACTGCATGTCCTCCATCAGGACCATTTCAGTCGGAGTAAAACAGTCGTGCACTTCGGCCATCGCAATCTCTTGGCGAGGATTTTGCACACCAGCCTGCTTATAGGCATCCTTCGCCGAGGCTACAACCTCTCGGAAGGTCGTGTAATCGTACGTGCTATCGATCCCACCAGTTGCCGGTCCCGATGCGAAGGATAATGCCTTTACATAAATTGGTTTGTCCGTGTACTTATGCGCGTCCTCTTCCCTAACCAAAATTGCGCAGGCCGATCCGTCTGAAACGCCAGAACAGTCAAATATGCCTAGCTTCCCGGCCACCAATGGAGATTGGCAAATCGCATCCTTTCCAACCTCTTTTTGAAACTGAGCTCTGGGGTTAAGCGCACCGTTCGCATGATTTTTCCAAGCAATGTGGGCCAGAGCATCCCTCAACTCCTCGTCCGTCAGACCGTACTTTTCTTGATAGGCGGGCGCCAAGAGGCTGAACGTCGCCGGAGGCGTCATTGCGGGAAGAGTTCCGTCGTTGGGTGGGTCTTGAACTACAAGTCCCGAATATCCCGAGTCCTTCAACTTCTCCACACCTACAGCCATAACGATGTCGTATGCACCCGATGCTACTGCGTAGGCAGCATTACGAAATGCTTCTGAGCCGGTCGCGCACATGTTCTCCAACCTAGTTACCGGCTTGTAGTCCAACTGCAAAGGCCCCGATAATGCTAAACCACTTACACCCGAAGCCATGGTGCCCAACCAAAAAGCATCTACGTCATCCTTGTTAATTCCCGAACTGTTAAAGCACTCCTCGGTTGCATCAACCAGCAAGTCGTCAGAACTTTTGTCCCAGTGTTCTCCAAACGATGTGCAACCCATCCCTACGATGGCTACGCGATCTTTTATTCCATTCGATGACATACTTTCTCCTCCTGGCTGCTTTTGTTACCCAGCAATTGGGCGAGCCTTCCAGAAATAATTGTGTACTCCATCCGCAGTAAAAAGCCTCCGAAACGTCATTGCCACACGGTCGCCAATATGAACGTTATCGGGATCGACGTCTGTCATTTCACAGCGAAATCTTCCGCCACCGTCGAAATCAATCACTGCCACGACCATCGGAGGACTAAGTGAGTAGGCAAGCCTATCAATTGTAAAAGTTGCAATCGTCGCAGGTGTATCTGCCATCCGGATGCGCTCCATATCGTCTACATTTCCGCCTTTCATTGACGTTCTTTGAGGCGGAAGGTGGATTGCACCGCTTTCGCGATCTTTCGACCCTACGAAGGCATACTTCCAGTCCTCGGCCCTACCGGAAGGCGGAGCTGCCGGACGGATAGGATCTGGGCGACGTGGAGGCTCCCTATCAAGAAATCCCCTCCAAGATAGGTAAAGTGAGTAATCAAGTGAGTCATTCCCCTCGGAAACAACTTGAGCCACTGTTTTTTCTGGCTGATACTCCGATATCGCATCTGTCGTTCTTAGGATGGTCACATCGCAACCATCGGCCAAGTTTACAATAGCAATAACTTCATTCGGTTCTGCTTGATCAAGGACTGAAGCCAGAAGTAAGTAGGCATGAGCCGAACCTGTGTTTCCGATCTTCGACGTTAAGTCGTCTACGAAAGCATCCGGCTTAGCACCAATCATTTTAGAAGCGCCACGACATGCCCTTCCATGGAGACCATTTATTATGACCTTCGACAACTCGTCAACCGACAAATCAGCAGCGGAAAGCGCTTGATCTAAAGCATTCTTTACATGCTCTAAGTAAATTCCTTCTCCGAATCGTTCTTCCCAGACCTTGGAGGTCGGATCGCCCGGGACTCTCCACCTATCCAGGAATTCGCCAGTGCTAGTACCGGACGCCACGAATTCTGCAATAACTGGTTGTGACTCGTTGTCGGCCAAAAGCAGAGCAACTGCTCCATCGCCGCCATCACTTTCATCTTTTCCAGAGGGCATCCCCACCCGCAAGTCCGAGGCAATCACGAGATTCGTGCCTGGCATCCGAAACGCTGCACGCGCGGCGGCAATCGCAGACCTTGGTGCGCCGCCGAGATCTGCAGCGAAAGTATTTTCGTCTAAGTCCAGTGCGGCATGAATTGTGTTTGCGTTGGTTTTATCGAGATAAGCGGGGTTCGTGGTAGAAAAAAGCAATGAAGATGGCTTTACGCTTGAGTTTCGCAGACAAGAGCGGGCAGCTTCAACCGCCATGGACGTGGTGTCCTCGTCGTAAGAGGCGACCGCTCGAGTGCCCTTACCCCCACCTTGCCCCAAGGTTTGTCTAATTCGGCTTCTATCTAGCCTATAGTGCGGAAGATATACTCCGTAACCCGCAATTCCTCGCATTCCAGCCCTCCGGATCAATCCATAACTTAACAAAGAAACCTGCCAGACGGACCCTCGGGTCTTTTTGATAGTCTGTTCCCTTGGGAAAGTTTCTGGATTCCCTCCGGAATATGGCAGGAATCTTGCTATTAGGTTTCCTTTAGCTCAGGGGTAGACTACCTCAGAATGCGATTAAACGTGCCCCGAAAAATACTCGAAAAAGGCTATAAGAACGCGCGGAAGGTCGTCGTGGCGGTCGTCGGAACAACCGTTGTCCTTTTTGGAATCGCGCTCCTCTTTCTTCCAGGGCCTGCATTCGTCGTAATTCCGGCGGGTCTCGCCATTTTGTCTCTGGAGTTTTCCTTTGCAAAGGTATGGCTCCAAAAAGTCAAAAGAGCAGGTCAATCAATCCGAGGGGGGGCGACGACGCCGGTTAAAAATGGTCCCGGCGAGCACCCCCAACAAATAAAGAATCGAAAGCGGAATCGCGAGTAGCAGCTGACTTATTAGGTCAGGCGGCGTTAGGAGCGCCGAAATCACAAAAGAACCAAGAATCCCGTAAGGTGTGAGCCTCCACAGTTGCTTAGCATCCACTAAACCGCTCGCAACTGCTGCAAAAACGATCAAGGGAATTTCAAAACCAATCCCAAATGCAAGAATAAGCCGTAACGATAAGAGAAACACTTCCCGAACCGACCATACAGCTTCGACGTACTGCGAAGAAAAAGACGAAAGGAATTCAAAAATAAACGGAAACGCCAGAATCTGACCAAAGGCTCCTCCACCAAGAAACAGAAGGGTAGAAACAATGGCGAAGGCAAGACTTCCCATCCAATGACCTACACTGGTAATGGATCGAAGAAACTGACAAAGCTGCCAGAAAGAAACCGGCAGACTCGCGCCAAAGCCAGCCATCAAAGAAATTTTTAGATAAGTAAAAAAGATTTCAGTTGGTGCTAGAGCTTGCAGAGAAGCTTCATTGCCAAGCGCCTCAATGGCCGGAGAAAACAATAAACTCGCTATTGTCGATTTGAACAGCCACGCAATCAAGCTAAAGAAAAACCAAGAAAGGAGAATCCATACAATTCGCATTCTTAACTCGGATAATCTTGGCACCACTCCCCATCCGACTTTACCTTTGGCGCCGCGTCCGGACGACTCGGAGAGATCTATCTGATCGCTTATTTCCTCATTGATTCCTTTATTCTTCTTAGCCATACCGCCCTAAAAGTGGACGAATATATCGGTCTTTGCAAACCAGGATGGCGAAAAATTTTCATTTAGTTACCCCAATCCGTTTTAGTTGATATCAAACGTTTTGGCTTCCCGTACAATCTAGCTTGAAAACTTGAGGAGAAAAAATTTGGGCCAGGTTAACTTTGACTTATCGAATAAAACCATTCTAGTCACCGGAGCCGGGCGAGGTATCGGGCGTTCAATTGCAGAAGAGGCCGCCGCTTTTGGGGCAAATCTCGCTTTGGGTAGTCGACGAGTAGAAGAGTCCGAAAGTGTGGCAAAGAAATGCCGCGAGCTCGGTGTCGAGGCCAAGGCTTGGCATCTAGACATTTCTGATTCGGCAAGCATAGAAAAATTTGCAGAGCTCTCTTGGGACCACTTTGGACACATCGATGTGTTGGTTAATAATGCAGGAACCAACCTCCCCAAGCTATCGATCGACTACTCAGAGACAGAACTCGATCAACTTCTGAACACAAACCTCAGAGGTACTCTTTTCATGACTTTAGCTGTAGGTCGGAGAATGATTAAAGCCTCGACTCCGGGTGCGATAGTGTCCATCACTTCTCAGGCTGGCCTCGTTGGCGCTCCGCTGCGTGTTCCTTACTCCGTTGCGAAAGGCGGAGTGCATCAAATGACTCGTAGTTTAGCTGGCGAATGGGCGTCTGAAGGTATAACGGTAAACTCAGTAGCTCCGACTTTCACCAGAACTCCTTTGCTGGAGGAAGCAGTGCGCAATCCTGACTTTGCAAAAAATCTAGACAAGATACCTATTGGACGAATTGCTGAACCCGAGGAAATTTCGGCAGCGGTCATTTACCTCTCGAGCGACTCTGCGCGAATGGTTACGGGACAAGTACTCGCAGTTGACGGCGGCTACACGACCATTCGCTAGCAGTTAGTTTATCTGAAAGCTGTATTCGGAAACTAATAACTTCGTGGCAACCCTAAAACATGCTCCGAAACAAAGTTGAGGACCATTTCGTTGGAAATTGGCGCAATCCTACTCATTCGTGACTCACGCCAGTATCTCTCGACGTTACACTCCTTCGCATATCCCATACCCCCGAAGGTTTGAACTGCTCGGTCGCAGGCTTTAAAGGAAGCCTCACTGGCTCTCAGTTTCGCCATGTTTGCCAGGGGACCGCAGGGCTCTCCCGTGTCGTACGCCCAAGCAGCC
>CEVA01242942.1_pt1 | contig 11408 bp, 6 predicted proteins | sample 361521 | NCBI WGS metagenome assembly CEVA01 (sample SAMEA2622823, study PRJEB7988) | marine metagenome | isolation source: saline water (ENVO:00002010), including | reverse complement strand
TGGCAGCTTCTTGAATACTTTCTTCAGGTTCATCGGCGAAATCATTTGAAAAATCTTCTTCACCTTCATCATCAAAAAATTCATCCTCTTCAGTGAACTCATCATCAAAACCTTCATCATCTTCAAATTCAAAACCTTCTAGATCATCTTCACTTTCGTCGTCGGAAAAATCAAAATCTTCATCAAAACCTGCATCATCCTCTTCTTCATCACCCCAAAATATTTCTTCTACTGCATCATCTTCTTCATCCTGAGCAGAAATGGTTGTGAAAGGGGTAAATATTAGGAATAATCCCAATAGGAATGATAATGGTAGAAATGGTTGAGATCCTTGCTTCATGAGCTTATCCATATTAATGGTTTTATCCGAGGGGCGATCGTTCTGGTGGGAAGCTTACCTCGAATGAATACGTTGTCCGCCCGGAATTTACCTTTCACGTCTTAAAAGAGGCAATAATTCCCTATTATTTATTCCGCCCCAATATTTGGAGCAATAATATTTATTTTTTCGGCGGAGGATTACCTTCAACCCAAGGGGCACCGGATGTCGCCAGTCGACGACTCATTCGGTCTAAATCCTTTTTATTCTCAGCCAATTGTGCTTGCAAATCAACGATATTTTGCTGAACAAGATAAAGTGTTTCCAATCCAGTTTCAGTTGGTCCATAAGTAGAATGTTCAATAATCCGTTGAATGACAAATAAACGGCTACCAATGGTTGGGGTTGTTTTTTCACCCGGCCCCATTCTGGATGGATTGCCATTTAATGATGCATCCATATCTAAAAGTGATTTGCGAATTTCATGCAATAGCCGATCCATATCGCCCACCTCTGCGCCGGATCGATCTAAAGCCGTTTGCATACCATTTACCTGTTTCAAAGCATTTGAAACTAAAATTTGTAATTGAGATCCCTGTCGAACTGCATTTTCATAATCTCGCCAAAAATCAGCAATTTCACCGTGAGATTTTGTAGGCAATGCGCCATCCCGCAACGGCACCACTTCAAAGGGTTGTGATTTTGAAAGACGTTTCAATTTTCCATCCTGTTGAACATACATAGTGACTGTATAATTCCCTGGAGAAGCCAAAAACCCAGAACTAATTTTTGAAGGATTATCTTTTGTGAGCGCATTGGGTGATGGATATCTTAAATCCCAAGCTACTTTATGAAATCCTTTTGTTACTGGCCCATTTAGTCTTCTAACCACATCACCTTCACTGTTTTTTACCTCAAAAATGATTTTTGGGTCTACTTCCCTTCGCTCGGTCTCCACAACATCCCACCCAGGAAATCCAACAGATTTCTTTTTTGATAGTGCTAATTTTTCTTCAGCTTGACGCTTCGCCTTTTTAGTTTTAAATCCTTTCCCGATATGATAGGTAAATACTGCCCCAAAAGGCGGATTGGGCGCGACAAAGTATCCGTCCCCCTGACTTCCTTTTGGCCCGTTCCATGGATCATTAAAACTCAAACGAGGCCGCTTCACATACCACCATGCTTTTCGAACCGGAAACAGGGTACCTTCGGATTGCAGTTGATTTTTAGAGATACCGCGAAAAACGGATATATCATCAAATACATAAAATCCTCTTCCAAATGAGGCACCAACAAGATCATTTTCTCTTTTCTGAATGGCCAAATCTCTAAATGAAATTGTAGGCACACCTCCATTGAGTTTGGACCATGTTCCGCCGCCATTCACTGTAAAGTAAATACCGTATTCGGTCGCAGCGAATAATAGACTTTTATCCACATGATCCTGTACAACCCGCCATGTTAATGTTCGATCGGGCAAATTAGATGTAATGGACTTCCAGGTTTTGCCCTTATCTGTACTTTTATATACATAAGGTTGGTAGTCCCCATATTTGTGATTATCCAAGGCGGCATAGACTGTACTTACATCAAAATTATCTGCTTTTAGATCATTCACATACGCCATATCCGGTGCGCCGGGCAGTTTTTTTACAGCAATCTTTCGCCACGATTTACCATCATTTTCTGTAATATTTATAAAGCCATCATCTGTTCCCGCATAGATCAATCCCGCTTTCACTGGGGATTCTGACAATGCGGAAACTGTATTATAATTTGACATGGCACTCACGTCCCATGCATTATCCCAACTTTGTTTTGATCCCATTATGGGGAGGTCAAATCGATTTTCATCCCGAGTTAGATCCCCGGAAATCGGCGTCCAACTATTACCACGGTTTTCAGATTTCCATACACGCTGAGAGGCAAAATACAGTCTTGTCGGTTTATGCGGACTTACCAATATGGGTGCATCCCAATTAAAACGTTCGATAGGTTCTCCATCTTTGGCCTGAGGTTGGACATCTGTCACTTCACCGGTAGTCATGTCAATTCGTGCCAAGGTACCCTGTTGACGCTGACCATATATGATATCTGGATTTCCCGGTTCTGTTGCAGGTTGATGGCCATCCCAATTCAACACCACACGCCAATCGGCGTTTTCAATACCCTGGTGCGTATCGGTTCTAGATGGCCCACCTTCAGTACTGTTATCCTGTGTACCGCCATAAATATTGTAGAATGGCTCCGCATCATCCACCGCAACATCATAAAATTGGGTGAGGGGTAAATTGGCCATAAATCGCCATGTTTTAGTGTGATCAAATGTCTCATAGACGCCTCCATCAGTCCCCAAAAGCAAATAATCAGGATCACTTTTTTTGAAGGCTATGGCATGATTGTCACCATGTTTATTCCGTTCATTCATCCGATAAAAGGTTTTACCGCCGTCATTTGAAATCTGCATATTTGCATCGGTGAGATAAAGTCGATCAAAATGATGAGGTGACGCAAACAACTCTTGGTAATAATGGGGGCCGGTACCACCAGATACAGCATTCGACTGTTTTATCCATGTTTCACCGCGATCTAGCGATTTAAAAACGCCACCAGTTCTACGATCAAGCTCTATAGCTGCATAAAGAATATCTGGTTTCTGTTTTGATATATCGAACCCAATTTTACCCATATTCGATTCGGGCAAACCATGAGTTAATTTTTTCCAGGTCTCTCCTCCATTTTCACTACGATAAATGGCCGTACCGGGGCCACCGCCCATATAAGCCGCAATCGTCCGATGGCGCTGCCAAAGCACCGCATAAACTCGATCGGGGTTTCTAGGGTCTAACGCCAATTCTGTCGCCCCAGTCCATTCATTATCACTGAGTATTAATGACCAATTTTTTCCACCATCAGTGGATTTAAATACACCCCTATCTCCTCCCTTGCTCCAAAGGGGTCCTTGTGACGCAACATAAATAATATTGGAATCATTGGGGTGGATCACAATCTTGGATACATGTTCGGAATCTTTCAGGCCCATATTTGCCCATGTTTTTCCACCATCATCAGAACGATATACACCATCACCATATCCGAAATGACGGCCACCCTGATCTTCGCCAGTCCCCACCCAAACGATGTGTGGATTGCTTGGATCGATAGTTACACATCCAATGGAATAGGAGCCTTGATCGTCAAATATAGGTGTCCATGTAACGCCGGCATTTACTGTCTTCCAAACACCGCCGGAACCCACAGCAATATACCAAATAGATTCATCTTTCGGGTGGATAGCAATATCAGCGATACGGCCAGACATGAGCGCAGGACCAATACTTCTGAATTCTAACCCATCAAAATTCTCATCGGCCCAAATATCATTTTTTGAATCCTGAGCAAAGACTAAAGTCCATGAAAATAAAATTAAAAATAGCGCGCGGCATGAATTACGCATTGAATCCTCCTATATTAAGAAGAGAATATAGTAATCGGATTAACTGAAATGAATAAAAAAGCCACCCTATTTCTAAGATGGCTTGAAGTACGCCCGGGAGGATTCGAACCCCCAACCTTCTGGTCCGTAGCCAGACACTCTATCCAATTGAGCTACGGGCGCATAATTCTTATTTTAGCGGGTCGCTGGGGTACAAGGAATCGAACCCTAACCCTCAGAACCAGAACCTTATGTCCTACCGTTAGAGGACACTCCAATAAAATCCCTTAAAAAGGTTTGAGAATTTAAACAGTTCCTTATGGTCGCCAAAAAGATTAAATGAATATTTTATTCGAAATCAAATTCCGCCACTTGGAGAATCGTTTTCGTAGAATAATTTTGTATCCATGCCACGACTTTTAGATTTTCACTTTTCCAGGTGATTTGAGAATGGTTTACCCAATTGCTGGGCATGGACCAATCGATAGATTCTACATATTCTACGCCGGAGATATATTTAATGGACTTTCCCATATTCCCTAAAACCAATTCGATAACTGCATCATGATGATCCCTTAATCCATTAGGTGAATTATCATATTTCACGTTTCCCATAACTGTGGCAATAAAAAGACGTATGTTCTCATCTGACTCTACACTTGTAACAGATGATGTTTTCACCTCAAAGCTAATTTCATCCCCTGTTTGAGTACCTGAAATAGATATATCATACAATCCATTTTCACCTATATAGTCTTTGGGATCATTTTTCCAATTGGTCGTACTAGAACCTGAACTTTTCCCATTGGTAAACATGTGAGGTGTATAATTATTATCATAATAATTATTTCGCGCACGATTCATGTCTGTATTGGCAAGATACATTGGATCATTCCCCTGTCCCGGCCACCAGACATGATAGGAAATGATCGTCCACATTGTGTCAACGGCCTCACCAACATAATTTACAGTACCCGGTTTTTTCGCCGCCATTAGGATCCGCTCCGCGGATGCACATGATCCTCATGTACTGGAAGTGAATAATTCACTTAACACTCTTTTTTTCGAAGTGCTGACGATTACTTCTCGCATAGATTGTATCGTTTCGAGAGTGGCCATTATGGTGGCGATCCCCTCTTTAACAGCGGTTACAATGCCATTTTCATCGATAGTTGCTATCGCATCATTATCAGAAGACCAAACCACTGATACATCTATAATTTCCTGATTATTTTTATCGAAAACCCGGCTTGTAAACTGAATAGTTTGTCCAGGCTGTAAAATAATGCGCCCCACCCCTGGTGAAATGATGATGATGTCAGGCACTTGCGGGCTGTCGCTGGATTTATCTTCACAGGAAAAAAATAAAAATGTAATTGCCGTGATCGCTAAAATATATTTCTTCAAAATATTTTCCAAAATGATGACGATTAACAATAATCGTTTAATCATAACGAACGGATTAGAGTATTTTATTGAGGAAGGTGTGAAGTTCATTCTCAGGAATGAACTTGAGACTGACGCGACTGATCTTATTGGCTGATTTCACATCCATCTTAAACATGTATTCCACGGGAATATCTACTGTTTCAAGAGATACTTGCATTGACCAGCCACCTACAGCAAAATCTATAAGTTGAGAGAAAAATCGAAATGGTTTAAACAAGACACGTTTGCTTTGCAACTCATGAATACCTTGATCAGGCGAATCCACCAATACAGCCAAAGGTTTCCCTGTTTGATCTAGAAGCTGCACAACAGGGATGGATCGATAGGTACCCAATTGTATTTTTTCGGAAATGTCTTTTGGGAAATTATATTTATCGCGGTTGAAATAAAACACAGTCAAATTCCCATCCTGCTTCAATCCAGAATAGGGCAATGACTTAAGCATATCTTTAATGATACTGCCCTTTAATTGGTATTGGACAGGTAAACTAATTTGGAATTCTTTTCGATTATCCGGATCATAATTGAACTTTGGGCGCTCTAATTTTACCTCATAAGGATTGGACATAAGGTTTCCCAGTACATCTACCATCATGGTGGTGTTAAATTGATTTTCTGGACGGGAATCTTCATAACTTTTTGGGGATATATCCAGAACCCACTCTCCATTTTCCTCACGTAATGCTTTTGGGTCTTCTTCCCCTCTCGCACCGATATTGAGATCCAGCTTTTTCTCTAGCTCTAAAATGGCGTCATCAATGGATGAACTCACATCAATTGCTTTTTCGGCATAAGTGGGCGGCGTGCGCATCCGCTTTCCTTCAGTCAAAGTCGGATATGGACTTTTTATTGGTTTGGGTAAATAAGGTGTGAGCATCATATTTACTGATTCCGTGAGCAGGCGATTCATGCCCGTAACATCATTATAATCACCCCGCATTTTCCGGCGATCCAATTCATCCCAAGATGCAATATCGATCAACTGAAGTGAAATAGAAATTTTGGCTAAAGATCGTTCAAACTTCCCCAGCATGAGTAAATTTTTCGACCCTGGGCGTTGCTGGAGCAATAATGATCGATTGGTCATTACTTCTTCGAGTCCTGCCTTATCTTTTAAATAGATGCGGTCATGCTGGCTCAGCTCTTTATTCACCATTTCTGCAAAGGCATCGGACAGCCAACTGATGGCCACATCATCTTTAATATTATCAAATGGAATAACATAAACATTCAGCACCGGCGGTGAAGCAACCAGAATGCTACAGACCAAAATAAGTGTAAAAAGGGATTTATTTTTCGTGCGCATGAATGTTCAAGTTATGAGGTTTTGATGTCCATTCTCAATGCTATTTTTTCTGTCCAGATTGATTCTGCTTTTCAATCTTAGCCCAAGCATCCCTCAGGGGAACGGTTCGATTAAAGATTGGGAATTCGTTTGTATCTGAATCTTTGCAAAAATACCCCAATCGCTCAAACTGGACAGGATCGCCCACTTTAGCATCGCTCAATGATGGTTCTAGCTTGCATCCATTCATCACCCTGAGGGATTCTGGGTTTAGAGCATCAATAAAATTTTCTTCCCCATCAGGAGACGGCACCTTAAATAGGCGATCATACAATCTCACCTCAGCACTCACTGCATGATGTGCTGAGACCCAATGCAATGTAGCTTTTACTTTCCGTCCATCGGGGGCATTACCACCTTTAGTTTCAGGATCGTAAGTACAATGCAACTCAGTAATAGTTCCATTATCATCTTTAATGACATCATTACATGTAATAAAATATGCATATCGAAGTCGCACTTCTCTTCCGGGGCCGAGACGGAAAAACTTCTTCGGAGGGTCTTCCATAAAGTCGTCACGCTCTATAAATAATTCCTTTGAGAATGGCACTTCCCGACGACCTGCCGATTCATTTTCTGGATTATTTACCGCACTTAATGTTTCCGACTCATCTTCTGGATAATTGGTAATCACTACTTTCAATGGGTTTAACACTGCCATCCGTCTTTCACATCGCTTATTTAAATCTTCACGAAGGGTCGACTCCAACTTCGCCACTTCCATCACATTGTCCCGCTTGGCTACGCCGATCTCATCCATAAATTTTCTGATGGATGCAGGCGTATAACCCCGCCGTCGATAACCGGATATGGTGGGCATCCGAGGATCATCCCAACCGGATACATGTCCCTGTTCAACCAAACGTTTTAGTTTCCGTTTGGACATGACCGTATAACTCAAGTTTAAGCGAGCAAACTCAATTTGTTGCGGATGGTATACATCCAATTCATATAAGAACCAGTCATAGATTGGCCGATGGTCTTCAAACTCCAAAGAACACAATGAATGGGTAATACTTTCGATAGAATCCTCAAGCCCATGGGCCCAATCATACATGGGATAAATACACCAATCATCTTTCGTACGATGGTGATACGCTTTGAGGATACGGTAAATTACAGGATCACGCATATTCATATTGGGATGGGCCATATCAATTTTGGCACGGAGGGTCCGTGAACCATCTTCAAATTCACCATTGGCCATCCGTTGGAATAAATCTAGATTTTCCGCAACGCTCCGACCTCTAAATGGACTGTCTTCACCTGGCTGGGTTAAAGAACCTCTAGTCTTTCGGATTTTTTCAGGAGTCAAATCACAAACGTAAGCGCTGCCTTTGTTGATAAGATCCACCGCATAATCATGCATTTGCTGGAAATAATCCGAGGCAAAGCAGAGATTATCCCACGCATAGCCTAACCATTCCACATCCGCTTGTATTGACTGTACAAACTCTTCTTCTTCGGCAATAGGATTCGTATCATCGAACCTGAGATTACATTTACCCCCAAATTCGTCTGCAATGCCAAAACTTAAACAAATGGCTTTTGCATGACCGATATGAAGATATCCATTGGGTTCTGGCGGAAATCGGGTATGCACTCGATTTTCGAATTTTCCAGTTACATTATCTTCATCGATAATGCGCTGAATAAAATGTCGTGGTTTATTTTCCATTATGCTGGTAATACGTTTAGAGCGGTTTTAATTCTGTTTATTGTATCTTCTTTGCCCAAATGGTCCAGGATTTCAAATACGTTTGGTCCAGTCAATCCGCCGCTGACAGCCAATCGAATCGGCATAATAATTTTTCCCATTCCCAATTCGCGTGCTGCAGCGTAATCCTTTAATGCCTTTTCAATATTTTCTTTTCGCCAAACGAATATTTCATTCAAAACGGATTGAATATCCTCCACGCGATTATTCACATTTTCGTCTGGCCATCCCCTTTTTAATCCAGCCGTATCATAGGATTCTGGCGCGTGAAAGAAATAGTGGGATTTAGCAATAAATTCTGTTAGTGATTTGGCGCGCTGCTTTAGCATTTCAATGATGGAGATAAGATAAGATATATCGCTACCTTTACCCCAATTAGGGTTAATACGCCTGATGGATTCTAAAATAAAATCTGTATTCGCCTGCATCATATGCTGACCACTCACCCAGTGGAGTTTTTTTTCATCCCACACTGCACCTTTTTTCTGAACTTGTACCAAACTAAACTTTTGGACCAATTCATCCATGAATAATATTTCTTCTTCCGTGCCAGGATTCCATCCCAATAGTGCCAAATAATTATTTAAACTTTCAGGAAGATAACCTTCATCCTGAAAAGATTGTACACTGGGCGCACCATGTCTTTTGCTCAATCGCTTTTTATCATGGCCCAAAATCATAGGTAAATGAGCAAATGTGGGTACGTCAAAACCTAATGCTTGATAAAGCAATATCTGTTTTGGTGTATTTGAAATATGATCTTCACCCCTAATCACATGGGTGATATTCATATCATGGTCATCAATCACAGCAGTAAAATTGTAGGTTGGCGAGCCATCAGATCGAACCACAATAAAATCGTCCACTTCACCATGGTTAACTCTAATTGGACCATAGATTAAGTCTTCATAATGTGTCTCTCCATCGGGAATTCGAATGCGATAGGTAAATCCAATCCCCTGATTCAGACGCTGCTTGACACCTTCATCTTTTAAATTTTTACATGTCCCCGGATATTGATAATGCCCTTCGTCTCGGGCAGCCTGCAAGTCATCTTTAGAGCAAAAACATCGGTAAACCTGACCTGTACCTAACAGGTTGGTGATATGGACCCTATAATTATCAAATCGCTTTGATTGATATACAAGCGGTTCATCCCATTTTAGACCCAACCATTTCAAAGCGTCTAATATTTGATCTGTATATTCATCTTTTGATCGGCCCAAATCCGTATCTTCAATACGCAAGAAAAATTGACCACCTTGATTTTTCGCAAACAACCAATTGAATAGTGCCGTGCGCGCACCACCCAAATGAAGTTCACCTGTAGGGCTGGGGGCAAATCGAACGTTGACGGATGAATGTGACATAAAATTAGACGCTGAAATTAAGCAATCATTCCTATGTAAATTGAAGAGAAATGCAGAAGAAGTTCAAATAAAAGGTCCCAAAGGGGAGTCTTTAAGTTATTTAAAGAAATAACTGAATTTTATTTTAGTAATACCATCTTCCTAGTCTTAACAAACTGGTTTGCCTTAAGCTGATATAGGTATACCCCAGCACCTACGGGGTCACCGTAATCATTGGTGGCATCCCACTGGATTGAATGATAACCTGCAGGCGTATCGTTCATATTGAATGTTCTGACCCTTTGCCCAAGCATATTGAATATGGTAATTGTTGCATCAGTTACTTCTGGTAAGTCAAATCGTAGCGAGGTTGTAGGGTTAAAAGGATTTGGATAGTTTTCATGAAGAGTAAACTCAGTGGGTATTCCTTCATCTACGATAGACAGGTAATCATATCGATTAACGAACACTAATCTGTCATTACCTGAAACTTTTACTGTATCAAAACCATCGGTAGCACTTACGCTTAACTTGAGCGTACCTCTTGATAACATTGCCAAATCAGGGGGCCAATTATCGATGATATTTTGATAGTAAATCATCAAAGATGTATCTGCTGTTTCATAAACTATCTCCGCCGGAAACTGCCCCACACCTGCTGATATGAGGTAATTAATTGTGTCGATATCCACGTCCTTACTCTCAGACCATCTCAGTGCATAGGTATCTGTCAAGTTAGATTGAGAAATATTAATCGTGTCTGATGCTGCGCTTAACCAGTCAAAGCTACCTGGCGCAATATTGTTCCACGCAATAACTGTATCTATATTAACCAGAGAAGTTCCTTTATGCCATCCAGGTTTTAATTGCCTTAAACCATCAGAATTTGTTTGCAATTTAAACCGCTCCAAATCTTCTGTAATTTCATAATCTGGTATTGTTTTAAAATAATTATACCAATATTGACTTTCTCCCGTAACACCATCAGCAACTAAAGTTGTATCTAGTTCTACAGTCGCTTCCCAATTATCTTCTGATAACTTCCGCATACTTACAGTATCCCTACCATTGCAACCAGTACATTCATGGTTTTCTGCACCCAATTTCCAGAATGAAAGTGAGATATTAGTATCCGGAAGCGAATGAGTAGGAAGCTCTACATTAAAGGTGATTGCTTTAATACCGTTATTATTATAACTAGATACGCCATCTACAACACATGAGTAAGAAAAAGTTACGCCCGCATCGATATTCCCATTTGCAGATGTCCAGATAGTATTGGCATAGGTTGGGTCTAAAGTTTCGATACAGGTAAGATCTGAATTACCCGCTGCATACAGGACTGCTAAAGCAGTATTCTTCCTCACGTCCAAACTGGTTAATTGATTATAACCACAATACAGTTCTGTTAATGCAGTATTCTTTCTTACATCCAGGCTTGTCAATTTGTTTGTTTGTATCTTCAAAACGGTCAAGGCTGTATTCTTGCTCAAATCCACAGTGGTTAAAACAGTATTGTTGTTCAAATCCAAAGTGGTTAAAGCCGTATTCTTGCTCAAATCCAGACTAGTCAATTGATTACTATGGCAATAAAGTTTGGTTAAAGCAGTATTCTTACTTAAATCCAGAGTTGTCAACTGATTATTAGAGCAATGAAGTTCAATTAAAGCAGTATTTTTACCCACGTCAAAGCTGGTTAATTGATTACTATTAGACCTTAAGTTTGTTAAGGCTGTATTCTTGCTTACATCCAGGCTTGTCAATTGATTATGACCGCAATAAAGAGTGGTTAA
>CEVA01012986.1_pt1 | contig 11411 bp, 8 predicted proteins | sample 361521 | NCBI WGS metagenome assembly CEVA01 (sample SAMEA2622823, study PRJEB7988) | marine metagenome | isolation source: saline water (ENVO:00002010), including | reverse complement strand
GCTGACGGACCTGGAATGGGTGACCCGCACCTTCCGGGACAATGTCTACCTGGCAAATCGTCTGCGACGCCTGGCCGATGCCAAGGCCGGCAAGCCCGTGCCGCCGACCGATTACGACGACGAGACACTGAACCGTTATGGCCTGTTCGCGACCAACGCGGTCATCGACAAGGTCAAACAGTACGGCGAAAAGACCGGTCGCAGGATCCTGTTCGTGCTTTCGTATGGTGGATACGTGCTGCAGCAGTTCATCGACACCGGTCGCCGATTCGATCAGCCGATGGTCGACCACCTGGACTCGCTGAAAGTTCCTTACGTCGACCTGATGGCAGCTCATGCGGCCGACAGGAAACAGTTCAAAGCGTCGACGGCGGATTACCTGCGGAGGTTCTTTGTTGGCCACTACAACCCGCTGGGTAACCACTTCTGTGCGTTTGCGATGGTGAAACCGCTGGCCCGGATGCTGGACCCCAAACCGGCCAGCCACGGGCCGGCGACCTCGGTCCGCGGTGGTTTCATCAAGTAGCCACACGTAGCGTCCCCGGCACTTCCGGACGAGTGGCCTACTTGATTCCGGCAAAGGGTTTGCCGTTGGAAACCTTCAGCAGATCACCGGTTCCACCCGGCAGCGTGAATTGCAGGACTCCGTTTTTTACCGGCAAGCGTTCGATCTTGCCGGTTTCCCGGCTGATCCGCTCGACGGCCGTCACATCGTCACGGAATCGCAACGTCACCGGCTGGGCCAACTGGTCGTGGTCCACGTCGACTGCGCGGCTCTCTCGCTTGTTAACGACCAGAAAGTACTCTTCGTCGGCCGAGTCGCGAAAACAGCCGACCATCAACCGAGGCGCCCGTTGGGTTTTGCTGCCTTCCACGGCGATCAACTGCCCGGTCCGCAATTTGTCGGGTTCATCGAACCCGTAATTTCGACCTGCCCAGGTCAGGTGCGTGCGGAGATCGGCATGGTAGGTCCTGACCGCCCGCAGCTTCAGCAGGCATCGTCCCAGGTGTGCCACTTCCTGGTTGATCTTGGCCAACACCTGAAATCGTCTGGAAGGGCCCTGGTAGGACTTGTCTTTGTACCAGACGTAGCCGCTGTCGGGAGAACCCGCGCCCCAGGTGAAATCAACGAATCCCCGGCAGCCGGCTGCCAGCGCGGCGTAGGTGTTCAGTCGAAGTGTCGATTCGCTCTTGGGGCGGCTGCGAATCCCGCGAGCGACGAAGAACCCCAGGCCACGTGACTCACAAAATCGGGCCGCGCGTTCCAGGCAGGCGAAGATCTGGTCGGTGATTCTCGGAGCCCGACCGTCGGAGGTGTCGTAGGGATACCATTGGTAGATGATCGCGTCGCACTTGATGGCGGCCCATTCCGATTCCCACGCCGGTGTATTCGTCAGGCTTTCGCAGATCAACGTCAGCAGTCGGGGGTGCGTCTGTTCGATCCACAGGTGCTGCCGGCGATGGACCTGCTGGTTTTTCGGATCTTGGGGTTCGTCAGCCAGTTGCACGCCGAAGAACTTTGGGTCGTCGGCAAACCAGTTGACGCGGGTCTGGAAATGCTCGAATGGTTCCCAGGGGCCTCCCAGGATCATGAAAGACAGCTTCTGTTGACGGGCCGTTCTTAGGCCCGGGTACCAGGTGTGACCACCCGAGGACATGCTGACGTCGTCCAGGAGGTTCAGCCCGGCTTGCCGGAGCACATCGATGTGTGGATCGCCACGGAAAGTCTTCGGCATCGGTTTCCACCACACCGGACCAAATGCCAGATCGTAGTACATCGCACCGACAATGAACGGCTTGCCGATTTGCCACTGCGCGTATCGGCCGGCTGCCGGGGTGGATTCCGGAGTCGCAACCAGCAACATCATCGTTGCCAGCAGAAACCGCCGAATGGCACGTCTCATGGCAGTCTCTCCGTTGGGGGGGGGCGGTGATGTGTCCCGAGGAACAAGGTGACTGCAGGATTCCGGGAACACCGTCCAAGAGTTGCTGAAGATACGGCCAGAAGTCCGGCGAAGCAATAAACGCTTCTGGCCAGAGAAACTTGAATCCGGTCCGGCCCCGGGCGAGACTGCGGGGGGGAGAATCTCGCACCTGGAATCGTGCCCAATCGAGGCGACAACCATGCAGCTTCGCCTGCTGATACCCCTGGTCCTGCTGGCTGGGCTGTGCTGTGCTGCTGGGTGCGGTGACGGTGGTCCTGCCGGTTCGCAGACTTCCGTGGAGTACGGTGGACTCGACGACTTTGTCCCACCACCGCTGGGTGATCTCCAACAGACGGTCAGCGTGGTGCTCAGTGATCTGGGATTCCCCGAGACGGTTCAGCGACCCGTCGATGTGGCCGTGGTCGAGTCAGGGAGGATTCGGTTCCGGGTGACGAGCAATTCTCGAACACCGCAGGTACTCAGTGGTCTCGAGTCGCTCAGTTTCCAGGACAAGGACAAGCGGTTCGAGGCATTCCGGGCGGGGCTGAATCTCGAGCATGTTTACTGTGGTCACCGCGATGTCCGCAATCGGTTCTCTCCTCGGAAGCACACCTACCTGGTCAGCCGCGAACGTGACGGGCATTCGGTGTTTCTGGTCCGTCCGGCGACACAGAGTCCCTGGTCGGTTGAGCATGCCACGCGGCTGGCGGTGACACCGCCGGATGCGGTCGATATCGATTTTCGGTGCCGTTTCCGGGATGTGTCGGCGTTCGGTGCGCGGGGGTACGTCACTTTCTTCTGGGCCAACTACATGCGTGAACTCCACGATGCTGCCGTCCACTTTCGCGGTGTCAGTGAGCAGGGAGGCTCCGAAGGCTGGATCCGTGCCGAGTCCATGGATGGGTGGACTGTCGGAACGTACCGGGCCGCCACCGCGTCAGCTCTCGAATTCGACGCCGATCACAACATGGCTCTCAATCTCCGCTCGTTCGAGTGGCCTCGGATCACCCGGCCTGTCCTGTACAGTCGTTCGGCCGACGGCATGGTGTTGATCCTGATGTTTGATCGCCTGAGAACCGACGTCGACGAAATCCGGTTCAGCCATTTTCCGCCAGCCGTGGACTTCCAGTACGTGATCCACGGGGTGAAAAAAGGTCGCAGGTATGGCTTTCGGGCCCGGTTGATCTGGCGGCCGTGGACGACACAGGAGGATTGTCTTCAGGCGTGGCATGCCTGGCACCGTGATCCCGGCAGTACGGATGGGCCGTGATTCCGGCATGACATTGTCACGGCAAGCCGTCGCGGCTTGCCGATGGGGAAGACCGAACGATCCGTGGACGGGACCCACGTTGACCGTCGTCGAGAATTCCTATAGCGTTCCGCCGCTTGAGCTGGCAGTGGCTGGCTTGACGATGAGACCAAATCCAGGCCGGGGCAACCGATGCGACCAAGTCGACGTCAGAAGGGCGTGTGGCTGCTTGTCATCGTCCTTTTCGGTTTCGCAGTGGTTGCCTGGGGCCGCGACCGCAGCGAGAGAGCGGTGGTGGCGCTGATCGAAGCGAATGGCGGAACAGTGCAGCGGATTGGGTGGTTCAATCCACGCATCTGGCACTGGCGGGGTGTCGCGAAGGTCAAGCTCCGAGGCACCGCGGCCGATTCCGGAATACTCGGTTCGCTGGAAGACCTGCCGGCCCTGAGATCACTGGATCTGGCCGATACGCCAATCCGAGACCGGGATCTCTGGCACCTGGTCAAGTGTCCGGGACTCACGAAAATCCGGTTGGATCGTACTGCGATTACCGACGCCGGTTTGCGACAGATTGCCGCAATGACACAACTGGAGAGCCTTTGGCTGGTTGACACGCCTGTCACCGATGCCGGTGTCCGCTGTCTTTCACGGCTGGTGCGATTGAGAGATTTGGATCTGTCCGGGACCGACGTCACGGATGCGGGACTGCCGGCCCTGCTGCCAATGAGCCGACTGGTGGACCTGGAACTGAACGACACCGCCATCACTGATGACGGGCTCAGACACCTGTCACGGTTGCGGCAGCTCAAGGACCTCGACATCAACGCGACGGATGTCAGCGATAGGGGGCTGCAGCATGTCTCCCGGTTGAAGAACCTGGAAGAAATCGAATTGTCCGGGACGAGAGTGACCGACGAAGGCCTGGTTCATCTCAAGCAATTGAGTCAACTCGACGAGATCGAATGCTCCAATACGACTGTCGGAGATGCCGGTCTGGCCCATCTGTCCGAGATCAAGACGTTGGAGTTTCTGCGTGTCGACAATACCGCGATCACCGACAAGGGGCTGGCCCACCTGGTGAAACTCGAGAGACTCGAGCACCTGGACGTGCGAGAGACTCGGGCGACAAAGGTGGGAGTTGACCGTCTGAAACAGTCGCAGATCACTTTGAAAGTGCTCAGATGACGATGATGCGCCGCGAAAACAGTTTTCCGGGCAACCGAACCCTGGCGGCACTGGTGTTGTCCGCAGGGGTTGTTTTGTTTGCAGTTGTCACGCTGGCCGTTCCGCAAGAGTTGGGCGGTCGGTTGATCGCCGATGATGGCCTGGTGCAGTTGGCGACATTTGTCGTTTTGTGCACGTCGGTGATGCTGGCGATTCGCGGAGCGATTCGGGATCCGGACGAGCGCGTGCTGCTGGGACTGACCGCCTTCATGCTGGTGATCTATGCCGCGAGGGAAGCGGATCTGCATCGAGCGAAGTGGGTTCCGGAGCACTTCAGCAGTAGCCGGTTCTATCTGTCGGCCGACGTTCCCGTTGCCGAGAAGATCGTCTGTGGGTCATTCCTGATGAGCTTGGTGATCGTGGCCGTCATGATGGTTGCTCGCGGAGTGCCGAAGATTGCCCCGGCGTTTCGGTCGAGACAGCCGTGGTTGATGTTCTCGGTGGCGTGGGCGTGTGTCTTTGTCGCATCCCAGATTTCTGATCAGTCGTCCTGGAACGAGGTGTTCGCCGGTCAGGCTTTTGAGGAGATTGCGGAATTCGTGGCGGCGGGATTCGTGGTCCTGGCGGTGTTGAGTTTTTCGTCCGACGATGGCATGGCCAGGGCTGTGGACGGCGACGCCCACGTCGGCATGGACGACGATTCCCATGCCGAAAACAGTCGGCCTGCTGAAAAAGCCTCGGCTGCCTGAATGACTCCCTGTGCCGTTTCGGCGTCCGTATTTCTGGCGGGCCGTTGACGAGTGTCTCGGGGTGGAGTCAATGCCAGAAGACGGTGATCACGACATCAACCGGCCCGCCCAGCCGATTGAGAACGCTCACCCGTTTTCCGGGGACCAGGCAAAGCTTGCCGGCCATGTCCACCGTGCTGGTGCCGTCGGTGCCGGCCACCTTGATGGTCCGGCCCTGTCCACCGACCAGGAACTGTGCGGACTGGTTGATGTCCTTGCCGTCGGAGGCTGAGACGGTGACGGTGGCCACTTTTGTCTTCGGGACGGCACCGACGGGCAGGGACAGGCTTGCCCCGTCTTCGAGTTTGCCGCTGTGGCACCAGGTCTTGGTTCCGTAAAGGACCAAGCCTTCACCCTGTCCGTTGTTGGGACGATCGTAAACCTCAATCAGTCGGTTGTCGTATTTGGCGGGGTTGGAGTTGGTCCCGAAGGTCTTGATCAGTTTTCCGGTTTTGACCAGCCCGCCGTTCCAGAAGGCATTGATCAGGGCGATGTTGGAGGATGACTCGTCGATGTCCAGGGCCGTCGGTACGTAGCCGGCCGGGGCATTGCCTCTGACGGGCGTGTAGAAGATGTTCTGCAGCGTGGCGCTTGTACACTTTCGAAGGTGGATTCCGCCGACCCCGCCGCCACACCCGTAGATGTTCTCCAGCACCAGGTTCATCAGGTTGTAGTTGTGGGCAATGTGGATCATCGCGCCGCCGTGGGCAGTGCCGTTTTCCATCCGCACGTTCTTGACCGAGAGGTTCACGCTGACCCCTCTGGTTTCGGTGTCGTTCCAGTACAGGCCGTACTTGCCTCCGACCCAGGCATTGGTTCCGTCAAAGACGACATTGTGGAGGGCGACTCCGGAGGCAATCTTCACCGACGGGCCGTTGGGATCCATCGGCAGCAGGTAGGTGTTCCGAAACGTGGAATGATCGATCGAGATCCATTCGATGGCCGGATTCTTGTCGATGAGGATCGGAAGATCGGCAAGAATGGTCACGTTTTCGACAAAGACCAACTGCCGTCCCTGGACCTGGAGACCAATGCTGTGATTGCCACCCCAGTTGTGGATGGCGACGTTTCGCACTTCGATGATGTCGGCGTCGACGATTCGGATGCCCGTCTTCTGGACTCGCTTTCGGTCCTTGTAGTCGCCGGCGGCCAGTAGGCCAATGTCCCTGATCGCACATTGGACAATCACGCTATTGTCCGGATGAGAGAACTCAAACAGCGCCATCGGGCTGGACGGGTTGAACGTGATCTGTGTGGCGTACATTCCGTCTCCGATGAGCTTCACCCGATGCCGGTTGACGTGGATGGTCGTCTGGCAGTTGAACGTGCCGGACAGCCGGACGTTGACACCGGGAAGAGACGGAGAGGAGTTGATCGCCTTGTTGATGGCCGGGCTGCTGTCCGATGACGCGGGCGAGGCGCCCCACCACTGGGGGTACACTTCGCCGACGGCTCCGGCGCCGAACTGTGCCCGTCCACGGCCCGAGAAGACCTGATGCAAGCCGGCAGAAAACGGGCCGTCGAATCTGGCGATGGCTCCGTCGGTGACGTTGAGTACCGTCCCGTTGGGGATCACCACGCTGATGGTCGGTGGAAAGGTGATGTGAGACAGGTCGAATGTTCCGCCCGAAAAATGCAGCATCCTGGTTTGGCTGCCCTTGCAGGCGGCAATGGCAGCGTTGACGGCCTTGGTGTCGTCTTTCCCGTCGTTGGGGACCGCTCCGAAATCGGCGACGTGCGTGACGGTGGCCTGTCCCTGCGGAGGCTTTGCCGTCGGCTTGTTAGCTGCTCCCAAGCCCACACAGATTCCCATTCCCAGCAGGCAGATGACGGTGGTTGTTCGTGCCATGGCAGAACCTTGTGATGTGTGGAACAGGAAGAAACTGGTTCAGGCTCGGGACGCAGTGTGCTTCAGCGATGTTAGGAACGGCGGTTTTTTTCGCAATCCTGTGCTCGCGTCTGCGGAGTCGGGCAGCCGACCTCTTCCTCCGCGACGCTGGCAATTGTCGCGGTTTGTGAGAATCGATCGCAGAAGGCGATCCTGCCAACAGGACAGGTGGGGGCGTGTTGATTAAGATCGTGCCAACGATGACCTGTTCGAACCCGAGGACTCAATCCATGTGCGCCGCCCGGTTTTCGCTGTCCCTGTTCCTTGTCCTTCTGTGTCTGCAGCCTGTCGAAGCGCAGAAGGGGCGGACTCGCAGCCGGAATGTGGGGATCGGCACGTTGTCTGGTAACCGACTCGTTCACCAGGAACTGAAGTTGAGTGACGAGCAGAAGGCAGCCTTGAAGAAGGCCGCTTCCGAAGTTCGAGCGGCGGTCAAGGCCGCCCAGGGCCTGGAAGAACAGGAGCGGTCCAAGAAGAACCGCGAGGCGACCCAGAAATTGCGGGCTGCGATTGCCTCCACCTGTGACGACAAGCAGCAGAAGCGGCTGTTTCAGATCGAGATCCAGTACACCTCCGGTTCCTGGATGCTGATGCGAAAGGAACTCTCCAGCGTCCTGAAGTTGACCAAGGAACAACGGAAGCAGATTCGGGAAGTCTCGCGGACCATGCAGGGAAAGGTCCGCAAGCTGCGGGAATCACGTACCGACGAGAATCGCCGTGACGTGCAGTCAAAGGTCAATGCGTTATTGGCCCAGGGCCGCAGGGACGCTGTCAAACTGTTGACAGAGGAGCAGCAGAAGAATTGGAAGGCGGCCAGTGGAAAGGCCTTTGAGCTCTGGCCGGCGAAGAAGAACAAGAAAAACAAGAAGAAGAAAAAGACGGAATAGAACTCGTGTTGTGCTAACCAAATCACAGGCACAACGCGATGTGGTCCTCGGCAGGTCAGACCCGTGCCGCACGTTCTGAGGCGGGTCAATTGCCGACGGACGGTGATCCCGGATCCGGCGTTTTTCCGGCGACGTTGCTCGCGAGGTTGGGGCGGTTCCAGGTCAGCTTGGCAACGAAGACGCTGTTGTCGCTGCCGTACTTGGCGACTCCCACTGGCTGCATCCATTCGACGGTCGTGATCCACGTTTCGGTTGGGCTGACATCGGTCATGCCGAAATTCCCCAGCCGCGTTCCACGTTCGGGAACCAGGATGCGTTCGGTTTGTCGTTTCACGGTCACGCGTCGGGGATCGACTTCCGCGATGACCAGCGGGGCCCGATGGCGGATGACGTGGTCATTGTTCAGGCCACGTCGTGTGTACACCAGGAACAGGCCGTCGGAATGGGTGACCCAGTGCTGCTGGGTGTTGTAGCTGCCCAGGTCGGCCCCGTTGTCGAAGGTCCATTTCTTGAGGGGGCCGAAGTGCAGGCCATCTCGGCTCGTCGTGACATACCCGTACTTGACGGTTCGCAGTGTCATGTAGAAACGGCCGTTGAACCTGGTGATTGACGGTTCGGAGAATCCGTCGCCGTGCTTCTCGGCGGGCGGCAGTTCCAACTCGTCACCGTGTTCGACGAACCGCAGCGTTTTGCCGTCGAACCGGCAGCGACAAACCGTTACACGGTGTTCGGTCTGATCGCGGCGGCGGTAATAGATCGGCAACAGGATGTCGCCGTTGGGCAGATCGTATCTCTGGGCACATCCGGCTGATGCGTTCTTGAATTTGGGATCATCCGGCAGTTTCAGTGTCTTCCAGGGATTCCATTTTCTGGTGATTGGGTCATAAGCCGAATACGCCGTCTCGCTGGGGGCGCGGGCGAGGTGGCGCTGATCCTTGGTGGTGTAGTAGAACGTCTTGCCGGTTCCCAGCAGTGTCTTTGTGGCCGCATGCCACAGCGGCCAGAAGTCGCAGGGGACCACGGAGATCTGCCTGGTCGCCTGACGTCGCCTCAGGGACTGATGGCCGGTGGGGCCGATCCAGTTTCGGCCCATGTTGTCGGTCCGCAGGTCGTGGAGTCCGAAAAATACGTCTGACCGGGTCAGCATCAATTTCTGCAACGTGATCAGCACGATCGGCGTCTTGCCGGGATTGCCGGGCGTGTGGGGGGGGATGGCCCCCGGACGAGTGTGGACCCAGCAGGTCTTGCCGTCGAATCCCTTGATGACTGTTGAGAGTTCAATGCGGTAGTCGAGCTTCGGGCGTGGTGCCTTGTGTCCCGGAGGGGCCGCCGGAACCGTCCCGGCGATCATCACCAGGACAAGTACGGGAAGAATTGGGAGCAGCGAGGCCGGGTGCCGGTGTGTCATGATCAGGATTCCGTCAATGCGGCCGTGTTGCCACGCCGCTGACGTACTGGGGCGTGGCTGGTCTGGTACAAGCGATCTGCAAGGAGAAGGGCGTGATGGTCAACGGTGGGGATGACAACCGGGGGCGGATCCGGCGGCTAGTCAGGGATGATCCAGGACGTTTGGGTGATAAGCACATTCAAGGAAGCGAAGGAAACGGCCTGGTTGGTTGCATATTGGGCCGATGAGTTTGCCGGAAATGTCGCCTGCACGGCATCACCGACCAGGAAGACATTAAAGTCACGACGCAAGTTCTCGTGTCCGGCCGTCGTACTACAAACGCACATGTCGGCGTGGTAACCGCACATCAGCACATGTTCGATGCCGTTGTGCTGCAGAAAACGCTTCAACGCATCGTATCCCTCACCGTCGTAGATAACGACATCGTTGGGGGCGACCTCAATGGAACCCATCACTGGAATCGGCAAGTCCCGAAATCCCTGGTTGTTGTACCTGGCCGAAGCATCGAGACCGGGAAACTGGCGGAAGTAGTCGATTGCCGGCTTGCTGGAACGCAACTCGATACGTTTGGGAATGTCACTGCCTTGATACCTGAACGACTTCAGTTTGGCCGTCAACTGCTTTTGTGCTTCCTCGCGCTCAGCCGCCGACGGCTTGTAGGACATAGAGCGATAGAGTTTGCGGCGAATGGGATCGCCTCGACCTGGCAGGCTATAGACAACCATTCCAACTCTGGAACGAAGTGTCTTCAGCAGTGGGTTGACCACGACTTTGCCATGTTGAACCATCACCCGGTTCTTGTCCGGCGTACAGGCGAAAATGGCCCCTGCGGGCTGCGGTGTTCTCCAACCTTGACCATCGTCAACACCCCACGGGTGGACTACCACAACTGCTGTTTTCGCCGCCTGCAAACGGTTCGGCATTTCAATGACGCCTCGAGCGTTATAAGAGAATCGCCAGGCTCGAACGCTCAAGTCAGCAGAGGAGTCGCTAATCAACTGAGGTGCTTCATACCGCACTGATGCAATGACGGGCTGCACAAACTCCGGATGGTCTGCGAGTAAAGGTTGAGGGGCAGAAAGCACTTTCAGATCATTCGAGTAAACACGAACTGTCTTCTCGCTGCTGGCCCGTGTCGCCATCGAAGACAAGACCGCCATGGCTACGAATAGAGTGCAGCTCACCAAGGCTGTTGATTTGAACATGAATGGTTACCAGTGAAGGAATTGGAAATCTAGAATTGGCACAGCGATTCTTGAGCAACACCGCTTTCGCCGCAACACCTTTTCAACTCCCGAGTTATCGCGGGCTTCGAAATACCTGAGTGGGAGAGTCTAGGATGGCCCAATCGTCCATGTTGCCGCTGCCCAGGAAGTGGTTTACTGACGTTTGGGTTTGCCAATCCGGAAAAACCTCTGGCCGTTGCCGGGGTTGAGGTCTCGGCGGAACCGTCTCAAGGGGATCTTCATTCTCCAGGAAGCCGCATCATGTCTCGCATCGAAACGATCAGCGAAGGCCCCATCTACCGGAGCCCGAATCCCGGCTACGGTTATGTGGGGGCGTTCTTCAGCAGCGTGGTGCAGCTCTCGGAAGACGAGATCTTTTGCACGTACAACCGTGGCGGCGGGATGTACGCAACCGACCTGGCTCACTATGCGGCCCGGTCGACTGACGGTGGCGAGAGTTGGGCCGAGCATCACATGGTCCATGATCGCGGACCGGATGATGCGGCCTATTCGTACCACGATCCGATGGTGGCTCACCTCGACGACGGCTCGCTGGTCATCACGACCTTTCGTGTGGATCGCAGTGACCCGGAACTCCCTTTGTTCAACGAGGAGACCGGTGGAATCGGGGCATTCGAACTCGTGGCTCTGCATTCGACGGATCACGGCCGCACCTGGTCGCAGCCGGAGCGGATGGAGGTTCCCGGCGACCTGATCGTGACGCCCAGTTCCGGGGTGATCGAGTTGTCCGACGGCACGTGGTTCATGCCCTTCGACCGGTGGCACGCATTCGACTCGCCCCAGCCTTACCGGCCACAGGTAGTGGGGCTCTTCTCCTCCGACCGGGGCAGGACGTGGAGGGATCCGGTCGTCATT
>CEVA01238308.1_pt1 | contig 11412 bp, 11 predicted proteins | sample 361521 | NCBI WGS metagenome assembly CEVA01 (sample SAMEA2622823, study PRJEB7988) | marine metagenome | isolation source: saline water (ENVO:00002010), including | reverse complement strand
AAGGGTTTTCAGTAATTGTTCAACAACACAAAGTCGCTTGTGCCACTGGTTGTGCCATTTTCACTTCAAGGAACGGCACGGAACAATGGTGAACACGGGGTAATTTACGCCCGTCCTTTATGGTCGCAAGCGTAAAGTCAAGAGCCTCTGGGGACACGGGCAAATGAACTATACCATCAAGCTCAAGATTGCCTGCATTTGCATCTATAGACTACCAAAAGCTACGGCTTAAACTACTCAGAGCACAGGTTGGCAAGGAGGAAGCAAACCGAAAACTCAAGGAACTCGAGTTGGAACGCCAATCACAAAACCTTGTCCCCATGGCGGAGGCTAAGGAAGCAATCCGCAGAGTACTGGAACCACTTCGGGAGATGCTCGATGGGATGCCAAAGGCATTCGCCACTCAGGCAAACCCCGAGGACCCGCAAATGGCCGAGGATGCTGCCCGGGAGGCTTTGGACAATGTATACAGGATAATTCAGAAGAATTTGAAATGACACGGTCTCACGCGTGGAGGCATTACGAATAATTACAGGGAAAAATTTTCGATTAATTATCCTGTAAGACTTTCAACTACAGAAACAAAACCACCCCAGTCTGGTTGGGGCGTCATATGACACCATGAAAAACGTAGTGCACCACTCACGGCTTCCTCATCAAGACCCATTGCTTGCAGCACATGACTAGGAGTGTAACTAGACGAGGTGCAAGCAGACCCATTTGAAATGGCTACATAATCTTTAGCGGCAATCATTAGTGCCTCTGAATTAACCCCTTCAAATGAGAGGTTGATTACATTGGGCATACAACGCTCAGGATTGCCGTGGGCTCGCGGCCCAAGTGGAGCCAGTTGGGATAGCAACATTTCCTTAAATTTAGCACAGGCTTGCCTTCGTTTTTTGTGATTCTTGACCGCCGCCTTTGATGCTTCGCCTAAACCTACAATTAAGGGAACCGGCAATGTTCCCGGGCGTAGACCTCTTTCCTGTCCGCCGCCTACGGTTAGTGGCTGCAGTGGGGGTGTCTTGTATTTACGTCGCCGAGTAATCAGCGCTCCAATTCCTTTGGGGCCATAAATCTTGTGCCCACTAATGCTGATTAAGTCGATCCGTTGATTCGCTAGGTCGTCGATCTCTTTCCCAAAAGTCTGCGCTGCATCGACATGAAAATAACAATCATGCTCTGCAAGAGCTTCCCCAATTTCCGAAATCGGTTGGAGAATTCCGGTCTCGTTATTGGCGTGCATGATGGACACCAAAAGCGTATCTGGCCTGAGCGCATCACTGACAGTTTTTGGTTCTGTATAACCATCGGAAGCGCAGGGCAGAAAATCACATTCAAAGCCTTCGGCCTGCAATCGCTCAACCGGCTCTAACACAGCTTTGTGTTCAATTTGGCTAGTAATAACATGTTTTCGTCCCGTTTCCTGGCCACGCTTGGCTAGGCCGAGTATCGCCATATTATTGCTCTCCGTAGCGCCGGAAGTGAAAATCACTTCATCGCGCTCGACGCCAACCACTGCGGCCACCTCATCTCGTGCTTCCTGGACAGCTTTCTTTGCCGTGTTTCCATACCCATGAGTCCGGCTTCCAGCATTTCCGTATTCCTCCTCCAAAAACTTCTGCATCCTCTCAAAAACCGCTGGATCCAAAGGCGTTGTGGCATTGCAATCTAGATATACCGGCTCCATGTGTTCTTAATCTTATTCACAATGTATGTGATATATTTGACATACATGAACGAACTGGTTAAGAACATACCCCGTTCACATTTGAAGTCAATGGCTCCGTCATTTGCATACAATTTTCCTTCGGTACGCGGCATCCAGGCGGGTCGCGAGTATTATGTCTCGATGTGTCCGTTGCGCTTGATCCCACGAATTTTCACTTTTGATGATGAGGAGCTCCCCCCAGAAGTCAGGGCGCAAAGAATCTTAAACAAAGGGCGAATCCCCGAAATTTCCCGCTATATCGTCAACAATCCTGGCGACTATACTTTTTCAGCTCTAACAGCTTCTATTGATGCTGATATTCGATTTGAGTCATTAGGCACAGCTGGCGATAGCCAGCAGTTGGGAACGCTTTTTATTCCCATGTCAGCCAAGTTCATCATCAATGATGGCCAACATCGTCGGGCGGCTATTGAGCAGGCACTAAGAGAAAAGCCAGAGCTGGGAGATGAATCCATCGCGATTGTTTTCTTCGTCGATACAGGCCTTGAGAAATGCCAGCAAATGTTTGCTGATCTTAATCGTTACGCTGTTCGGCCTAATCGATCTTTGAGTGTGCTCTATGATTACCGAGATGATAAGGCCAAGCTGGCAAAGCTGGTTGTCCTAAAATCCAGCTTTTTCCCGGACATGGTTGAGATGGAGCGAACCACCCTAGCTCTCAGATCACAGAAGCTTTTTACCTTAAGTGCTATTTATCAGGCAAACTGTGAGCTCTTAGGAGAAATTAGTACTGAGGATCTGGAAAAGGATGCAGAAATTGCCAAGGATTATTGGGATGAAGTTTCAAAACAGTTCCCGGAATGGCAGCTTGCTAAGAAAAAGAAAATGACCGCAGGCGAGGTGCGGCAAGACTATATCCATTGCCATGGAGTTACCTTGCAAGCTCTGGCAAAAGTCGGGAACGCTTTAATGAAAAAGAAGCCCAAAGGCTGGAAGGGGGAGCTAAAGAAACTCAAAAAGCTGAACTGGGCGAGAAGCAACAGCAAGGACTGGTCCGGACGAGCCATTAATAATGGCAGGCTCACCAACACATCTCATGCCATCACTTTGACGACCAACCGGATCAAGCAGCATTTAAAGTTGGCCCTTTTACCTGAGGAAATTCAGCTTGAAGAATCCCGAATAACACAAGCATGACCACCAAAAGAAAAACATCGAAAAAACAACCTACACAAAGGAAAGGTGGGGCAAAGCAGGATTCAGCCTTTGTTGATGACGGTTTTAAGCAGACAATCGAATTACTCAAAAAGGATGTTCAAGAGCTTTACCAGTCGGACGAGATTCCATGGGTTGTTGGATATTCTGGCGGCAAAGATTCTACAGCCATTACGCAGCTCATATGGATGGCTTTGTCAGATTTACCAGAGGAAAACAGGCGCAAGCCAGTTCATGTAATAAGTACGGATACTCTGGTGGAAAATCCGATCGTGGCCGGCTGGGTGAGCCAATCCCTCATCAACATGGCCAAGGAAGCGCAGAAGAATTCGTTGCCCATCCAAACCCATCGCCTGACCCCCAAAACCGAAAACACTTTCTGGGTCAATTTGATCGGCAAAGGATACCCGGCACCGCGCCATAAGTTTAGGTGGTGCACTGAGCGACTCAAAATTTCTCCGTCCAATCATTTTATCACCTCAACGGTAAAGGCGCATGGGGAAGCGATCTTAGTGCTAGGTACCCGCAAGGCAGAAAGCACCAAACGCAAGGCCAATATGGTAAGTCGCGAAGTAGGGCGCCTTCGTGACCGGCTCAGCCCCAACAGCAGTTTGCCAGGGGCACTTGTCTACACCCCCATCGAAGACTGGTCGAATAATGATGTTTGGCAATTTCTTCATATGGTCAAAAACCCTTGGGGATACAGCAATGACGATCTCCAAGCGATGTACGCGGGAGCTTCAGAAGACAATGAGTGCCCGGTAGTGGTAGACACCTCAACTCCAAGTTGTGGAGACAGTCGTTTCGGTTGCTGGGTTTGCACTCTGGTGGATCAAGACAAATCCATGACCGCCATGATCCAAAACGACGCTGAAAAAGACTGGATGCGGCCCCTCTTGGCTTTGCGAAATGAATTAGATTTTCGGCCGCCTCCCGACAAAAAGGGTAGACGCAATCCAAAGATAACCACTGACCGGGATAAGCGGGATTTCCGCCGGATGCGGGGCAATGTCCAACTTTTCCATGGGCGCCCCATTGCCGGACCTTATACCCAAGATGCTCGTGAAGAATGGCTCACCAAGCTATTGCAAGCACAGCAAGATGTCCGGGAATTGGGGCCAGCAGAAATTAGAGATATTGAATTAATTACTTTAAGTGAGCTTGAAGAAATCCGTCGCATTTGGGTCGTGGAAAAGCATGAAGTTGAAGATAGCTTGCCGCAAATTTATGAGGATGTCTTGGGCGAGGATTACCCTGGAAAAAAGCTGGATGAAAACATGGTGTTTGGGAAAGAAGAGATGGAATTACTCCAATCAATTTGCGGGGACGATCGCACCCACTATGAGCTGGGGCGTGAACTATTGGACGTTGAAAAGCGATTCCGCACCATGAGCTCGCGTCAAGGCTTGTTTAAAGAAATTGAAAAATCTTTGGGCCGCGGATTTTATGAAGGTGAAGAGGATGCAACGGAATATGCCCGTGAAAAGCTAGAAGCATTGGACTCAACCAAGGGGGAATCGCCCAAAGAATCCGGAGCTGTCACCCTCCCCCTGCAACTGGACAATCTAATCGAGGACTTGGAAGCAAACTCAAACTAACCTCATGGTCATCGAATCAATCACACTTTATAATTTTGGCGTCTACAAAGAGCGCCACACGATTGATCTGACCCCCGCCTCAAATAAACCCATTGTCCTTTTCGGGGGATTGAATGGGGGTGGTAAAACGACTTTGCTGGATGCCATCCAGTTGGCACTCTATGGGAAAAATGCCCACTGCTCCAACCGCAATGGTAAGTCGTACAAAGATTACCTAAAAGAATGCATCAACCGGGATGCGAGCAAATTGGCTGGAGCCTCTATCGATCTTCAGTTTTCCCATATCTCAGATGGAGTGTGCCACACTTACCGTGTCATTCGATGTTGGCGCGTGAAAAACAACCGAGTGACTGAAAATCTCGAGGTCATGTCGACAGCTAATTCGGACCATAAACTCCGATGTGACTTATATCTTTCAGATAACTGGTTGGAGAATGTAGACCAATTCATTCCTCAAGGATTGGCGGAGCTTTTTTTCTTCGATGGCGAGAAAATTGCCCAACTTGCCGAGAGCGAACATGCCTCCCAAATGCTTCGAACTGCGATCAACTCACTTTTGGGAATTGATCTGGTTGACCAATTGATCACCGACCTAGTTGCATTTGAACGCAAAAAGAACATCAACACCAAAGATGAACGGGAAACCGCGGAGGTGGAAGCTCTGCAAACAGAGATCAGTTTGTTGAATAAGGAGATCGCTGATTTCAAGCAGCAACGGGCCCAGTTAAAGAATGGATTGGGCCGGGCCGAAAAAGAAATGGGACGGTTGGAAACGAAATTCAAGAATCAGGGCGGAGAACTGTTCGAGCAACGTCGGCAATTGGAAAAAGAACGTTTGGGCTTGGTCACGCAACTGAAACAAGCTGAAGATAACCTGCGTAAATTATGTGCGGGACCACTTCCCTTTCTGCTGGTTAAAAAACTACTCGCCACAACGCAAAAACAGGCGACCAAGGAGCAAGCTGGGCAACAGAATGAAGCATTCAATGAAATTCTTGAGGAACGCGACGAGTCGATCGTCAAACAATTAAAGCGCAAAAAAGATATCGCCCCCCACCTGGACACAATCACCGACCTACTGTTCAAAGACCGTGCCAAACGAACAAAGAAGCCAGGTTTGAGTTATCTGGATTTGGATGGGGAAACTCACGCTCAACTACAAGGGTTGACTCCAGAGGTTTTCAAGAATCTGAATGACCAGAGCCGCACGGATCTCAAACAGATCGCCGCCTTGCAGGAATCTATTGATCAAGCCGATCGAAAACTGGCAGCGGTCCCCGATGAGGATGCTATCGCGGAAATTCAAGTTCAACTGGTTGAGGCACAAAAAAATCACACGACGCAAAAAGCCAAAGACGATCTTTTAGCTGAGCAATTACAGAGCCGCGAAAACTATTGTGAACGAAAAACCCAACAACTAAAGAATCTCACTGATAAAAATATCCACTTTAGTCTCGAACAAAAAGATGATGAACGCAAAGTGCGCTATTCACAGAAGACGCGCAAGACAATGAAGCTATTCCGTAAACAGCTCATGGAAAAACGCATGAGCACGGTGGAAGACTTGATTTTGGATAGCTTTCGGCAACTTATCCGCAAGGACGAACTCATCACTCGGATCCAGATAAGCCCTGACGATTACACCATGACGTTGTTCGGTAAAAATACAAAAGAACTCCCCACAGATCGCTTGTCAGCTGGAGAACGCCAGTTGTTGGCTGTCTCTATGTTATGGGGTCTGGCGCGCGCTTCGGGGCGCCCCTTGCCTAAAATTATTGATACTCCATTGGGCCGGTTGGATTCGAACCATCGGATTCATCTGGTGGAACGCTATTTCCCGAATGCCAGCCATCAAGTCATCATTCTTTCGACGGATGAAGAGATTGATGAGAAATATTATCCGAAACTAAAAAACCGCGTGAATCGTAGTTACGAACTGCAATTTAGTGATGAAACCAATTCGACGATTGCCGTGCAGGGCTACTTTTTTAATTAACCGATGAAATCACCCATTGAAATTGTGCGTGTTTCAGGAAAGGCCCGGGATCAGTTGATTAATTTAAAGCGCAAGACCGGGATTGAACATTGGCACACGCTGTGCCGGTGGGCCTTGTGCGTTTCCTTGGCGGAAAAGTCGGTGCCCCCCAAAGAACGGCTGGCAACCAATAGCTCAGTTGAAATTGAGTGGAAAACCTTTGGACAAGAATATGCGGACACAATTTTGGCTCTGCTCAAACAACGTTGTCATCAGGATTTCAAGAAGGTGGACGATAAACTCTTGCAGGAACAATTTAAGCTGCACTTGCATCGAGGGATCAGTTACCTGGCCGGAAACAAAGGACTGAAGAGTGTGGGCGATTTGGTCGGGATGATTGGATAGAAAGAGTTAACCATGGATTTACTGTTAAGTTTAATTAAAAAGATAGATAAGCTAAGGGTAGCTAAGGGTACGGTAAGGGCGCAGATTGCTGGAGGTAGGGCATCCTACAAGCCCATATTGATCTTAGTGATTCTGGGTAAGATTGAAAAGGGTGCGTCAAACTTTTCAAAGAACCGTATTTATTGGGAAAAATGCCGTAAATCGTATGTGAGACTTTATGAGAGTATTCGAGGCAAACAGCCCAAAAATCCAGTTGATGATTCTATGATTGTGCAGCCATTTTGGAATCTGGCGACGGGGCCTGACAATTTTTGGGAGATAAAGGTCAAAACAGGGAAGGAAGAGAAGTATAAGGCTATCATCAGCGAATCAAAGAAGCGTAATTCCATTAAACGTGCCAATCAAATTAATGAGCTTGTTGAATATGCTTACTTCGATGAGGCAACTTGGGAAGTGATGAATGATAAGACTGCGCGTGATCTTTTAATTGATCGGATAATAGAAAAGCATCTCACTGTATCAGTCAGAGAATGTTTGGAAAGTGCAACAAAGGATTAAGAATTCTAGATTTTGAGCGCATGATCTAAATAAGGGTCAACATTGCTGAGAGCGTTTTTTTGCAATCATGGTGATTTGCTTATCAAGCCACCGGGGAGGAGGCTGCTCCCATGGGTATAAATGGATGTCTTTGCTTTTTAGTGCGTTGTGTTCATTACATAAGAAGATTTTATTCTGTGCAATTGTGGGTCCTCCATAACTATAGGGAAAATGGTGATCGGACTCCGGAACCCCCTCACATTCCAATTCACATAAATAACCCCAAATCAAATCAGCCTGACATTTCCTCTCACTTTGATTGGGTTCCCGCACAAAACTGGGACGTCCACGCAAATCTTGGCGTTGATCATTCGCCGGGTGAAAATGTGGGTGGATCAGTACAAACTGCTCAATAACTGAACAGGTATTCGCCTTGTATGACTGATATAGAACGTCCCAAGACTCCGCCTGGATGGTTTGTTCCAATTTTTTGAGATATTGGGCTCCTCTCTTGATGCGTGTTTTTATGGTATTGGTATTCACCATTTCAACGTGCATTCAGAGCTATCGCTGAGCCCACCGTATGATTCCATTAATATTTTTAGGGTAAGCGGGCTCGATCGGCTAGCACGATCAATTAGAAATCCTTTTTCAGAGAAGTGCTCTTCCTCGCCTGACGGCCCTTTGCCGTCCAACAACTGCAGCTTAGATATATTGTTATCTTTGCTGGTAACTTTTACGAACAATTTGGCCCCTAAATGATACGATTGTTTTCTCCCGGGGGTTATTTCTTCTTTATGCTGAGTTCGCTTATTACCCTTACCCGCAGGCGTCGGTTCAAACCACGAAAGTTCGATTTTTGCACCATCGCCCCTCATGTAGTCATGAATAAAGTTCACGCCTGTGGGCAAATCTTTGTTCTTAAAGATGCTTTGGAATATTTTTATCGCCATCTTTCGAGAGTTGGATCCCGAACTACCGTTTAATGTTTGTATCCAATCGTGAAAATTCCAGTCATTCAAATCGAATTTCAATTTTTTTAGTAGTGCGGTCCACTTGGATAGATCTTGTTCTCCGTGATCTAAAAGATAGCTCAAAATTCCTGCAATATATGCATCTTGCATGATTTTTTGTTCATATTGTGACTCCCCAAAGAAAACAGACTTATCATGATCTCCAGTTACTAAAGTTTTAAGAGCCATTAATCCAAGCGAAATATTTTCTGCGATTTTTTTAGGGGCGAGGTGGCCATGTGACGAAGCTTTTTTGAAATAATTTTGGTAAATTAATTTAGGAAATTCAATGCAATCGTTTTTGAAACCACCGCATGTAGGCCATCTATCGGGCTTTAAGTGGTTGTTGAATTTAATCTTATCAAAAAAGTAATTTTGTTCTCCTGCTAAGTTGTGCTCTTTGCATAAAAATACCACCGTTTCCATTGACTGGCGCATTTCGTCAACATGCGGCGCGTCATCAGCATATTTCTTCAATTTAAAAGCATAGGTTAGCCATTCATTATGCCAAGCATCCAGTGCTGTTGCTTCAGTTGTTACTTGTGCAAAGATTTTAGCGAGTAAATCTGCCTTATATATTGGGGACCCTTCTCCACATAAAAGAACTACAGGAATATGATTATCTTTCTGTCTGGATTTTGACAGCCCAGCTATCCTGTGCTGTCCATCCAGAATCCAAAGTGGCAATGGGGAGCCTGTTGAGGGCACTTTTATTTTGGCATGATATTTGCCGCGAGTAAGTTCTATTTTTATGTCACTCGAGGTAGCGTCAACTACGTTTTCACAAAGAAGAACTGGATTTGGCATGATCTCGCCAGAATCATTATACGTCAATTTGATTTGCTCAACGCGGCTGTTGTTAATCGGTCTCTGCCAATCCTTAAAAGGAGGGCTATTCACTTTACTTGCGATCTTTTCGTTCCCTGTGCTATCGGTAAAACTTGGGGCTTCGGATACTTTGAAAATTTTCTCTGCAGACAAAAAGCCAACAAAAATCGGATATGGTTCTGAGTCCGAGATAATTTCTTTCCGCAGCACTTCAAATTCAATTGTATTACTCATATAAGTTAGATTGTTAAATGAAAGAGTTATTATAGATGACCGTTATTCCATAAATATCATTTCATCAAATCTTTTTCTTCCCACGCCCTTTGATTTTGTGGTGCGAGAAATTCATCACCTTTAATGAGATCCTAGAAAGACATCTCTTCCGTATTGAAGAAGTCATCGCGATGTGATTATTTGCTTAGTTCTAAATTCACTCTTGAATCTCTTTAGATATTAAATAGTGGCCTATAGCTCTTCTAATAATTTAAGGATACCAGGATTGATATATGAATGGCCACTTAATGAGCTGGAAGTGCTATTACGTTTTCCTCCAGATTTTTGTTTGCGCTCTTTGACCACGATTTCTTTGCCTTCAAATAAATCAGAAGCCGCATCCAATTTATTTGGGTCATCTAAAACCATTAAGAGTTCTTTCCGGAATGTTTCCCAATCAGTTAAACTGAATCGAATACCTTTCCTTTCCCAGCCCGTATAACGGTCACTTTTTGCGTAGTAGCGCACATCAACTCCGGTCCCGTACTTGTCATCGTTCACAAAGCGCACTCGTAATTCTCTAGCCTTGGACATTTTAAAAGACTCTTCCCTGAGTTGTGTGGCCCCAACATTTAATAAACGTGTCCATTTTGAGAATTGATCGGCTGTGATACGAAACCCTTTTGGGGTCGGCATTAGGTTGGCTCCATCCTCCATCCAGTACCGAATGTCCATCAGATCAACACCCATAAGTGTCGATTCAACAGAAACATAAAGTGCCCCTTTTGCAAAACTACGCTTGGTTAAAGGCACCCGTTTAGCGGCCTTAAACATTTGCCCTTGGTAGGTCATATAATGCCGACAAGCTCATCGAGCTCCTGGTTGTCGTTGTCGTCATCTTCATCCGCGCGTATACGGTGCTGCTTTAGGACCATGAGTAAACCTTTAGTTTTGTCATGTTGGCCATTTAATTGGATCTCCAAATAGTGCAGGCCGCCGTTGGCGTACTCTTCAAAAATTGTCGCACGCACATCTTCCTGTTCGTCTGTGTTATTCAAAACCTCAGGATCTTGAGTAGCATGCACCGCTAAAAGGTCAATCAGTGTTCCGTAATCTTTGCCTTCAAATATATCTCGTCGAATCGGTTCGCCTCTAGTGCCCTTGCCTTGAGGGAGTTCTCTTCGCCCTGCATCAGTACGCCGAGCTCCAAGTGCAGCGGCGAAAGCCAGGACATCGGCTATCGATAGAAATGGACCCGGATCCTGCAGGTCAGTAATGAGTTGCCGATGTTCTTTGGAATAAGCTATACGTCGATCAGCCACCTTTTACCTCCAAAATTTCGGTGTATTCATGAGGGATGGAACTCTTGGAAATTAACGGATAAGATGCCCCGTCTATTTCGATCGTCTGCGGTTTTGATTCTTTAGGGGAAAAATAATTCAGCACGTAATGCCGGCTAACCTTTGGGCCTAGCGATTGCTCTACGGTTCCTTTCCACTGGGTTTTTTGAACCATCACAATCACTTGATCGGCCAATGAGCTTACATTGGAACTAACGTGCTTTGCATTCTGGGGGTCTAATGCTCCGAAAGGAGCATCCATAACTAGCGGGTAATCACAGGCAGATACACCACCGGTTATACTGTCATCCTGGCCATCTTTGGTCGCAAATTTACGGGCTTCATTAATGAGGGCACCAATAAAGGCAAAGCTTAACACAAGGGACTCGCCAGTAGAGCGTCGAACAATGACAGGAGGCAAAACTGTGGCATCCACTAAGTCTAATTTAAAGGTTTCATCTAACGTAGGCTTGTATGGAGTAACCGAAATTTTTCCCCAAACTTGTTGCACTCCTTTCTCAAGTTCTTTGCGCCACTGATCTTGCAATATTTCAAGAGATTGACTGATGCGATCCGCCGCATCTTCTGCCACGCGAATACGTTCCACGGCTAGCTG
>CEVA01032884.1_pt1 | contig 11413 bp, 12 predicted proteins | sample 361521 | NCBI WGS metagenome assembly CEVA01 (sample SAMEA2622823, study PRJEB7988) | marine metagenome | isolation source: saline water (ENVO:00002010), including | reverse complement strand
TAGAATGGTCCTTTAAACTCGATTTCCCTCAAGTCGTCTATTAACGTTGGTTTCCAATTGTTTACGCGGCCAGTAACCAACTCGTACGCGTCCGATGCGATTGTTTGAGCGTTGGGATAATAAATATCTTCTAAAGCTGGCGTAGGAGGACAGGTTGTAGCCGCAAATCCGAGTCTGCGAGTGTGTATCTGTGCAACGGTAGACAATCTCTCCAAGACTGATGATACTATCTCTGACCCTGCTCCACAGGTAGTCCAGCCGTTATCAACTACACACAGACGTTTCGTTTTAGATACTGAAGCTGTTATTGTATCGATATCTAGCGGCTGTAGCCATATAGGATCAATAACCTCAGCATTTATCCCTGCCTGTTCTAGGTATTTGGCAGCTCGCAAACATTCTGTTTGCATATATGATATTCCTACTAGAGTTATGTCGCTTCCGGATTTAGTTATGCGAGCCTTTCCGGGTTCTACTGTAAATAATTTCTCTTCCACCGGTCCTGTCTGGAAATGCAGCAAACGATGTTCCATATACATTACTGGATTATTGTCTCTAATAGCCGCAACGAGACACCCCTTAGCGTCATGGGGGTTAGTTGGGGCAACTACTTTAAAGCCAGGGATATTCATAAAAAACGGATATAACCCTTGCGAGTGTTGCGCTCCTTGTCCCCAGCTTTTACCGATCATTGATCTTACTACTATTGGCACATGACTCTGCCCCCCGTACATGTAATGACTCTTAGCTGCCACATTAACTAATTGGTTCATGGCAAGAGCCAAAAAGTCCATTCTTATGTGGACATGGATAGGGCGTAACCCTGCCAATGACATACCTATAGCAGCTCCTGTCATTGCATCTTCCGATAATGGTGTCCCGAATATCCGATCAGTCCCGTATTTTCCTGCTAACCCTTTAGTGGTGCCTTGAATGGCTTTTGGATCGTCCACATCTAGTCCAAATACGATGACGGAAGAATCTCTGCTCATCTCTTGATCAGTTGCTTCTAGAATGGCGTCTACATACGATAATTCACGTTCCAAGTTAAGTCTCCATAAATATATCTGTTGTTAATTCTGCCGGTTCTGGAAATGGACTTTCTTCGGCGAAGGCGAATGCTAAATCTACAGCTTCGTTTACACTTGATTCTATCTTTGTTCTAATATTTGGTGTTAGGAGTGTACCCAATCGCTCTACTTGGTCATTTTGAAACCACGGTTCTGCTTCTTTTATATCGCGATATCCCATATTAAAGTCTTCGTTGGGCCCCACGTGCTCTTTCCATCGATAAGTCATACACTCAAAGAATGCTGGCCCACTGTGATTATTACGGACATTGTCTATTGCATCGCGCATGGCATCATGTATTTGCAATATGTCATCGTTTATACGGTGTGCTGGAATTCCAAAAGATTCAACTCGTTTGCAAATATCCATGTTTGCTTGTCTCGCGGACTGATGGGTATGGATAGCGTATCCATTATTTTCACAAACAAAAATGATGGGTAGTTGCTTTAATGCGGCGAAATTTAGGCTTTCGTAAAAAACACCTTCTTCTGTTGCTCCGTCTCCAAAAAAGCTGATAACTACTTTGTCTAGCTTTTGTTGCTTTATTCCATATGCGTATCCGACCGCATTAGGGATGGTTGTTCCGACAACAGCGGAAGTGCCCATAATACCTTTTGCCATGTCTACTAGATGCATTGAGCCACCTTTCCCTTTTGCACAACCTGTAGCTTTACCGTATAGCTCTGCTATCATTTTGTTAAGGTCTCCGCCTTTGGCTAAATACATGGCGTGGCTTCTGTACGATCCAAAAACTATATCCTGTTCTTGAAGGTTCTGGCATACCCCTACTGATATTGATTCCTGTCCAATGGATAGATGGACAGGGCTTTTAATTTTGTCAGTAGGATATATTCGAGCTATTTCAAGTTCGACTTTACGTATTTGGTATAAAGATTGATATAGAAGTTCGTAGTTCAAATTATTTATCTCACTTTTTGGGCTTCTAAGAACGAGTCATATGTCTTCAATAAGGCGTCTATTAATTTTGTCTGTGGCTCCCATCCTAAATCTGATAGCTTCTTGCATCCTAGCGATTTATACGGCATCCCGTCTGGTTTGCTGATATCGTATTCTAGACTTCCTGTATACCCGACTGTCTCTTTAACTAACTCGGCTAATTCACTTATTGAGATGTCATATCCCGTACCTAGATTTATCGGTTCATTTGCTTCATAAGTGTTCATGATAAATATACACGCATCTGCTAAGTCGTCGGCAAAAATAAAATCCCTTCTTGGAAGGCCGGAACCCCATATGGTAATTGATTGTTGCATGTCAAGTTTTGCTTTGTGCATTCTAGATATCAAAGCGCCTATAACGTGTGAATCTTCAGTGCTGAAATTATCATCAATCCCAAATGGGTTAGATGGTATCGCAGTAATAAATTTATCCTCGAACTGACTATAATATGCTTGGCATAATTTAATACCAGCTATCTTGGCCACAGCATACGATTCGTTAGTGGGTTCTAGTGGACCAGTGAGTAGATGTTTGGGTTCCATCGGTTGATGACATTCGCGAGGGTAAGTGCATGAACTGGCGAGGAATAAGAGTTTATTCACTTTGTATCTATGTGCACTACAAATAATGTTAGTTTGTATCATTAGATTTTGAGCCATTAAATCGGCCGGATATGTCTGGTTTGCTAATATTCCAGCTGAATTCCCACCGGTCAGAAAAACGTACTGGGGTCGATTTGTCTGGAAAAAAGAGTCCACATGGTTTTGCTGAGTTAGATCAATGTTTGGATTTGTCAGTAAATTAGAATATCCTTGGTTAAGAATACTTCGAGTCAGTGCGTTTGTTATAAGCTTTTCCGATCCCGCAATGTAAATTCTAGAATTGATGTCCATAAAAAATGTTAACTATAGAGTTGTGAATTGATCTATTTCTGCAATTTATTTGTTGTTATTCGGTCTGCGCGTACTCTGTCTTCGTCTGAGTAATCTTCTTCGGGATCAAATAAAATTATTTGCGTACCTGTTGAATCAAATCTGAATGGAACATGGGTTAGTTGATTTAATCTATCTTTGATCTTGCCATGGTTATTTGGAGAAGCACATATAAGGATGAATCCGCCGCCTCCCGCTCCTAGCAGCTTTCCGCCTACCGCTCCTGATCGAATGGCATTTTCATAGATTAAGTCTATTTCAGGATTGGAGACTGATGGGCTTATAGCTCTTTTTGATTGCCACCCGTGGTTCAGCAGTTTGCCAAAATCCTCGATAGAACTGTTTCCAGCAAGAATAGATATTCCTTCGTTTACCATATCAGAGATCTCTTGCATCTGCTGGTCTTTGCTACTGAGTGTATTCGCATACGTAGATGCCACCTCTGAAGACGACCGTTGGATACCGGTGTAAAACAGAAGTAAATTGTCGTTCAGTTCGGATAGCTTGTCAGGATGAACGGTTACAGGATTAATCAAAATGTTCCCTGTCTTTTCAAAAACTACGTGATTGAAACCTCCGTATGAAGCTAGCACCTGGTCTTGGCACCCGACAGTCTCTTGTAATACATCTCGTTCGATGAATATGCTTTCTTCGGCTAATTGACGTTTGCTAGCCATTTCGCCTTTTAATGCGCTCAATGCGTGTAACAGTCCTACAGTGAAAGAGGAGCTGGTGCCCATACCGCTTCTTGCGGGTAGGTCGCCGTCATGGTGTATCTCCATTCCTAGCCTTATGTCTCTGTGTAGTAAAGAAGCTTTTACTACTGGATGCTGAATCTGATCTATGGTTTCGCAGTCTTCTATTTTAGAATATACAATTCGTATGCGGTGATCGAAAAAAGGCGGCAGATACCTGCAGGTAAGGTAGCAATATTTATTGATGCTGGTCGCTAGAACTGCGCCACCATTGTGTTTATACCAACTCGGATAATCTGTTCCTCCACCAAAGAATGAAATTCTGAATGGAGTTCTACTAATTATCATTAAATATGATCCTGTTCATTAGTTAAATACTTATCTGCCGTTCTACCAAGTCACATATTATGTGTTCTATCGTTAAATGGGATTCTTGTATGTATTGTGTGTTATTACTAGGTACACATATGGATATCGATGCAATATCTTTTAATTTCCCACCTGAACCTGTAAGTAATACGGTAGCGACACCATTATTTATGGCTGCCTTAAAGGCCTTTATTATGTTGATCGAATTCCCACTCGTACTTATTCCGATTAGAACGTCTCCACTTTTTCCGAGAGCGGTTACTTGCCTCTCAAAGATACCAGAAAAGTCATAATCGTTTGCATATGCTGTTATAAATGATGTATCCGTTGTTAGTGCTATGGCAGGAAGGCCCTGCCTTTTAAAATCAGGTGTTAGTTGACTCACAAATTCGGTAGCCATATGTTGGCAGTCAGCAGCGCTGCCTCCGTTGCCGCATAATAGGATCTTATTACCGTGATCAAAACATGTTGATATGAGTTTAGAAGCTTCCATTATGTCGTCTATACAGTTATCTGCGACCATTTGTTGTATCTTTGCGCTATCAATAAGGTGACTTTTAACTCTTTGTAATTTGTCAGTCCAGTTCATCATGGATATCTCTAGGCCTCTGTTATTATAAATTCCCTATTATTAGTGCTGCTTCGTGGAGATTTGCTACAGTATAGTCAGGCGCTGTAAGGTTACACTTAGACACCGTCTTTCCATGTCCTGTTTCTACTAATATAGTTTGCGCCTTAACACGTTTTCCTAGTTCGATGTCGCAAACATTATCTCCGATCACAAAACACTCGCTGGTATCAAAATCAAATTCCTGTGCAGCTATGTTTAATAGGCCTGGTTCAGGTTTTCTACAACTGCAGCCATCATTTGGATGATGAGGACAATAGTAAATACCTTCGATCTCTATGCCGTGTGATCGCAGCATAGTTCTTAGTCTTTGGTGTATTCTATCTAAAGTGTCAGTATCAAAGAATCCTCGTGCTATTGCGGACTGATTAGTCACTATAATGAAACCAAATCCGAGACTTGCGAGGTGTGTTAAGCCCGATACCGCACCTTCAGTGAGAGCTATCTGATCAGGGTCAGACAAATAGTGACGTTCTAATATTATAGTACCGTCACGATCTAATATAACGAACCTTCTCTTAGTCATTATTTAGTATGAAATGAGATTTCACTCTGAGCATTCATGTATGACTCAGCAGTGCCGATATCAAGAAGGGGTCCAGCGCTCAGAAATCCGTATAGTGGACCATTTGTCCATGACGGAAAGAGTTCTTTTTCCAAGGATGTTTCTTCAAATGCGGGTATTTCACTCAGTAGAGTACGACTGAGTAAATACACCCCTGCATTGACTCTGCCGTGCCCACTGTTAGTTTTTTCCTGGAATTCGGTGATTTTTCCAGAAGCTTCCATAAGTACTGTTCCGAACCTGCTGGTATCGAGCACCTCAGAGACTAATATGGATCCTTGAGCGGTTGTGGCGTAATAATAGTCAATCATTGAAGCTAAGTTGTATTGGCAAATAGAATCACCGTTTAACACTAAGACTGGGTCTGAATTTATCATCCCTGAGGCTAGTTTTAGGGCACCCGCGGTACCTAGCGGCTTATCCTCCTTAGAATATTTCAATGTAATGCTGTGGTATGTATCTCCAAATGTTCGTTTTATATCATCGCCCAAGTACCCTGTGCACAGTACGACTTCCTTGATACCTGCCTCGTGAAGTTGATCAAATATATAGGTTATGAAAGGTTTACCGCCTACTTTGGCTAGCGCCTTCGGTAGATCAGGGATCGTTGCCCGCAATCTTGTACCCAAGCCTCCAGCTAGTATTACAGCTGTCAAATCTTGAATCTCTATTCGTTTCATAAATATAAATATACTTTGTGATTTGTCTAAATATTTCGGTAAGGGTCTCTTCCCATCATTTGGTATCCTTTGAGAAGTTCTTGTATGCCTTCATCTAAAGAACGTTTCGCTTCAAATCCGGCTTCACGAAGCCTTTGGTTGGACACTATGTAATTGCGCTTGTCTGGGTCCACTCCGATTTCTGAGAAGTGTATATATAACTCTGGAACATACTCTTTAATCTTTAGAGCTAATTCTTCTTTGGAAAGGTTAGCTTCGTCTAGTCCTACGTTGTACGGCTTTCCAATCATTGACTGTGAATTTTCAATACAATGTACGAAACAATCGGCAACGTCCCTGATATGTATATAATTTCTCTTGAAATCCTTTTCAAAAATCACTAAATATTTGTTCGTTACTGCCTCATGTACAAAGTCGTTAACTAGTAAATCTAACCTCATTCTAGGTGACATTCCGAATACAGTGGCCAGCCTGAGTGTGATGACATTGTCGCTTTCTAGAAGTTCAGTTTCGGCTTGTACTTTGGTACGTCCATATACAGATATAGGTTCAAGAGGGGTATCCTCTGTGCAGATTGATTCGCCAGATTGCGTACCGTAGCCACTATTGGTATTTGGAGAGATTATAAGTTGGTGTGGACTCCTAAGTTGGTTGACAAGTCTAACAGCTTCCAGATTTAGTGACTTTGCTAATTCTGGATCTTTTTCGCATGCTGGTGCGCCTACTAATGCGGCTAATGGTATGATCACGTCGGGAGTCTTGATTAGGGAGGCCATTAGTGTTCTATCTCGAGCATCCCCGTAGACAAAATTAAACTTTGGGTCACTGCATAGATGGAACATGTTCTTTTGATCGTACATCAAATTATCTATTACTGTTACTTCATGACCCTCATCAAGAAGATGTTCGCATAATATAGATCCGAGAAAACCTGCACCACCTGTTATTAGCACTTCCATTTTTTGTTTTGTCCTTTTATTTAGGGTTGAGTTCTATTAGATATTGGGAATTAACTTAGTCATTCATGCCGGCCGCTTGTGTTCTTATTTGCAATAGCCAATCAATTATTTCTCTGACGGCTCCGTAACCACCTTCCTTACAGCTAACGAACATACTGGATTCTTTTACAGGTGCTACGGCGTTCGCCACAGAAAGAGGCAACCCAACCATTCGCATAATGGGTAAATCTTGTATATCGTCTCCGACATAGGCGACTTTGTCAGCAGTTATGCCATACTTCGAAAGTAGAATGGACAGTGCTTGCGATTTGCATTGGACGCCTTGCAGAAGCTCGTCTATATGCAGTTCTTGTGCTCTTCTCGATACTACAGCTGATGTTCGTGAAGTTATTATGCCGACTTTGACGCCTTCAGCCCTAATCAGATTGATGCCCATTCCATCTTGTGCATTAAATCTTTTTGCCTCCCCCTCGTCACCGTAAAGGATAATTCCTCCATCTGTGAGGACTCCGTCTACGTCGAGAAGTAGAAGTTCGAGACTTTTTGCTAGGCTGGTTACATATGGCGTGGTCTTCATTGTAAGTTTTCTTGTTGATGGGTCTGGTGTATCGCTAGAGTCATTTGTAGAAACTCGCGCATTTTTGCTAGCGGTAGCATATTGCTGCCATCCGAAAGGGCCTCTGTAGGATTTGGATGGGTCTCTACAAATAAGGCATCGACCCCTACTGCCACAGCTGCACGAGCCTGTGCTGGTATAAATTGTGTTAGACCTCCGGAGGACCCGCCGGCTCCTCCCATTTGCTGGACGCTATGCGTTGCATCAAAAACTACTGGGTACCCTATGTTTCGCATAATGACAAGGTTTCTCATATCTACGATTAGATCTCTGTACCCGAACATAGCTCCTCTCTCGGAACTCATTACATTTTTTGTTCCGGAATCAACTACTTTTTCTATCGCATATTTCATGTCACCGGCATGCAGAAATTGACCTTTTTTGATGTTGACAGAATTGCCATACTTTCCGCATGCAACTAATAAATCAGTCTGCCTACATAAAAAAGCAGGTATTTGAAGTACGTCTACCACGCTTGCTACCAATGGCACGTGCTCAGTTTCATGCACGTCGGTTAGCACCGGTATGTTAAAATCATTTTTGATTCTTTGAAGCGTAGCTAGCCCGTCTTCCAGTCCATTTCCTCTGAATGAAGAAAGCGAAGTTCTGTTCGCTTTATCAAAAGATGCTTTGAAGATATAAAATATTCCTAATTCTTCGCAAATTCGTACCAAAGATTCCGCTACCGACATGCATAAACTTTCGGATTCAATGGCGCATGGGCCCGCGATCAAAGATAGCGAGCCATCTCCTATGAGAGCGTGTCCAATAGTGATCGGATTCTCTAACGCTCCAAATGGGGCAAAGCTAGACTCTGGATTTGATTTACTGCTCATATTTGTACATAAAGTGTTTTTTATAGTGTGATCTATATCTAGATATTAGTCGCCATCATTTAAAACTCTTAAGACTGCCTGAAGGTCTTCAGGTCTGTCTACGGCCAGTGGACGATAATTTACTTCAACGGTTTGGATGCACTTTCCTGATTCAAGTAATCTTAATTGCTCAAGTTTTTCCACCTGCTCGAGATTCCCTTCGGGCAATCCTATATAATTAATGAGTGATTGTCTGCGGTATGCATAAATACCCGGGTGTCCCCAGTACTGGGTCTTATAGACCCAGTCTTGTATGTCTGCATCTCTAATGTGAGGAATTGCAGTCCGCGAGAAATATAATGCTAGTCCAGCGTTGTCTCGGACCACCTTCACTACATTAGGGTTAGTTAAATCGTCTGGGTCTAGTATTTTGTAGACTGGTGTCGCTATATCACAGTTGGTAGCATGTAGCGCGATTATAAGATTATCTATTACATCACTACGAATTAACGGTTCATCAGCTTGAACGTTAACTATTATATCGGTATCACTTCCAAAAGCATCTATTCCCTCTGCTATACGATCTGTACCTGAGGTGCATTCACTTGAAGTCATGACTACTGAAGCCCCCCACTCCGAAGCCAGCGTCTGAATTTCTTCACTATCGGTTAAAATCCAAACTTCAGATGCTTCTTTGGATGATAGTACATTATGCCAAACATGCCACAACATGGGCCTTCCGTTGATATCACAAAGAACTTTTCTAGGAAACCTGGTTGATTCTAATCTTGCCGGAATAGCTATAACTGACGCCATTTTATCTTCTCTTGTGTATGTTTGTGGTGATGAATATATGACATGCTCCGCCATATCGAAACTAGATCGATTTGTAATATCTACCCCGGAGCTGTGGCTACGACAGGGTAGGTATGTCTAAGGCCGTACCAGGCGATTTTCTAGTCGATTCTGGTACTCTGCCTAATCCACCTGCGCTTGCCCCGAGTACGACGTGGAGGATGACTTTGCCTTTCTAACTTAGGGGATATCTTGTCGTATGGAGCTTCTGCTAAGACAATATTATTAATGAATTGCAAAGAAACTCGTACTTTAGAATTAGGGGATTTTACGGTTTCTAGTATTTTTCCTGGGATTGTAGAATCGTTCAGCGTGACCATGACTTCATCGCCGGCTTGATATTCATGCCATATCCCGCCGCTATTATGTAATGTAGCTACCTGATCTTGGAGGTCGGATATTGATGAGTCTTGCACGGGAAATATGTCGCCACCAAAGTTTACCCATTGAGAGGCATGAGGAGCGATTTCTAACGACGGTTTCTTGTGGGCATTTATATTGCATTTTAAAAAAATATACCCAGGAAACAGAGGAGAAGTTTTTTTGCACTTCGATCCAATTTTTTGTATTGGGGCACTCGCTGAAAATGCGTGGTACCCTGCGTTTACAAGTTCACTTACTGCTGCGCTGTCTCCACGAGGTGTTGTGCGTAGAACAAACCAATTTTCTTCATCGTGTTGTGTTTGTTTGTTACTTGATCTAATCATATTCATTCTCTGACTGGCAATTTGTTGCTGTTTACTGAGTCAGTTTACTGAATGGATGAATGTTTGTTGTACTAGTCAGATTGTGCAGAATTACGTTATGGATGAACTTTTATTTGTGGTTCTCCAAAACCAATTGTTCTTCTAGACTAGTATCATCGGTGCATGATGGAATATTATGCTTGATGGACCCGCCTACACCTCACCTTTTACCCACACGTGGAATTATACCGAAGCCTGTTAATATTATCAATAATATGTAAACTTGTTTTTCGGTATTTTGAGCTATAATAGTCACTAAAAGAAATAGGAAAGGAATATTATTAAGATGCAAGCTAATGAGGTAAGACTGACTGAACTATCACATTGCGCTGGTTGAGCGGCAAAACTAAGCTTGGAAGATCTGGTCGAGATCTTAAAGAATGTTCCGGTTTTGCAGCACCCCAATTTGCTGGTAGGCACTGAAACAGGGGATGATGCGGCGGTCTATAAAATCAACGACGAAACTGCACTTATATTGACAGTGGATTTCTTCCCGCCTATAACAGATGACCCTTTTGAATACGGTGAAATAGCAGCAGCTAACTCTCTAAGCGATATTTACGCTATGGGAGGGCAGCCGATAGTGGCGTTGAATATTGTAGGATTTCCTGCCAGCCTAGATAAAAGTATCCTTGGAGAAATGCTAAGGGGAGGCTATTCTAAAGCCAATGAAGCGGGTTGCCTGATAGCTGGAGGGCACACGGTAGATGACCCAGAACCCAAATACGGCCTTTCCGTAGTTGGTATCGTAGAACCCGGCAGGCAAGTTAGTAACGCTGGAGCCAAGCCTGGGGATGTCCTAATTCTAACTAAACCTTTAGGAACCGGAATAATCACTACGGCGGGCAAACAAGGTAAAGTGACCGATGATGTTATGCAAGGTGCTGTAAAAGCTATGTCTACACTCAATAAGAGTGCTTCTGTTGCTATGATGAGAGTCGGAGTTAATTCTGCTACAGATGTGACCGGTTTCGGGCTCATGGGGCATTTGCAGTCCATGGTAAAAGGGAGCAAAGTAACAGCGCAGGTTAGTTTGGACAGTGTTCCAGTGCTTCCCGGCGCTTGGGATTTGTTAGATGCTGGAATAGCTCCTGGTGGGACCCACCGCAATCTACAAAGCGTAAGCGAAACTGTCATATGGGAAAGCTCTCTAAAAGAGAGAGAGCAATTGCTTCTCTGCGATGCGCAGACATCTGGAGGATTGTTGATCTCGGTTCCTGGAGATAGAAAAAATGCGTTAATGTCTGAACTTATAAATGAAGGTGTTTTTGGCGCTTCAGAAATAGGGAAGGTCACGGAATCATCAGATGGCATCATAAAGGCGGTTCGGTAAGATTAGGTAATTGAATTATTTAATTAGAATTCGAATGTATAAAAGGAATGGGGGTTAACAGTGACACCTGAATATGGCTTGAAACGCCCTGGGCAAGTAAAAAATGCTCCTGACCAGGGGTATGGAGACAGGGTTCCTCCGGGACAATTTCTCAGTGACAAATTTCCTGTGTTAACTCATGGCTCAGCG
>CEVA01113968.1_pt1 | contig 11416 bp, 12 predicted proteins | sample 361521 | NCBI WGS metagenome assembly CEVA01 (sample SAMEA2622823, study PRJEB7988) | marine metagenome | isolation source: saline water (ENVO:00002010), including | reverse complement strand
ACAGGCGTGGAAGATCGCGGTTGCATTCGTTGCCCAGGCCGTGGTGAAACTCATCCGAGGCCCGTATTCCACCACGTCACTGCCGGTCAGAAAAGGAGTATCCTGGCAGCCTTGAGGGTCGTAGGTCTCACTCAGCAGCCAGTGTGCGCGTTCCAACTCGGACTGGGACAGGGCTGAACTGGACTGGAGATAGTAGCAGGTTTCGGAATCTACAATGTCGATGGGACGTGAGAGTTGCTGCCGGCAGGCTTGACGAAGCGAGGAGAGGGTAGATTCAGGGAGACCTGGATGACGATAACTACGGATCGTGGGCATCGGTTCGATTCCTGTCAGAAGGTCGAAGAATGTCGATGCCCGAGTATGCGCCCTCGTGCAGAATTTTAGAAATTTATCTTTTTGATTGGATGGATAGGCAGTTCAAATGGGTGGAGAGAAGCAGATTACTGCAGTTGGGCATCTGCGATGCGGGAAACGCGGGGTCTTAGATTCTGAATTTTCCGCGCTTGGCCAGTGCCTCTTTTCGTTTGCTGATCTGAGTCGTGAGCTGGCCGACATTGGATTGATTTTCTCCAAGCTCAGCTTTGGCTTGCTCCAACTCGGCCTTTATTTCAGCCGTCGCTGCCTCTTCGGCGGCCTGAGCCTCCCCGGCTTCTAAACGGGCACGCTCAGCCGCAGTGATGCAGTCGTTGATTTCCTCCGCGTGCCGCAAATGTTCCATGAGGACTTTGATTGTGAACCCGAGGGCGCCAAAACCCAGCAGGAATAGCCATAGTGCCATATGGACCTCGTCATTCTCGGTCTGGGGCCGATCAACAACAGAAATATACGTACTGGGGTAGCCGGCGGAACGGGGGGGGAAAATCGACGTCCTGTGACTTATGTGTAGGTGGGGAACGCTTCGACCGCGTCCTCGAAGCCGGGATGAAAGGCTCGGAGATCCGCATCTGTGTCGAAATGAAGCTGGCTGCCTTTTCTGCTGGCCTTCCAGAGGGCTCCGGACAGTTGGTAGGTGAGGAACGCAAAAGAAGGATTGGGGTAGATTCCGGCCATTAGATCGACGGGGGACCGTTCCTTGCGCCACTTCTGAAGGGTCAGGAGCACCGCTTCGTAGGAACTATCCGCGGGGTCGACATCCAGGTCCCGGCCGCCAATCCGAAGGTATTTTTCTCCTTCCAGGTAGTCGACGTCGATCTCGAAGGGGACCCCGTCGCCCACGCCTCGAATCAGCCGTTGCTTTCGCCACGGGGCGTGGCGTTTAAAGTTGGTGTGACCGTGGATCTTCGTCTGCCCGACCGTCATCGTATAGTCGCACCGCCCGTCAACGACGTAGCTGTAGACCTCGGGATTGGGCGCGTCGTAAGGCTCGGATGCCGCTTCAACCGTGAATCCATCCTCCAGAGCCCGGGCCGTGCCGCCTCCAACCTGGGAGAGCAAATTGAGGACGAAAGCCAGACAGTGCACGGATTCCTGATATTGGATGTGAACCATCTGCTTCCGGTTTCTGGGATTGTCCTTCGCTTCACGGTCTTTTGATCTCTGGATATGGATTTCGTCCAAGCGCACCTCGTCGAATGCGAGCAGGAACTCCATCAGCCGGTGGGTCAGCGGGTCGAAGAGCTCCGGGAAGTCGAAGAGGACGGTTGCTCCCGAGGCGCCGATTTCACGGAGCAGCCTGAGTGGTTCTGATGGCGTTTCGGGCTGCGCCATCGGTTTTTCGTTCAGGATGAGAATGTCTTCAATGCCCGCTCGGGGTAGCAGCTTGGACAGGGCGGTGGATCGATGCTGTGGATGAAGGGCGAGGTGGTAGAGGTCGGTGTCGAGCTCGTAGAACTCGACTTCGTGCTCAACTCGATGAAGGCGCGATGAGGTCAGATCCTCTGGAGGTGGGCCGGGATCGAAAACATACACGTCCAGGCCGAGGTCCAGTCCTGCCTCGGTGAACTTCTGGCCGATGTATCCCCAGGCGCCGGCGATGGCGATAGATTGTAGCGATCGAGTCGTCATACAAGTTCAATGATACCACATACACGCCTCCACGGCCAAGGCCCCCCGTTCGAGTAAAACGGGCGTCGCGACGAGTTTTGGCAGGGCCCATCCGAGGGCTATCTTGAATCGGGTTTGTACAGGCAACTCGGACCGTAGGAGAATACCGTGGTACCTCTCTCCATTCTGGATCTGGCACCCATCCGTAGCGGCAGCGACGCCGCCCGGGCCTATGAAGTGATGCGCGCACAGGCCCAGCACGCGGACACCCTCGGATACAACCGGTACTGGTTGGCCGAGCACCATAATATGAGGGGTATCGGAAGTGCGGCGACGAGCGTCCTGATCGGGCACGTCGCGGCGGCGACGCAGTCGATCCGCGTAGGATCCGGAGGCGTGATGTTGCCCAACCACGCCCCCCTTGTAATCGCCGAGCAGTTCGGGACGCTCGAGTCGTTGTATCCGGGACGCATCGACCTCGGTCTGGGGAGGGCGCCGGGGACCGATCAAATGACAGCCTACGCGTTGCGGCGCGAGCGGATGGGCTCTGCGGATGACTTTCCACGGGATGTGATGGAACTGCAGGCCTATTTCGCGGACCCGAAGCCCGAGCAATCGGTTCGGGCGGTCCCGGGCGCGGGGTTGCGTGTTCCCATCTGGCTTCTGGGCTCATCCCTGTTCAGCGCCCAGCTGGCCGCCCACCTCGGACTCCCGTATGCCTTCGCGTCGCACTTTGCCCCGGATCATTTGATGCAGGCGCTGGAAGCCTACCGGTCCGGTTTCCGGCCTTCGGAGCATCTGGATCGGCCCTACGCGATGGTGGCCGTCAACGTGATCGCTGCGGAGACGGATGACGAGGCGCGGTATCTGTTTACCTCAATGCAGATGCGGTCGACCGATATGTTCCGCGGCAAGCGAGATCCGATCGGTCCCCCCGTCGCGGATATCGATTCCTACTGGCTTCCGCACGAGAAATCCGCCGTGGCGCACAAGCTCTCGTGTTCCTGCGTCGGATCTCCGTCTACCGTTCGGAATGGTCTGCAGGATCTGATCGACCGAACCGGAGCGGATGAGCTGATCACAACCGTTTGGATTTTCGAGCCCGCTGCGTGTTTGACTTCGCTGGATCTCTTGGCCTCGGTGGGCGCCGAACTCACGCCAGCCGGCCGTGAAACTGCAGAACGCGCAGACGGTGGCTCGACCCTTTAAAAGGAGGCGATATGGCAGATCGAGAGGAGCTCAATCCCGACTGGCCCTGGGCGGCAGACTTTCGGATCGCTCAAGGTGTGAGAGTGGGGGACACGATCCACGTTTCCGGGCAGGTCGCTTTCGACGCCCACGGCGAGCTTGTCGGGGGAGACGATATGTTCGCGCAGGCGGTCCAGACGTTCAAGAACATCGAGGCCGTTCTCGAGGAAGGGGGAGCTACGATGGAGGACGTCGTCAAGATTCTGGCCTTCCTCACAGACATAGATTGCTACGCCGACTATGCGCGGGCACGAGCAGTGGCATTTCCGAATAACATTCCTGCCAGCGCGACAGTCACCACGCCTGTCCTGGTCAACCCGGATCTGCTCGTCGAAGTGGAGGCGGTGGCCGTCATCGGTTGCGGGACGGGATAGTCTCAATGCATGCCCGGGCGAACGATGTCCACAGAGCGAGCGACAGGGCGGAACCCGAAGCCCAGGTCTCCGTTCGTGCGATCGTCATCGGCTTGGCAATGGCTGTGTGGGTCACCCTTTGGCCCACGTACACGAGTCTGATTCTCAGATCCACGCACGCCGACTATTCCCACCTTTCGGTCGCGCTGCTGATCCCCTACGTGTCTCTGCTCGCGCTCAACACTTTGCTCGGCCGTCGTGGCCGGGGCCTGCGCCGACTGAACTCCTTACCGTCTGCTGCTTGGGAATGGTGGCGGCGTTTATGCAGGGAGAATGGCTCGCGAACTATCTGCTGAGGGAAATGGCAGTACCTCACTACTTCGCCACGCCAGAGAACCGCTGGGACGATCTGATCCTGCCGCATATGCCCGCGTGGACGGTGGTCGCTGACCGTGAGGCTGCGGCCGCCTTCCACGAGGGTCTTCCACCGGGCTCCGGATTCCCCTGGCTGGTCTGGGCCCGACCGCTTTTCTGGTGGGGCACCTTTCTGGTCGCGGTCCTGGGGATCGGCCTGTCGATCAACGTCATTCTCAGGAGGCAGTGGGCGGAGCACGAGCGACTGGCCTACCCTGTCGCGAGGGCGCTGCTGCGACTGACGGGTGTCGCCGGTTCGAAGGGCACCCTGGCCGAGCTATGCCGTTCAAGGCTCTTCCGGATCGGGTTCGGTCTGATGCTAGCGATCATCTGCTGGAACATCCCGACGTGGTTCTTCGTAGCAATGCCTCAGCTTCCGGTTCTGAATGCATACGAGGGGCTGCGGCAGATTACGATTGCTCGGGGGTTCCCCGACTTCGTACTCACCCTCAGCCCCCTCATGCTGATCTTCGGCTACTTCACGAGCCTGGATGTCCTGTTCAGTATATGGTTCTTTCACATCCTTTCCCTCGTGCAGGCCGGCCTATTCAATCGCCTGGACCTTGGAAGCTCTGACCCGTGGTGTTCGTTTCATCCAGCGATCGGCTGGCAGAGTTTCGGAGGGGTGATCGTCTTTGTCGGTTGGGGACTCTGGATTGCGCGCCATCATCTCACGGAGGTGGTTTCAAAGGCACTCGGAAACGATCGTATCGATGACTCTGGAGAGCTGATGTCCTATCGCACGGCCGTCGGAATGCTCATCTCGGGTCTTGTCTACGCCGCTTTCTGGCTGCACGACACCGGGATGGGATGGGCCCCGGTAATGGCCTACTGGTTCGCGACCCTGGTGCTTTACGTGGGATTGGCCAGAATCCTGGTCGAGAGCGGTCTGGTATTTCTGAGGGGGCCGATCACGGCCCAGGCGTTCACGTGGCATCTGTTCGGCATCCTCGGAATGGGACCGGCCAGCGCGGTGTCAGTGGGTCTCACTTTCTCCAGCTTTTGTGACGCGAAGACCTTCGCGATGACCCCGCTGTCGCACGTCCCGCGGCTTGGAATGGCGATGGCCAGAGAGAGCCGGAGGGCTTTGGGCCCCGCGGTGATGGCCGGGTCGTTCCTGGGGGGCGGCCGTCCTCGCGTTTATCCTCTACCAGGGCTATTACGCGCTTGGAAGCTATAACTTCGGATCGGACAGCTATGGCGCGACGGGGGTATTTCGGCTGCGACCGTGTGGCGTCTGACGGCGAGCCGGATCCAGGGAGGCGTGATGGGCACGGACTGGACGCGCATTTTCTTCCTGGGCGTCGGCAGCCTTTTCGCCGGTCTACTCGTCCTTCTTCGTTATCGCTTCCCCGCGTTCCCAATCCATCCTATCGGCTTCACGATTTCCGCATCCTCGACGTTGCGAAACACGGCACTGACGATCTTCCTGGTGTGGGTCCTGAAGAGCCTGATCCTCCGAATTGGGGGTCTGGAGCGTTACAACGCCATCGCCCCTTTCTTTCTGGGGATGCTGATGGGGTTCCTGGCCGGGGTCGCGTTGGGAGTGATCGTGGATGGGGTATGGTTCCCAGGAAACGGTCACGAGATCCACGTGGCGTGGTAGATCGAGCGGATAAAAGTGGCCCCGGAGCCACTTTTAGGTGGAAAAGGACGCGAACCCCGCAGCCACAACTTGATTTATGGCTGACTTTAACGTTTCCTGGATTTTGACCGGGCCGGAAGATATGGACGTTGTGCGGGTTCGGAAGACCTTTTCGGACCTTCTGCGAGGAGGGTCTCATCACCTGGAGAAGAAATGAGCATTGACCCCAACGTCGTCCCCGAGGCCGATCGTGAAGCCGTTGCGATGGGCTTCGACCGCTATCTTCAAAGGAGGGTTGAAGAGGTTAACCGCCAAGATCGGCTGGACTGGGACGCCCTCTCTTCAAGAAGCGATTGGGAAGCTTTCAAGAAGCCCAGAATCAAGGCTCTGGAGCGCTCTCTGGGGCGTTTTCCACGTGTCCCCGAAACGCTGGCCTTCGAGCTGACGGGACAGATCGAGGCGGACGGTTACGTGATCGACAAGGTTGTGTTCGTGTCTCGAGAAGGGGTTCTGGTCACGGCGAACGTCTATCGACCTCCCGCGGACGAAGGGGCGGAACCGGGCCAGCACCAGACGATGCGCGAACTCGGGCTTGCAGAGAACGAGGAAACCGGAATCGTGCTGGTGCACAGCCATCATAACCCGAAGACCCAGCCCGAACTGCAGGATATGGGCGCAATGTGGGCGCGTGCGGGCTGCGTCGTTCTTGTGATGGATCAGTTCGCATACGGTGAGCGGGCGGAGCACCCTGCGGGGCCTCGTCACGACTACTGGAACCGATACAACTCGGGGATCCAGCTCCAGCTCATCGGTGACAGTCTGATGGGATGGATGGTCTGGGATCTGAGACGAGGGATCGACCTGCTCGAACAGCACTACCGGGTGGGAACGGTTGTGATGATGGGATCGGTCGCGGGTGGCGGAGATCCCTGTGCCGTGACGGCGGCCCTTGACGATCGCGTGAGCGTGGCCATTCCATTCAATTTTGGCGGTCCACAACCCGAAACCACGTACCCGCTGCCGGAGGATGCCAGGACTTCCTTCAATTACCTCGGGACCGGGGGGTGGGAAACGACCCGGAATCTGGCGAAATCGGGCCGTGACGGATTTCTACCCTGGGTGATCGTGGGGGCGATCGCGCCACGTCATCTGATCTACGCGCACGAGTTCAACTGGGACGAAGCGCGCGACCCCGTTTGGAGCCGCCTGCAGCAGATCTATCGGTGGTACGGTGCGGAAGATCGGCTGGATCACACCTCTGGCTTCGGGCTGCTCAAGGAACGCCGACCCGAAGCGTCGCACTGCAACAACGTGGGTACGCCTCATCGCGAGCGTGTCCACGTCAGACTCCAGGATTGGCTGGGGATTGACAAGCCGGAAGAAAAGGAAGAGAGGCGTCCCGAGACGGATCTCCTCTGTTTGGATGGCGAAAGGACGGCGGAGGCGGACGATCTGCCAGCGAGCTACCCGTCGATTCTGGAGGGGATCGGGCAGTCTCGGGGGATTCAGTTCCGCCGGTCGCTTGCCTGGCAATCACCAGAGGAGGCGGAAGTCGCTTTGCGAGAGGCGTGGCGAGACCTTCTGGGGGATTGCGACCCGGTCGAGGCCCCCGACGTACTCTTTGCCTCTCGGAAGGAAGAAGACGGTAAGGGCGTCGAGCGATTCGCTCTCAAAGCAGGCGAGGTGGTCATTCCCGTGATCCTCCTGGATTCCGGTCAGAGCGGCCCGATGACCCTGATCGTTTCTTCGGAGGGTAAATCGTCGATTCTCAGAGATCACACCGAGATGGTGGAGGAACGACTGGCACTTGGCCCAGTCTGCCTTCCTGACCTGCGTGGCATCGGCGAGGCGGCCACGGATGAAGAACAGGCGCCCCAGAGTGTCCGGTCGAGTCGAGCGGCCACTGCCTTGATGCTGGGAGAAACGTCGATCGGATTACGTGTTAAAGATCTGCGTACGGTCATTCGTCATCTACGAACGCGTGAGGGTCTCACGGTTCCAATCCGAATCGCGAATGCTCCTTTTCCAGTGGAGGGGAGAGAGGCGATCGAGCTGGATCGACCCCTTGTCGATCCCGGGGCGAGGATTCAAGCGCAACTTGCGGCATTGGTCGAGGAGGATGTTGTATGGGAGGGCGAAACGGACACATCTACAGGATACGCATCTCAGGTTTCCGGATGGTGTGTCCAATGGCCGTTGGACGCGATCGTGCCGCACGCCCTCGCATACGCGGACCTGCCCTGAGTTTGATGTCACCCGCAACCAGAGAGATTCGGCTTGGCGGATGAATAAAACGAAGGCGGCAATATGGGGCTGATGGCTGTTGTCGGCTTGATCGGCTCCGTTGTGCCCGCCCTTCTGATCCCCCTGTTCCGCGAGACGTGTGAAGACCCGGTCTTGAAGTGCAACTACAGGAAAGCGAAAGAGCGGAAGGAAAAAGCCGAGATTGAACGGGAGCCCGAGGTTATAGAAGAGCAGGTGATCGAGAAGGAAGAGGAGGATGTCTTTCTTACCTTCGAGGAAGGTCTGCTCGCCCTGGCTCCCGGAATTTACCTATCCGTCCGGTTCCTCTACGAAAACGGGGATGCGCCCGGTCCGGATGAACTGAAGAAGGCAGAGGGTGTTCACACCATCGAGACCACGGTCAAGGCCGAGCCCTGGGACGATCTGGAACCCAAGAAGCGCGTGGAGCTCCTGAATACGACTTTCCAATACATAAAGGACCGGTTTCCGAGTATGACACAGTACTTGAAGTTGGCCTACGACGACGGCCGCCCGCCGTTCGGAATGAAATTTGGGGACGAGCTATGAGGTGCGTGGATCGCGCGTCGGTTTGACTGGAATGTTTACTGAGCTTACTATTTCAGACCGACGCCTCGTTTCACGTGCATTCTCGGCAGTTCATTTACCACTCAGTATTGACGCCGGACCGTAGCAGGACCAAGCCGATCCAATGACGCATCTTGAAGCTGCCTTGCTTGGCCTGATCCAGGGCCTTACAGAATTTCTGCCCGTGAGTAGTTCCGGCCACCTCGCACTTGGACAAGCCTTGCTCGGGATCGATCCGGGAGACGTGACCTTCGAGGTGATCGTCCATTTCGGGACCTTGCTGGCCGTCATCACGGTGCTTCGAAGACGGATCTGGGGTCTGATCACCGGCGTGCTCCGGCTCGAGCAGGAAGCACTCATCACGAGTTTCTTGCTGCTGCTGGGCACCGTGCCCGCGGTCGTTGTCGGTCTCCTGTTCGAAGATCGACTGACGGAGATCTTCGCCGATCCTTTCGTTGTGTCTTTGATGTTGATCGTGACGGGCGGCGTCCTGTTCAGCACCCGGAGTCTCTCTGGTGAGGGGATGGTCGACTCGGTTCCCCGAGGACTGATCATTGGCGTCGCACAGGCGGCCGCGATCATCCCGGGTATTTCGCGATCTGGAATGACGATCTCGATTGGTCTATGGTGCCGCGTGGAGGCGGGAGAGGCGGCTGCGTTCTCTTTCCTGCTTTCCATTCCGGTCATCGCAGGCGCGACTGCATTGAAGATCGGCGGCCTGGCATCCGGCGTCGTTGGCTCGGAGTCTTGGTCGGTGCTGGCAGTCGGCGCGGTGATGGCCTATGCCTCTGGCGTGTTTTCCATCCGATGGCTGATCGGGATTCTCGCCCGCGGAGAGCTGTCGCGGTTCGCTTATTATTGCTGGGCGGTCGGGTTGTCGGGGATTATCGCCTTCTGGGCCTGAGTGGACTGAGCAACACGCCAGACAGAGCCTCAATCACGAAGGCCGGCGATACACTCGCCGGCCTCGCTTTGTGAGTAGAAGAATGACGAACCCATACAAAGTGCTCGATTCGGGTCAGGTTCAGCAGTTTCTGGAGCGAGGATATCTCGTCGTGAAGGGGTGTCTGGATGCTGAACTGGTGGACCGCTGGACCCGAAGAGCCTACGAACGCCTTGGCTACGATGCCGCCGACCCCACGACGTGGACGAGGGATCTCGTGCATATGTATCCGGAGAACCGGCAGCCGATCCAGGAAATTTCTCAAAGGGCGTGGCACGCTATCTGTGATGTGGTCGGCGGAGAGGACCGGATCGAGGATGGCGTGATGGTCGTGAAGGGACACTTTGCGGAGATCGATGCCTTCACCTGGTCGGATGCGTTCATCGTCAATTTCAATCGTGGAGCCGACCAACCCTGGGAGCCCCCTTCCGCGAAGGTTGAGGGATGGCATCAGGACGGTGCGTTCTTCAGACATTTTCTGACGAGCCGCGAGCAGGCGCTGCTGACGATCGTGTATTGGTCGGACGTGGACCACCAGGGCGGGGGCACGTTCATTGCCCCCGATTCTGTGAAGCATCTTGCGCAGTTCTACGCGGAACATCCCGAAGGGGCCTCTCCGGGAGAGATCCCTTGTCGTGAGGTGATCGAGCGGTGTACGGAATTCGAGGAGATTACGGGAGAAATCGGTGATTTCGTGATCCTTCACCCCTTTATGCTGCACGCCTCGTCCCAAAACGTGCTGGGTGTGCCTCGCTGGATGACGAACCCACCCGTTGTCTTGAAGGAACCGCTGAACTTGAATCGAAATGATGCTAACGACTTCTCTCTCCTTGAACGGGTGACATTGCGCGCGCTTGGGGTGGATCGGCTGGACTTCCAACCGACGGTGCCCTACGAACCTTACTGGAGGGATGAAGCGGAGATCGAGGCAATGGCCCCGGCGTGAGGCTAGAAAAGAAAAAGGCCGACGATTACTCGTCGGCCTTTTGTTTTTTTTGGTAGCGGGGGAAGGATTTGAACCTCCGACCTTTGGGTTATGAGCCCAACGAGCTACCAGACTGCTCCACCCCGCGACCACTGCGGAACCCACCTGGGACCCCGATTTCTGTGGGGGGCACCTTTGGGGCGACAATAAACTACCAAAGATGCTCTTGCCACGCAATGGAAATGGACAGATTTGGACCGAGAGAAGCCTGGGGCAACTCCAGACCGCATCCAATCACAATGGTCGATGCCCAAATCAAGGTTGAGGATGATGACACGATGGCGATTCCGATCGACGAGTCCCAGATGAGCTGGGGCGAGAAGTTCGCTGACCTTCCCGCCCCCAATCAATCTCAGGCCACTTTCCGCCTTGCACCAAGCCTTCCGCCAATCCTGGTCACACTCCTGCTATACAGCGCATTGCCTTGAGCGTACCGCAGAATGTGGATAGAGTGCAAACCGTGCGGAACTGGTGGGAAGTTGGAGAGAATCAGCGCGTTACGCGTGCGTGGGACGTGGGGGGGCTTTCAGGTGTGGTCGTGAACTGAAACGTTCACAGCGTGATAAGCTCAAAGCTGAGTAACAGTATCGGCGCACATCAAAATCAAGGTGCCTTTATATCTGAAAAAAATTTCGACCAAAACTCGACCTCACTTTTGATTCTTATCGGATAATCGGCTTTCAAGTTCTTGGGCTTCCAAGTTCCGGCCAGTAGCCCGATAGAGTAAGGCCAGATTATTCATGGTTGTGGCGACGCTCGGGTGGTCGGGCCCCAGCGCCTTCTCGTATATGCTGAGTGCCCGTTTGTAGAGGGGCTCGGCTGTCGCATACTGCACTTGGGTCCTGTAGAGTTCGGCCTGATTGTTGAGGGATGTGGCGACGTTGGGGTGGTCGGGGCCAACGATTTCTTCGGCCACTTTAAGGGCTTTCTTGCCTACGACTACCGCACGCGCATACCGACCTGTCCGATAAAGTTATAGAACTTCGTCGTTAAGGATATCCCATTCGATACCGGCTCCTTCTGCCCATACCGAAGGGGCAGACAAAAGAGCTGCAAGGGCTATTAATGTGGTGAAG
>CEVA01030012.1_pt1 | contig 11420 bp, 9 predicted proteins | sample 361521 | NCBI WGS metagenome assembly CEVA01 (sample SAMEA2622823, study PRJEB7988) | marine metagenome | isolation source: saline water (ENVO:00002010), including | reverse complement strand
AGCTATTATCATAATAATGTAAACGTTCTACTCGACTAAGTTCAATGATCCCAAAATTCTTTTTCTCTTCCTTGAGATCAAAAAATTTGTTTGCCACTTTTGCAGCTAGAAATAAACTATCTAAGAGAGACAGATAATATTTTGTCAGTCTTAAATTTATTTCCAAAAACTCTTTATTATTCTCTCCGGAGTATGCGTAACTGAAAAATTCTTTCAATAATTTTTCAGTTACATTAGGGATAATTTCTTCTTTCGTTCTAGGGGGAACACTGTCACTTAAACTAACATTATCCTCAACAAAAAAAGAAAAAGTGTCCAAGTCAAAATTGGCTCTTCCATATAAAAAAGAGGTCATTAGATTCTTTCCATTTACAAAGTGTGCAAAAAAATTTGAAGTACGACTAAACGCCAGTTGCCTTTCTGAAGTAATCCCACTAAAACAATTCAGACCACTGTCAACGCTGAAAAGATAAGCATCAGAAGCTGTATCTGATGTAGCGAAACCTGCTTCAATAGTATAATCACCCAGAGGTGTCCCAGCAAACGGGGAATATATAGCGTTCCAGTAATAATCTTCTTTTTTAAAATCTGAACTGCACACTAATTCAAGACATTTCAAAGATTCTTCTATAGGATCTTCGTAATAATGCTCTGCGCCATCTTTATCCAGGAGAGAAACTTGGCATTTAGAAGGATCGAATGAGGAGGGAGGTTTTAAAACCGGCAAACCAACTATTGACTGGGTTCTAAGTGGTACTTTAAATTTTTTCACATTTTTTATTGCATCTAAAATAGTTTTATTATTTTCATGGCGATCCAAAAGAAGACTCCTAACCTTCGGATCCCCTGACTCTATCGCCATAGAAATTCCCGAAATCAAACCTTTCTCAGATATCTTTTGTATTCTCCGTATTCCTTTTTTCCCAGATAACATTGCAGGTCTAGCTTGAATATAAAAAGGGATACCTACTTCATCCATCCACCTTTCACTGAGTTCTTCCCACCATTCAAGATTGTTCAAGGAAATGTCTGCCTGATCAAAAATCGATTTTGTGCTAACTCCATATTCATCGTCTAATATCAGAATATCTTTACCTTCATTCATAAGAGTTTCAATCGGTCTATCTTGTATGATACTCGGAGGAGCAATTCCTTTTCCTTTATAAGCTTCTTTTAAATTATTTATCAGTGAACTGATATAACAATACGAACATGAATAACTACAACCCAGAGCAGTCAAAACCGATTTCACCTTGCTTAATGCGTACCTTTTAGTTTTATCAGAAAATTCAAATGTATCTCTGTAAAAGTTTTCACGATCCATTCTAGGAATATTTGAATAAGGCATCGGATCATGATAAACACCAGGTTCAAAACTTCCCAAAAGAATATCTCTCAAAATATTTATCCCTTTTCCTCTAACTACAAAATCACCCCCTTCTAGCCAAGAGTCTCTAAAATTATAGTTGTTATAATGACCTCCAATTATGAGAGGAGAATAAATTACAGTATCTCCATCGTAAATTGGTCCATTTGATTCTTTAACCATCTCTTTTAGAGTTTTATCCGCAAATTCAAAATCTGTTATCTTTTTACTTAAAATTTCGCTCGCTCTTTCCATTTTATATTTCTTTATCCACTCAAAGACAAAGTCAGTAAGTCCGGTATATAAATTAAAACCAATCCATTCTGGCCTCTCTTTATCCCAGTAATTTGATAAGAAGCCAATATTATCTTTTCCCAATAATAGATAATTTGGATTTCCATTCATAAACTTCACAACTCCACCAAGAGACATCAATGTTATATTTTCTATTTCACTCGAATCATGTCCGACAAACAAAATCTTTGGACAAAGTTTTGGTTGATTTTTGGCAAGATGGAGACTATAGCCCTCCCAATCATTTGTTATATCGAAAGGCGTGTATAAAGTGTTTATGTATTGCCCCTGAATTATTTCAGTTTTAGGAATAATAGAATCAGATGGGAATCCCGTAGGATTTATTAAGTCATCATGTCTTTTAGGCAAGCTGTTGTTTAGAGTAACTAACCTTGTTTCCTGCATCTTATAGTTTTATCCTCAAAGGTAGAAAAAAGGTAGAAAATTTTGAGTCTATTCACGCTCATAATGCATATGCATTTACTGAGGAATATAATTGAGTTTCCAATTTAATGAAACACAAAAACTTATTCCATTAATAATATTTATTTTTTTCTCATTCTTCTCAACTAATGCGAAATTAGCAATGGGCGATTCTTTAAATAAATACCTATGGGAACATAGAATTGTTCTCATTTTTTCAAAAAATAAGAACAATTCTATGTTTGTAGAACAAAAACAGCAGTTTTCAAACCTAAACGCAGAAACACAGGAAAGAGACTTAATCTTTCTTGATATCTTTAACAATTCCAATTCAAAACATAAACACTTAAAGAACAAATACAATCCTGAGTCTTCTAATTTCAAAATTCTTCTTATTGGAAAAGATGGAGAAATCAAACTTCAGTCTTTGAAAGTAATTACTCACGACAAGATATTTTCCCTTATAGACTCCATGCCTATGAGACAAATGGAAATACAGAAAAGAGCGAACGATTGAATTTAAATCTTATCAAATACTAAAAAAGGAGAACAAAGTGGCAAAAAAAATTGATTGGTACTACCACAGAAACGGATGAAACACTTGCACCAAAACGCAAGAGTTTCTTGCAAAAAACAAAATAGATGTTAAAGAAATAGTCCTTTCGTCTAAACAAAAAATCAAAATGCAAGATGCAGAAAACATTTTAAAAGGAATTAAAGAAATTTATTCTTCGCGAGGGAAAAAAGTTACTTATTTGAAAATAGAAACAATCAAAAAACAAAAAAATGAGATAGAAAAGATAATCTTAGGACCAACTGGAAACCTTCGTGCACCATCAATTATTGTTAGAGGTACTTTGATCGTGGGATTCAATGAAGAAACCTACAATTCAATTTTGGTGGGTTAAAAATCTTTTAAAAAAATTGACTGGACTATCGAATGAACGAAAAGAACATAAAAAAGATTTTAGTAACTGGGGCAAGTGGCTATGTAGGTTCTAGACTCATTCCTCTTTTACTGAAAAAAAAATATAAAGTAAGGGCGGCAAGCAGAAGTAAAAAGAAACTCTCTACATTTTCTTGGGCCAATGATCCAGATTTGGAAATTGTAGAATTAGACGCGTCTAACAAAGAATCTCTAAAAAATGCCTGCAAAGATTGTGATTGTGTATATTATTTCATCCATTCTATGGATGAAACTAGTTCTGACTTTGCTGAAACAGATAGAATAGCTGCAAACAATATGGTTTTTGCTTCAGAGTCAACCTTTGTAAAGAGAATTGTTTATCTGGGTGGTCTTGGAAATGAAAAACTTCATCTTAGCGAGCATCTTAGTTCTAGAAGAGAGGTTGAAGAAATACTCAAGCATGGTCAAACCCCGGTTACAATTTTCCGTTCTGCCATGATAGTAGGTTCCGGAAGCACTTCCTTTGAGATACTTCGTTACTTAGTAGAACGCCTACCAGTAATGATTACTCCAAGATGGGTTCAAACTGAAAGCCAACCTATCGCGATAAATGATATCCTTCAATATTTGATAAAATGTTTAGAAAAAGAAGAAACGATTGGGCAGACCTTCGACATTGGAGGACCTGAAATCTTATCCTACAGAAATCTTATGAAAATTTACGCGGAAGAAGCTAAAATCTGGAAAAGATTAATCATTCCGGTTCCTGTTTTGACACCAAAGCTAAGTTCTTATTGGGTGCACTTTATAACTCCGATAAAATCATCTGTCGCAAGACCTTTGGCAGACGGGCTAAGAAATAAGCTAATATGCAAAGATAATAGAATAAAAGAAATTATACCTATAAAACTAAGTGATTTAAGAACTACGATCAGAGAAGCCTATAATATAAGACAACATATTCCATTATCTAATTCAGAGAACACCTTACCCTCCACTTGGAAACATTCAGGCGATAAAGTCTGGGCAGGAGGAACAATTTTAAGAGATCATAGAGAACTAAATACAAATGTCAAAAAAGAAAATATTTGGAGAACAATCTCTTCTATCGGAGGCAAAAATGGATGGTTCTATGGAGATTTTTTATGGAAACTACGAGGATTTTTAGATGAAGTTTTTGGAGGATATGGACTATCGAGGGGAAGAAAAGAATACTCGACAATCAAAACCGGAGACATTATAGACTGCTGGGTCGTGGAAGATGTTAAGTTCGGAGAACGACTCTTACTTAAAGCCGAAATGAAATTACCTGGGATAGCATGGTTAGAGTTTACGTTAAAAGATAATAAAAAAAATAACTCTACACTTATTACACAAACCGCCCACTTTATCCCTAGAGGGCTTTTTGGAATTCTTTACTGGTATTCAGTCTATATAATTCATCAGTTTATTTTCCGTGGAATGATACAAAAAATCGTCAAGAAATCGAAAGATCTTGGATGACTAAATCCCCAGGAGGAAATACATGTTAAATCAAACTTTTTACCTAAAAGAAACACTAAAAATTCCTATAAACATTCATGAAGCTTGGGATTTCTTTTCTAATCCATTGAACTTAAAGGAAATTACGCCTCCTCATCTTAACTTAATTGTAACGAATGAGATGCCAGAAAAGATGCATGCCGGAATGATCATTACTTATGTTGTAGAACCACTTCTGAAAATAAAAGTGAACTGGGTAACGGAAATTACGAATATGCAAGAACCTTTTTTCTTCGTAGATGAGCAAAGGTTTGGACCATACAAATTTTGGCATCATCAACACATTTTCAAAGAAATAGACGGAGGTGTAGAAGTAACAGACTTAGTACACTATAAGATTAGAGGATGGATATTCTCTTCTTTGATAAATAACTTAATTGTAAAAAATGAATTACAAAAGATCTTCTCATATAGAACAGAAGTTCTATTAAAGAAATTTGGGACTTTCAACTAATTTTTTCTCTCTTTTGATTAAATATGATTCAAAATACACGAATAAAATTACTTAATCAAAAAAACGTCCAAAATAGAGAATTTGTTCTTTATTGGATGCAATCTTCACAAAGAACTTACTTCAATCATGCCTTAGAATATTCGATACAAATATCAAACAAATTAAACAAGTTTTTAAAAGTGTGTTTTGTACTTAATAAAAATTATCCCGAAGCGCAGAACAGACATTTTCTTTTTATGCTTGAAGGACTTTATGAAGTACAAAAAGAATTAGCGCAAAGAAAAATTCAAATGACCTTAGAAATTGGCATCCCTAGTAAAATTATTAAAAAGTTTTCACAAAAATCTTGTTTAGTTGTAACAGATCGAGGGTATACCAAAACTATAAACTCTTGGAAAAAAGAAGTTGGAATTAAAATAGATTGTCGATTAGTACAAGTAGAAACAGAAGCCATAGTTCCTATAGAGGAAGTTTCAAACAAAGAGGAATACGGGGCCTATACAATAAGACCAAAAATCAAGAAACTTTTAGGGAATTATCTACATCCCTTAAATCCATCTGATATCAAAAAAAAAGATACTACCGGCAATTCTTTTGAAAGTTTAAAAAAAACAAAACATATAATTGACAATCTAAAATCTGTTTCAACTTTGCCAAGAAAAGATTTTTTCAAAGGAGGCAGTCATGCTGCCAAGACGGAATTAAAAAGATTTCTAGAAACTAAAGCAAAAAATTACTCTTTGGATAAAAACAATCCTTCGTTAGACGCTCTATCCAATATGAGCCCATACCTACATTTCGGTCAAATATCTCCTATTGAAATAACTTTAGAAGTGCTAAAAAAAGAAATCTCTGACGAAACAAAAGAATCTTACCTAGAAGAACTTATTATTCGAAGAGAACTAAGTTTCAACTTCGTTTTTTTTAACAAGTCTTATGATAATTTTGATTGTCTACCCAAATGGTGCAAAGACACTCTTATGAAACACAAAAAAGATAAAAGGAATCATATTTATTCCCTAGAAGAGTTGGAACTAGCAAAAACTCATGACCCTTATTGGAATGCTGCTCAAAAAGAAATGATAATAAAAGGAAAAATGCATGGATACATGAGAATGTATTGGGGGAAAAAAATAATCGAGTGGACAAAAGATCCAGAGATTGCATTTTGCAATACACTCTACCTAAACAACAAATATCAATTCGATGGAAGAGACCCAAACAGTTACAGTGGGGTTGCCTGGTGTTACGGAAAACATGACAGGCCATGGAAAGAGAGAAATATATTTGGAAAAATTAGATATATGAATGAAAACGGTTTGCGAAGAAAATTTGATATAGAAACATACGTTAACAAGACCGAAATACTTTACGCTAACTTATACTTCAATAAAAAGTAGCAAAATTGAATCTAAGAGAGAATCGAACCAGTACTCCTAACAGTAAAGTTTTTTAGGCTATTCAAAAGGTTTTCCAAGTAGTACATGAACGAATTCAGCCATTCCACTATTGCTATGACCCACCATTGGAACTATTGATTTTTCCCATTTAAAAGGTAGATTATATTTCTTAGCAAGATTTTTTGCAGTTTGATAAAAAAATTTTCCGCGCGCAAGTCGATGTTCTCCTTGAAGGATTGCTTCTTCGGTCTGTCTAAGACTTCGATGAAATGGATCATCATCATCATCTCCCAATAAAACCAGAAGTCTGGAACTAAACACTTTTCTAAAATGTTCAATCCCAAGATTGATATTCCCTATACCGTAAGGCATATCAACCGATAAATCCGGTACTGTGTACCAACCTGCATTTGCAGCAACTGCAAGCCTAAAACGAGCCTCAGGTAAAAACATAACCATACGATGAACAAATTGACCTCCCGCAGAATGACCATAAATATCATACTTTGGTGTAGTCAGAGAATTTTGTTTTCTAAGCCGATCGAAAAGTCTCTCTAAAATAGAAAAGATCCATTTGGATTTTTCTTTTTTTTTCCCACTTGAGGTATATGCGTTCCCAAGATTATATCTACTTCCAGAGAAATGTTCATCAGATATTTCTGGTACAATCAAAATAAAATTTCCCCTTTCAGAAAATCGACGCCATACATCTCGGTAATTTTCTGCGGTGCGACTTTGGCCATGCATCACAAATACAATTGGTGCTGACGCGCCAAGATTTTCAGGTTTATGGTACCAAATAGTTATACCGTCATTCCAATCATTTAGAACTGCACTATTTATAGAATTATCTTTAAAAACAAAATTCCCTGAACCACTTGCCAAAATAACCGAATTTTTTTTCGCTGCGAAAGTACTCTTAGAAGAAAAAAAAGAAATGAAAAATAGGAATAGAGTAAAAATACAAAGGAAAGATTTTGAGTGGAAACAACTATTTATCTTACTTCTTCTAGGATAAAGGAACTTAGACATATCAATTCTCTTTTCTCCAGCTAATTACGTTCTCGATTGTAGCTAATGGAGTTATCATTTCTTGTTGAAAAGGTATAGGAGAAAGTCCTTGAAAAATCTTATGAGGCCATTCTGGATCCGCTAGAGCTCCTTTTGCAATCGCGACAAAATCTCCTTCTCCTAAATTAAGTACTCTCTCTGCTTCTTGTGGATTATCCAACTTTCCATTTGCGATAACTGTGGAACCAGAAAACTCTTTTGCTAATCCAGCAAGACTTTTTCCAGAACCAAAAACAGGAGCGCATCCTAGATGCGCACAAACATCTATAAATAAATTTTCAATTTTCCCTAAAGAACTAAAAATAAATTCCGCATCTTGAACACCACCTGGCCAAGAGTATTCACGATCATTTACTTTTGTTTGTGAAATACGAACTCCCACAGGGAAATGGTTAGGGACGGCTTTTCTTACCGCATTCATCACATCAATATGGAACTTAAATCTATTCTCAATTCCACCTCCATATGCATCATTTCTCTTGTTCGTATATGTAGTCAAAAATTGATCCATAAGATATCCGTTTGCACCGTGCACTTCTACTCCATCAAAACCAACCTCATGGGCACGTTTTGTAGCAGAAGCATACGATTCAATTATCTCATCAAATTCTTCAATTCTAATCTCTCTTGGAATTTGGAAAAAACCTTCGCCATTATATCGTGAAATTTGTTCACCTTTAGGTTGTATAGGAGACGGCGCTAAAGAACCATCTACCCAAGAATTTCCTTGGTTAACAGCACCCGCATGAAAAATCTGCAAAAAAATCGGGACTCCTTCAGCATGTACTAAATCCACCACTTTCCTCCAACTTTCCATTTGTGCCTCATTGGAAATTCCCGGTTGGTTATTATACCCTTGACTGTATTTTTCATCGATATATGTTGCCTCCGCTATGATTAATCCCCATCCTCCACGAGCAAATTCAGAATAATACTCGGCCATTTGATTCGTAACTATTCCATTCTCTTTAGCACTTGTTCGTGTCATAGGCGAAACAATTGTACGATTTTTTAATTCAACAGATTCAATAGACCCTTTAGAAAAAAGAATTGGAAACTTTTCATGTTTTTGCGAATTCATATTCTCTCTCAATTAAAATGAAATCATTTTATTCTCTTATAGAAAATAAAAAAATATTTTTTACTTTAAGTTAAATATTCCCCATATAAATTTCAGGTGAAGTGGTACAATTTTTCATCGAGTCAGGAAAGATAACGCTAACGGCGTCTACGGGACATCTGTCGACACAAATTCCGCAATACCAACACTCTTCAGGGTAACGTACCTCAGCAACCTTATCCTTCTCTTCTCTATAGATAATATCTCCAGGACAGAAAAAATCACATATTGTGCATCCGTCTAAACAAGATTTTTCATCTATTAAAATACTCAAAATATCTCCAGAAATTAATTTTTCTTTTCTTCAACAATATCTACACCTAAATTTGTAGGTACTTTATCAAATTTCAGCTTAGATGAATTTGTTTCTTTTTCAACGACGAGTGTATAAGGCGGATTTTCATCATCTCTATGAGGAAAATCTGTTCTTACATGAGCTCCTCCTCCTCTTGTCTCTCTTCGCTCTAACGCCGAAACAGAAACAACGTGAGCTACCGTTCTTAAATTTTTTGCCTCATGAAAACGCATTAATCCATGAAAGTTATCTGCTTTCATGGATTTTTCTTTATCCTCAAGCAAAGAAAGTTTATCAATTGCTTTTTCTAACTTCGTTTCGTTTCTTCTAAATCCGACATCTTCAGTCATGATTTTTCTGACTTCATCTTCAAAATCTCTGGGAGTATACTCGCTTTCTTCTTTTAAAGGTCGAGTTAAACTGTTTTGAATGTCTTCTAATTCTTTTTTTGTTAAAGGTTCAGGAAGTGGTTGAGACAAAGCATACTCAGCTGCACTCTCCCCAGCAATATGTCCCATTACGGCTGCTCCAGAAATTCCCTGACTTACTGTGCTACAATCTCCAGCTGCAAACAAACCTGGAATATTACTCAAACATTCAGGATCTATTCTCACTCCCGCCCTTCTAAAAACTACTCCTCCTCCTCTTGAAGACATTTCACTAATCGTTATCTCAAGCAAATCTTTTTCTAGGTCTATCTCTTTTTGATCAAGAAACGCGGTCATGGCTGGTCGATCAATACCAAGTGTAATTTTCAATCTCTCCACATCCTCTTTTTTTAGATGACGACAGTCAACGTAAATAGGTGAGCGTCCTGCTTGAGTCTCGGATATCACCGCATTAATTAAATCCGTTCTCCTAGCTTGTTCTCCTGCTGGATGGTAATTAAACATGAAACGTTCTCCATCCTTATTGATTAAATATGCACCGGCACCCACAAATCCATTAGTCCCCTGAGAAGAATATCCTTTTGGAGTTATAGTTGCGTCCGTAAATTCCATATTGGCAAGCTTTGCTCCTACTTCCAAAGCCATTGCATGTCCATCACCCGTATTATATGGAATGTGCCAGCTATCATAAGGATTTCCAGAAGCGTTTCTAGTCAAACGATTTGTCTCACCAGTTGCCAGGATAATTGAACGAGCAAGAACAACATAAATTGTCCCATGGCGAATGTGAAACGCGACACATCCTTTTGGTTTGTCTCCATCCATCAGAATCTCTGAAACCATTACACGTTCTAGAGTTTTCGCTCCTGTTTTACGTGCAGCCTGTCCTATAACTTGCTTAAAATTACTTCCTTCAAATTCAATCGTATATTCTCCAGGGAGACCAAACGAACGATGCCTTAAATAAGGTTTCTCAGGGGAAGAAGGGTTCCTGAAATCCACTCCCAATTTTTCTAAACGTGTCACCATTCCTTTTAATCCCCGCAAAAATCGTTCACATACATCTACATCAGTAACACCCTCGGTTATTTTTGGAATATGCCTAAGAAGATAATCTGGAGTATCCCATTCAGAACCATTTTCTAGAATCGCGAAAAAGTGGTCTACTCCTCCTGCGATACTACCACTTCTCTCAATGATTCCTCCTTTTTCACAAATAACAGATTTTGCTCCTTTCTCTGCTACACCAATTGCCGCAAGACATCCTGCCACACCTCCTCCAATGATAAGCACATCGGTTTCTAGAGTTTGTATATTTTCTGTTGGTGCACGCAACCTTGAGGAGGGACTATTGGGAAAATTCAAAAATTTCTCCATGAATAGTACAGATAATTTCTTTTTATATATCCAGGAATTCGCTAATTTTAAACTTTAGCATAATCTAGAAAATCTCTATCTTCTTCACTTATGAGACCCATTTTTTCTTCCATCTCACGCACGATAGGAATTACATGGTTCCCTACTATTTCGCACTCAGAATGAAGAGGGAAACCAGAAAGGATGAGAAGATTAATACCTGCCTTCTCTATTTCAATGATTTTTTCTGCGCATTGCTCATAGGAACCTACTATCGCAACCGCAGATCCAGAACGTATACGGCTCATCCCAGTCCACAAATTGGGAGCCAACATATCATCTTCATAAGAAGATTGTTGTTCTTTTGTGCCCTTACTCTCAAAACTAGAAATCATTTTTCCTCGATGTTCCTGCACTTCTGAATCTACTTGGCTCAATACTTCATATGCAGCATCGAATGCTTCCTTTTCAGTTTCACGCGCATATATTTGGAAACGAGTAACGTATTTCAATGGATCCGTTCTTTCCGAATTCTTAATTTTCTTTTCCATGTGTTGTACACGCTCTGAGACCTGTTCAGGATCTTGTCCCCAAAAAACATAATAATCTCCGCGACGGATAGCGATATCCTGCGCAACTTCAGAAGAACCAGCTACATAGAAAGGGATTCCACTCTTTTGAACAGGCCGAGGATAGACAGAGGCATCTTTTAATCGATAAAATTTTCCATCAAAAGAAAATTTGTCTTCTTTCCAAAGTCCATCTAAAATCTGAATAAACTCTTCAGTACGCTCGTATCGAGT
>CEVA01171042.1_pt1 | contig 11428 bp, 6 predicted proteins | sample 361521 | NCBI WGS metagenome assembly CEVA01 (sample SAMEA2622823, study PRJEB7988) | marine metagenome | isolation source: saline water (ENVO:00002010), including | reverse complement strand
CTCACGGGAAGACCCGTAGCACAGTTGAATTAGATACCACGTCTCTCGCGGTGGCTGTAGGCGCTGGAGCTGACTCGATTCTTTTGACCAATCCTCCTCCAGCCACAGCTGTTGTAGGTGCGGTAGTTAAGTTGGCAGACGGTACCATCGTAGGTACTATTGCCTCGATTGCTGGTAATACTCTGAATTTGGAAGGTCTAACTCCTGCCGCAATTCCAGCTGGTGATGTGCTAACCTATGATGATACTATTACTGATACGACATTTCGCGGAGAAGCTGCAGATGCAGGAGCTACTACCATTACGATGAATGATGTATCCGGAGCTGCAGTAGGTAATTTGGCCTTCCTGTTCGATGGAACAGAATTAGGAAGAATTGCCTCTATTGACGGAAATGTAATCACATTGAAAGACCCGCTTGCAGCTGCAATTACAGCTGGTACTCCAATAACCTTTGTTGAGGATGACAGCTTCCCAATCGAGGATGGCGGAAATGTGCTGAACATTTCAACTCGCGGTATCGTGGGTTCCGGTGACAATGTCATGATTGGTGGATTTATCATTACCGATGGTCCTCAAACGGTCTTTGTGGCAGCTCGTGCACAAGAGTTGGCTGCTGCAAATGTTCCCAATCTCCTGTCGGATCCTGTTCTTACCATTAATCCACAAGGTGACAACGAAACGATCTTGCTCCAGAATGACAACTGGCAAGACGATGCGGAAGAGGCTCAAGTGATTACTGACATTTGGGGAGGCTCACCTCCACTAGAAGATGGAAGCACAAGTGCTGCAGGGGTTGTCACCCTTCCGGCAGGTGCCTACACAGGAACTATCAGCGCAGCTGATGGAAGTACTGACGGTGGTCTGGCCATCTTCGAAGTGTTTGAGGTGAACGAACAATAGAACATCAAGTTTTATAACAGAAATTTAATTTCTATTTTAGTTTGGTTGCAGGGCGGGGAATAACCCGCCCTGCTCTTTTTTTGATCTTGTTAAAAACGATGTGACGCAGTTTCAACATGTTGGCTCTGGGGGAATACGCGTTTATTGATCTAACAATCGCAATAGATATAACGGCCAAGAACCTTTAGTGTCGCCCTCGATAGAACAGGTCGTACACAATCCCGAATAAAGTGGAATGCTTTGGTCAGAACTCCCTTGCAAAGGGCTTTACGACGACATCCCCAACACTGCCTTTTAATAATTCCAATCGATAACTACACCAAGGTAGTCTTCATCTCGGTCTCTGAGTGCTTGATAGGCAGCGGGAGCTTCCTCGGGCCTGAGGACGTGGGTCAAAAGAGGGGATATAACGAGCTTGTCCTCAGCAAGCAGGCGCAACAGTTTTTCATTGTTCTGTTCAATGGAAGGTTGGCTGTTTTTTGTCTGCGAGCGATAGCGTGGAAAACTCCATTCATGGGCCCCTTTGAACTGGATGTTTTGGTCGGCCAGGTGAATAGAGCGGAGTAGGGGGACTAGGTTGCCCGAAACTTCACCTCGAGGCGTACCTAATAGAATACATTCACCTCCTGGCGCGATTGCGCTAATAGATGATGTGGCCACTTGCGGTAGACCAGTAGCGTCGACAAAGGCATGTACGCCGCGACCTTTAGTCATTTTTTTGAGCTCTCCTTCGACGTCAGTTTTGGCATCGATTACCATTTCAACACCGCACTTTTGAAGGGTCTCGAGTCGTGCCGGACTTACATCAATTCCGACTACGTTACATCCTGAAAGAGCAAAGAGCTGAGCTGCAAAGTTACCGACTAATCCAAGGCCGCAAACCGCTACAGTGTCTCCGATTTTTGTATCCGAAGTCAGGACAGCCGTGATAGAGACTGCGGCCATGCGTGTAAATACAGCCACTGTAGGATCTAGACCTTCAGGGATTTTTTGTGCATAGTTTTTTGCCAGAGCCCATCTCTGATGTGGTCCGTGGTTGTAGATGAGATCACCTGGGGCTACCGAATCCACAGCCGCTCCAACCTCCAACACCTTACCAACACTTCCATAGCCGGGTGTGGAAGGTAAGGGCGCCCATGACTCGAGTCCGGCCCAAATGGAAAGTTCAGTTCCGGCGCTAACGATACTAGCAATGGTTTGAATCAGGATATCGTCCGTATTGGAGATTTTAGGTGTATCGGCTTCCGTACAAACAACGGTTTCCGTGTCCCGAAAAAGGATCTTTGTGTTCATAGAATATATTTATGAGACGGCTTCTATTGTCATTGGTCAAGTTCAGGAATTCTTCCTGTATGCCTATGTGAGCAAGAGGATATCGTCTTTAACGTTTTAATCGGAGGCACTTCGTCTTCAGTCGTTGTTTCAGTACTCTTTTCCAAGCTTTCAAAAAATGCATTCGCACTTTGAGGTATTACCTACGGTTCGCGATAGGCGTATCCCAACTTATGGACGAAGACTGTTGCAACAAGTTTTCTAGAATCCTGTATTAAACAAACCATTATGAAAAAAGTCCTTATTACCGGCGCAACCGGAGATGTAGGAAGGCCGCTTTGCAATAGCCTGAATGAGTGCGGTTATGAGTTGATCACCTGTTCAAGAAATTATCCGAAAGATTGGCCTTATCCATTCGAAAACCTCGATATCACCGACTTGGTCACCTTTACGAATTTGTTGAAAGGGGTTTCCGTCCTGGTACACCTTGCGGGTCAGCGGGAACCGGATGCTGGATTTGATGATTTGGTCGCTCCAAACATTCGCGGTTCTTACAATGCTTTCGAAGCCGCTCTTCGGTCAGGAATTCAAAGAGTGATATTCGCTAGTAGCGTTAATGTATCCAACGGTTCGGTACAAGATAAACCTATTTCCGAAGAGCTTATATGTCCTTCTTCTTTGTATGGCGCTTCAAAGGCCTTCGGGGAAGCGCTCGCTCGTTTTTATAGCGAACGGCATGGATTGTCTTGTATATCCTTCAGGATGGGGTGGACGCTTCCTTTCAAGGATTCAAAGAAGCAGTTGTCCGATCCCCCTATGGATAGCATGTTTGCCCGGAAAGTATTTCTAAGTGCCGAGGATTTCGCTCAACTCGTGAAGCTGGCCATCGAAGCTCCTGAAGATTTGAAATTTAGAATTTTCAACGCCCTTTCGGATAACCGTGAGAAGCTGTTGGACATTTCGCATGCCCAAACAGTCCTTGGGTATAAGCCCCAGCATGACGCCTTTGCTATTTTTGAAGAATAAGTTAATGAATTTATGAATTCCCTAAAAATCTTATCACTTGCTTACCTTTTCATCGGACCGTCCCAATATCCTATGGATATCCTGTGAAGATCTCAGTCCACATATAGGCGCTTACGGAGATCCCATTGCGAAGACTCCGCATATAGTTCAGTTGGCACAGGGGGGGATGTTTTTTGAGCGGGCTTACACGACTGCCGGCGTATGTGCCCCTTCCCGGTCTGGAATCATAACCGCGATGTACCAGACATCCATTGGAACTCAACACATGCGTACTAACGCTCAGATCGATGGACTTCCCAACACCTTATCTTCCGTTCCACCGTACTATGTGAAGACGTTTACGGAATACTTCAGCTCTTGCCTTACCCGATACGAAACAAATGGTAGGGCAACTGCGTCCTCGCAGCGCCGCTTGTATGTGACATTGTCTGTCGAATGAGGTATTAGTAAGTCTATTCCGGGAAGTGCAGATCAGACAGTGCTGGCAATTCTACATTTCTCGTAATCGGTATATCTATTTTCATAGTTTCCCATGAGTCGGACTTCAGGCGCTTCAGTAGAAGATCTGCCGCTTTCTCGCCCATATCTTTAGCAGAGTAGGTTATGGGCATGGGCCAGGTTTCCAGGGACGTCAATATTCGCAAAACTTTTTCCTGTCGTAAATCCAGTCGTCCCCAATCAAAACCCGTAAGGAGAGTTTGCTTGGGTATATTTAGGTCCACCTCCGTCAGGATAGAAAAGAGCACGTCCATTCGGTATAGGGTGTTTAAAAACACACCAGGTTTATTTCCGCTGAATACCCAATTGAATAATTGAAGGACTTCTTTTTGAGATACGTCATCCGCGGAACGTTGCCAGCAAGAGAACTCGACTCCAGCTTGTTGAGCTGCATCGCTGAATCCGTAATAGCGTTCCTTCCAAAGATTGGGACAAACTGAGCTTCGAATGGTTTGGCAAAAAAGCAAGCGGTCACAACCATTCTCCATTAACCAGTTTGCGCCTTCTTTCCCACCGGCATAATTCCCTGGTACCACATTGGGAATGCCGAGTAAATTCAATGGACGGTCAATGATGATTACGGGTATGTGGTACCGGTATAGTGATTGAGTTAAATACCGATCTTGTTGTTCGTGCCCGTCGGGACAAATAATGACTCCCGAAGCATCGAATCGCTGCATGGTGTCAAGGGCATGAATGACCTCCTTTCCCTGACCCTGACCAAATTCCTTGGCAACCACTTCAAATCCCGCGGGTGAAAGCACCTTGGATGCGTGGCTGATCAGGTTTGGATAATGGGATGTTTGCAGTTGGGGTACCAGAATTCCTATCAGGGGTGCTCGCCCGCGGGACAAAGTTTGAGCGGCCACGTTGACCTGATAACCCATCGACTCAGCCACCTTACGAATCCGAACTACCGTTTTCTCATTAAGTTTGACGGCTTCCGGACTCATAGCCCTTGAAACCGTAGCCACACTCACTCTAGCCTCCTTGGCAATCTGTGCCATCGTCACTTTCTGGGATTTCTGGATCATGTGCTAGAATCTTGACTATGAGGATTTTGAGGTTTTTCGGACAAAATGGTGGCGATTAAATTTATGAAAAACTTGAGGATGGTTTTATTAACGGTTGCATTAATCTGTTTTAGTAGAGAGCGGGAATAGAAAATCTTATTTTATAATAACCAAGAAATTCAGAAATCCAAGATTTTTGCAACCGGTTGCACTTGTTTATTGCCATTTTTCTCATTGCTTTAAAACCTGATGAGCAGCAAACCGGATTTTGAAGCCAATTTCTGGAAAAATACGAACCAACCCTAATTTTGAATAAACCATGATTTTTGGACTTCCCCTGCTCGATGTTGTCGTCATCTGCCTGTATTTTGGGGGTGTCCTTGCGATCGGTGTCTACAGTGCGCGCAGGGTGCGCAGCCAGGTGGACTTTTTTCTGGCTGGAAAGCGCTTTGGAAAAGTGGTCCAAACTTTTGCCGCTTTCGGTATGGGCACGAACACCGACACATCGGTCAATGTAAGCACGAATGTCTTTGTCAACGGTTCCTCTGGGGTCTGGTCGAGCCTTTCGATCATCTTTACGACACCTTTTTATTGGTTGATGGCTCCATGGTACCAAAGGCTGCGCATGTTGACATTGGGTGATTTTTTTATTGAGCGTTATGGCTCCCGGAAAATGGCTATGCTGTATGCCGTATTGGGATCCATTGGTTTGATGGCTATCGTCGCATTGGGATTTAGCGCCATGGGTAAAACTGTCCTTGGCTTGACCCCGAAACCTCTCGCCGAGCTTTCCATCGAGGAAAAGGCGGAGTACGAGCGGGCCGTAAAACTCAGCGCATTAGAGGGCGAAGATTTTGCTCAGCTTAGAGACACGGAGAAGGATAGGCTGCAAGCATTGCGCCTTGAACAACCCCGACAGAGCCATTCCTACCTCAATGAAACTTTATTGGTTTACCTGACCTGCTTGGTGGTCTTACTCTATGGTGCGGCCGGGGGATTGCAGGCGGCATTTCTCACCGATATGTTTCAGGGGATCTTCCTCATCATTCTCTCCATACTTCTTCTCCCCTTTGCCGTTATCAAAGTGAATGCCGTCTATGGAGGAGATGGTGTACTCGACGCCTTCAACAGCCTCCATACTTATCTACCCGAATCAGCTTTGGAGTTATGGGGATCTCCTCAGGCCATCGATTGGAACTGGTACTTTCTCGTTAGTGTCTGTTTCATACAAACTCTAAACGTCGCTATACAACCAAACATGCTTACGGCGATTGGGGCCGCACGGGACGAATATACCGGAAGATTTGGTTACGTTGCGGGCGTCCTCATTAAACGTGTCGTAACCGTTCTTTGGGGAGTGTTTTCCCTGTTCGCTCTGCTGCTCTACATGGACGAGATCAGCAATCCCGATTTGGTTTGGGGTTATGCTACGCTTGATCTTTTAGGTGCTCTCAACCTCGGTCTCGTCGGATTAATGATTGCATGTCTGCTTTCCGCTCTCATGTCCACTGCGGATGTGCTGATGATTACCGCATCCAGCCTCTTTACTCACAATTTGTACAAGGAGTTTGTTCCCGGCAAAAGTGAGTCTCATTACCTGATGGTGGGCAGGGTTTTCGGAATTGTATTTATTTTTGGTGCCGGAGCCTTGGCCCTTGGATTTAACAGCATTCTGACGCTGCTAAAATTCGTTTGGGGATTCTTTGCGGTATTCGCCGCGACCTTCTGGCTGGGAATGCTTTGGAGAAGAGCCTCCAAGAACGCGGCCTGGGCATCCATCTTGACGACCGCGATTCTGTTTCTGGTTATTCCGGCTTTTCTGCCAATTTTATTCCCGGGAATGCGAACGAACGAAGCCCTTCTCATTTCGACACCTAACCGGGTTGTAGAGCGAGTTTATACGGCTACTGAAGCCGACTTGCGGCCGCAGACTGCGAGTGAAGGGGAGGCGATTGCAGTCGGTCAGACTTTTTCTAAAACCTTTGAGATTTCCGGCCGATCAGTCTTTTGGGACCAGGGAATCATCCTGGATGAGGAGGGCCGGAAAGCGGGAAAGGGTTTGTTCAACCTGGATCTTTGGATCCTCTATCATCTGGGAATTCCTGTAGAGTCCTTCGTGTATGCCTTCAACGAGAGTATTAAGTTCTTTTTGCGCATGATAATTCCTTTCGGAATTTTATTCGCTTTTTCACTTCTCCGAAAGCCTGAGGCGAGTCCTGAACTGGATACGTTTTACGTAAAATTGCGAACCCCAGTTACTCAAGATAAAGAGCAGGATGTCATACAGTTGCAGCAGGGAATAAGTAATCCTGAACAAACCCGTAACCTAAAACTCTTTCCTGATTCCGATTGGGAGATTTTGCGGTGGAGAAGGGTCAGCTATCTTGGTTTTTTTGCGACCTGCGGAATTACGGTGGTTTTACTTGTTGTTGCGACCATTTTTATGTAGTCAAAAAATAGATACAAAATGAATCTCAAATTACTATTATCTTCATCGTGCGGAATTCTTCTGGGTGGTGTTGCTGGAAATGCAAATACCATCCCGGATTATGAATGGGAACCAGAGCCGTTCCATTACGAAGCGGGCGAATCTCAACGATACATTGATTATGAGAACGGGAATGACAGTAACCTCGGCACAATGGAAGCGCCGTGGAAACACCATCCCTGGGATCCACAGGCAAGTGGCAACGCCGCTGCTGCGGAAGGTATCTATACTTATGTGTTCAAGAAGGGTATTGCATACCGTGGACAATTAATTGCCGATGATTCAGGTGAAGCCGGCAACCCGATACGCCTGACAGTAGATCCGGACTGGGGTGAAGGTGAAGCCGAGATTTTGGGCTCCCAGAAGGTGAGCGGAACCTGGAAGCGGTACTCCGACTCAAATGGGCTACCGTTTCCCGAGGCGTCGGCCGGGAAGATTTGGACGATCGATTTGGACATCGATTTTGACCCCAAATTGCTTTGGATGATCGATCGTGGAGAGATCTTTCGCGTGCCGGTAGCCAGGGAACCGGATTGGGAGATTAGCAATCCGGATGATCCAAGAAGCGAATGGTGGGAATGGACAGAGCACCAATATCAAGGTGTCATTTCCGTGGATTCCACAAAGAACTTTTCCGTTGGTGATAAGATTTGGGCCCTTGAAACCAATGTCGATGAAACCGCCGATTATGTCCAGTTTCAGATGGATAAGGTCAGGGCTGATCGGGAGGCTAGCGCGACCGTTATCACAAGCATTGAAGATAATCTCCTGAGGGTTGAGTGCCTGGAGTATGTCGACTTCAGGATAAACGGGAAAACCATTACCAATGGTGTGGTCGCAATCTCAGCCGAAAGCGACATTGAGGAGCGTAAGCATCGTGTATTGGATACTGTAAATCTTACCAAGCAGGATCCGAATTATTATGAAGACGCCGTAGTGTGGACCGAGCAATTAAGTTACGCCGGTTACGGACATCCGACGAAGATCAAAAGCTTCTCGCCGGAAGAACAATCGGTAACCTTTACCTTAAGAGTTCCCTGGTTGGAGGAATCAAAACGTACGCCCAGTCAATATTGTCGTTACTTCCTGGAGAACAAACCCCAATACCTCGATTCGCCAGGAGAGTATTACTTTGAACAAGGAGATCATGGTGGGCGCCTCTATATTCGTTTACCGGAAGATGCTAATCCCAGGAATGCCCATATCGAGATCGCCCGTCATCCAATTATCATCGAGATCACGGAACAAAACCATATAGACATTTCCGGCTTGTCCTTCCGTTTTGAAAATATAGACGACTGGCTGGCTGACAGTACGAAAGTTGCCGCTATCCAACTACTCGGAAACTGTTCGAATATCACCGTCTCTCATTGCCGATTCGAGCATCTCATTAAAGGCATTTCGTCCTATCCTTTACGGGACGGCGATGTGACTGACTATATAGAAATAAGGGACAACGAGTTTGCCCACACCGACCAGAATGCGGTGGCCCTGCGCTTCGGCATCGGGGGAGCCTGGGGGTATATTCTTTTCCCTAACGGCGAACCCCTAGGCAGGTTGGTACATGTAGATATCTTTCGAAACAAACTCTACGATATCGGGCAGCGACCTACGCCGGGAGAGGCCTGTCATGCGATCGAAATCAAGGGAGGGGAGCTCGTCGAAATTGCTTACAATGTGGTTGATAGAGTTTACGCCGGTGGCATTCAGGCGATTAACAACCGATTTTCTGGAGAATGCGAAAAGCTTAAGGATTGGGGAAGTCCGCTCAACCGTTCGCTCATCCACCACAACAAAGTTACCAATGCGATGTTGATGGGCAACGATTGGGGAGCCATCTCTTCCTGGGGAGTGGGTCCCTCTTACGCCTACAGCAATATTGTAGGCAACAGTATGGGGCACCGCCACTCCTTCTATAGGGCAGGTTGGCCTCAGGAGCACGATTTCAACAGCTTCTTCTCCATCATCAACAAGAACTTCGGCATAGCCTACTACTTTGATTTCATGTACAAGGGCTATTGCTTCAATAACATCGCCTGGGGTAAGGAAAATGATCTGGAAGAGCGTTATTACAATGCGATGGCCTACTTCCAAACCGATGGTTCCCTGAACCATATTTTTCAAAATACCTTTTACCGCTTTGCGGTCGGAACAATGTCATTCGCTGATAGTTTTCGGGTTCTCGGGAATCTGTACCTGGATAGCGGACACAGTCACCTGACTCATAGTCCTGAAATCGTATCTACCACCGCTTATGCAAATAACGGCTTTGAAGGTGATGTGGAGAAATTTGCTATGGGAGGAGGCCAAAGCGTCTTCTCACTGACCGACTTTCAGGACCATCTCGAACGAGGAGGTGCGGCGGCTTCCAATACCGGGTTTATGCTGAACGAACAGACCGTACGAAACGCGGCTGAGCACGATTTTCGCCTGTTGGCGGATTCCCCTGCCGTGGATAAAGGCGTGAAGGTATTTGTACCCTGGGGCCTCTACAAAGCGGTTGGTGAGTGGAATTTTCTCTTGGACCAAAAGAGCCCCGGCGTCCTCTATGATGATCATTTTGTTTTGAATGATGAGTGGAGAGACCGTGGCATGTATTTGCAGATTCCTCGGCATGATCTGATTGCTCACAACGTGACGTCGAAGGATTATGAATACGGCGTCTTGGAAGATTGGACGGTGGGTGCCCTCAACTTTGATGGAGTATCCCAATATGGCAGCATCGACGATGCTTCCACCAAGGCGGACTATAACTGGACCGACGAAAGACTCGGTGAATCCGGAAGCTATCCTGGAGAGAAGCGTCTTGCCCTCGATGTGAATGATGAGAGCTTCCTTATTGAAGTCTTTTTCAAAACGGACGGTGAGCATACGTGTGGCACATTGGTTTCTAAAGGCACTGATAAGCTTGGATACCATTTGGTCCTGGACGAAAGCGGCAGGCCTCAAATGCGCCTCGGTTTTGGAAGCGGTTCCTATGTGGCTACTGCGTTAGACGCATTGAATGACGACGAATGGCATCACCTCGTAGCCGAATACGATCGTGAAAAGGAAGCGGTCAATATTTTCGTGGACGGCAAAGCAAGCTCAATTGAAAAAGCAGGCACTCTACAAAACACCGTTTCGCTGACTAACCAGGAAGACTTCACAGTGGGGCGACACAGCACTGAAGCGAAAGGCTTCTTCCGGGGTAGTATGGACTTTGTTCGTCTTTCCCAAGGCTCTTTCGCGGATTCCGAAACAACCATTGAAGAGCTTTACGAATGGCAATTTAACGGCCCTTTTCTGAAGGACTTCTTTGGCAGCGATCCCAAGGGTGCGCGAAGGGATGTCGGAGCTATTGAAGGCGAATAATTGGAACCCTTGTTTAGGATGGTGAGACGTTGAAGTAGAAGCCCATCGCGATTTCTGCCTCAATCAGGGCAGGAAAATTTGAATAATTTCTATACTTCTCCTCAAATTAATACCTAATTTGATAACTAGAGAAAACACTATCCCATTTAATTGAATTAGCCTTTTTGTACTCAGGAACCCCGGATGCTCAATAAAATTAAACTTCTACCTGTCCAACTCGTTTTAATGGGCGTGGTATCAATGCAGTCAATATGCTTACTTGGGCAGCCCGAGGATTATCCGGAATGGTCGGAGCAGATTCCGGGGCAACCTTCCGATCCCGATCCGGATGAGGATGGCGTTCCCACATTTTTGGAATATGCGCTCGGTGCGGAACCGGAAGCGGCTGTGGATCCTTTTGAATCGGGTTCATCTCCTGTCTTCCGCCGGGAAAATGAAAGCACCATGATCTTGCTCCCTTTTCCAGGAAAGAGGGATATGATTTATCTGCTTGAAGGGAAATCCAACTTAAAAGAGGACGATTGGACCCCGCTCGCCAGAAAACTTGGCAATGCTCCCTGGCAGTCTTTAACGGATGGTTTTAGGATAGTAGAAACCTCCGAGGAGGTGACCCTATTCTTCGAACGTTGGCCGGATGCAACCTTTCTGCGGCTTCGCGTACAGGCTGGAGAAAACACCCTGCAAAGAAAAGCTCTAGCGGCACGCTTTCTGAAACAGGCCACTTTTGGGCCGACGATGGGGCAGATTGAAGCCCTAGCGAAAAACGACTTGGATTTTGAAGGCTGGATCGACGAACAGCTTGCCCTGCGTGCCAGTGGGCATTTGGACCATTATTGGTTAATGGGGGTTGATAACCCCACTGAACCCAGGCGCTT
>CEVA01050791.1_pt1 | contig 11432 bp, 10 predicted proteins | sample 361521 | NCBI WGS metagenome assembly CEVA01 (sample SAMEA2622823, study PRJEB7988) | marine metagenome | isolation source: saline water (ENVO:00002010), including | reverse complement strand
GCCTTTCTTCATCTCACCGCCGTACCAAGTACCACCGATGATTTGAACACGCTCTGTTAGGTTGAATGCTACGAAGTTCTCAGAGTTTAGGCCCTGTTTTTCCCAGTTAGGGTTGGTTGTTTTAGCACCGTTCATTACCACGAAATCAGGTTCGAACGTTGCTAGCTCTTCGTCAGTTGGACGAATGAACATGTTCTTAACGAAGTGCGCTTGCCACGCTACTTCAGTGATAATTCGTACACTCAAGCGCGTATCTGGGTTAGCACCACAGTAACCGTCAATGACAAACAGGCGCTTGCCAGATAGCTGAGTTGTTACAAGCTCTTTTAGCTCATTCCATACTTCAGTTGTGATCGGTTTGTTATCGTTTTTGCCTTGATCTGACCACCACATGGTATCGCGGGTCGTGTCATCTTTAACAATGTACTTATCTTTCGGTGAGCGGCCAGTAAAGATACCAGTGTCAACAGCAACAGCACCTAGCTCCGTTACTACGCCTTTTTCGTAGCCTTCCAAACCTGGCAGTGTTTCTTCAACGAATAACTGCTCATAGCTAGGATTGCGAAGAACTTCGGTAACGCCAGTAAGTCCGTGCTTAGTTAGATCAATTTGTGCAGCCTTAGTATGTTCCATAACGGTCATAGGTGCTCCTTGTAGGATATTTTGTAGGGATTTTGTATTAATTTTTTATTGTTATCTGCTCACCATGCTAGCAACGAGACTCGGGGGAAACAGGGATACAGCTCAAAAAATATCCATATTAACCATGGGGTTTTAAGTGTCTCGTCACATATTGGCCTAACTAGTCTATCCTGTACGCAAACCTTTGCGCTAGGGGCGGGAACATTATTAATTGATTAAAATTAAGCGGTGATTTTATTACGAGATGTTACGAAGTTTGCGCTATTTTGATCACAAAAAAGGCCAGCTTAGTGCTGACCTTTTTGGGGTAAATTACGTGTTTTTGGCACGACGTAAATTAATGAACCGTATTGCTGCCTTTATCTGCTGCTTCTGCATACAGTGCATCAACGTCGTTCTTGTCGAACGAGTAGTTCGTACCACAGTAATCACAGTGAAGAGCAACGCTACCTTCAGTACTTAGGATGTCGTAAATCTCTTCTTGAGCAACGGTAATGATCGCTGCTGCGCTGCGTTCACGAGAACAACCACAGAAGAATTCAACTGGCTGTGGTGTGAAAAGTTGTACTTTCTCTTGGTTGTACAAACGGTAAAGCAGTTCGTTTGCTTCTAGAGAGAATAGCTCTTCGTTTTTCACTGTGTCTGTTAGCTGCTCTAGGTGCTCGAAGTCATTTGGAGTGCCAGTGCCGTCAGGCATAACTTGTAGCAACATGCCAGCAGCGTGTGCTTTGCCTTCGTGCTCACCAGTACGTAGCCATAGACGAGTCTTAAGCTGCTCAGAGTTCGCGAAGTAACCTTCAAGTACTTGAGCTAGAGTATCGCCTTCAAGACCAACGATACCTTGGTAGCGTTCGCCTTTCTTAGGATCGATAGTGATCACTAGGTGGCCTTTGCCCATTAGGTCGTGTAGGCCAGCGTCGTCGGCAATATCACCTTCAAAACGAGCAACACCACGGATCTTTTGGTTATGGTCGCCATTGATAACTGCTAGAGATACTGGGCCATCACCTTGCAGCTGCATAGTGATAGAGCCTTCAAATTTTAGGGTCGCAGTCAGTAGCGTGGTTGAAACCAATAGCTCACCCAGCAGCTTTTGTACTGGAGCTGGGTATTCCTTGCTAGAAATAATCTGTTGGTACGCTTCATCCATTTGTACCAATTCACCACGTACTGATAGGTCTTCAAATAGGTAGCGATTTAAAACATTGTTTGCCATTTGGCGGTTCCTTCTAGCTTATTGATGCTTGAACTTGATGATGTCACGACGTTGCTTTTTATCAGGGCGACGCTCTGGAGCTGGGTTATGTGCGTGTAGCTTGCGTTGTTTCGCAAACTCTTCTCGTTTCGCCAAGCTCTCGGTGGTTTCTTCATAGAGGGTTTGAGCGATCGGCGCTCCGCCACGATGGGCTGAAATTTTCTCGATCGTTACCGTCTTTTCTTCATTACCTTGGCGCAGTGTAATAACTGCACCAAGTTCGACAATCTTACTTGGCTTGCTGCGCTGACCATTATAGTGGACTTTGCCACCATCGACCATATTGCGAGCAATAGAGCGAGTTTTGTAAAAGCGCGCTGCCCACAACCATTTATCGAGTCTGACAGCTTCATTAGAAGTTTTCATATAGGGCTGTGCCTTTTTTTGAGAAGTGAGTAGCGTTGAACAGTATCAACACTATGCGACTTGTTTTATTTGATGATGCTTATCGCATTTGTTAGAAGGTTATGTGGAGGCAACGTGCTTTTTTTTCAAGGAAGATTACAAAATAGCTTAGGTAATGAAGATTTATAGATTGTCTATGATATAGTTTAAGATCTTATGCTTTCAAGAAAGCATGGACAGGATTTAAGCATAAAAAGCTGAAAGTTTAGTAAGTTACAGTTTTCTTAGTTATGGATGGGTCAGTTAAAGTGAACTTTTTAGAGCTCAAAAGTCGTATGGGGAATTCCCCGCTGCTGAGCCGCTTATTAGATAATGGATTTGTGCTTCAGCAGAAACTGAGCCTCGCTATTTGTTGTGTGCTTATTGCAGCCTCTGCATGGATTTTAGGGCAGCTTGTCTGGTTTATTGAACCGGCCGAGCAAACCGTCGTGCCTTGGAAAGCAACAGCCTCATCGTCTACGACCCCTCAATCAACCTTAGATATCTCTTCTTTGCAAAAGAGCAACATGTTTGGCGCTTACAACCCAAGCAAGCCTGCAGTGGTTGAACAACAGGTGATTCAGGATGCGCCTAAGACTCGTCTTAACTTAGTGTTAGTCGGTGCGGTTGCCAGTTCTAATCCGGAATTGAGCTTAGCCGTGATTGCCAACCGTGGTACGCAAGCGACCTACGGGATTAATGAACAGATAGAAGGCACCAGAGCCAAACTCAAAGCCGTATTAATTGACCGCGTGATCATTGATAACTCAGGTCGTGATGAAACCCTGATGCTAGAAGGTATTGAGTATAAGCGTCTAGCAGTATCTGAACCTGCACCACGCCGCGCTTCTTCTTCAGTGCGTGGTAACAATCCAGCTTCTGCAGAAGAGAAGCTCGATGAAATTAAAGCGAAGATAATGAAAGATCCACAGCAAATCTTCCAATATGTTCGTTTATCTCAGGTGAAGCGCGATGACAGTGTGATTGGTTATCGTGTGAGCCCTGGCAAAGATTCAGAACTTTTTAACTCTGTTGGGCTCCAAAACGGAGATATTGCGACTCAGTTAAATGGTCAAGACCTGACAGACCCAGCCGCTATGGGCAACATATTCCGTTCAATCTCAGAACTGACAGAATTAAATCTGGTCGTCGAGAGAGATGGGCAACAACATGAAGTATTTATTGAATTTTAAAACTTTGCGTCTAATAAAAGACGAAAGTGTAGGAGAAGTACGTGAAGCATTGGTTTAAGAAAAGTGCATGGTTACTGGCAGGAAGCTTAATCTGCACACCCGCAGCCATCGCTAATGATTTTAGTGCCAGCTTTAAAGGCACTGACATTCAAGAGTTTATTAATATTGTTGGCCGTAACCTTGAGAAAACGATCATCGTTGACCCATCGGTACGCGGAAAAATTGATGTGCGCAGCTATGACGTGCTCAATGAAGAACAATATTACAGCTTCTTCCTAAACGTCTTAGAGGTTTACGGCTATGCCGTCGTCGAAATGGACTCGGGTGTTCTGAAGATCATCAAGGCTAAGGATTCTAAGACTTCTGCGATTCCTGTGGTTGGCGATCGTGAAAATATTAAAGGCGACAGTGTGGTCACTCGCGTTGTGACGGTTCGTAATGTTTCGGTTCGTGAGCTTTCGCCATTGCTACGTCAGCTGAATGACAATGCAGGTGCGGGTAACGTTGTGCACTACGACCCAGCCAATATCATCCTAATTACTGGCCGTGCTGCGGTCGTAAATCGCTTAGCTGAAATCATCAAGCGTGTTGACCAAGCCGGTGATAAAGAGATTGAAGTAGTAGAGCTGAAAAACGCTTCAGCTGCTGAAATGGTGCGTATTGTTGATGCGTTGAACAAAACCACCGATGCCAAAAACACCCCAGCATTCCTACAACCTAAGCTGGTGGCTGACGAGCGTACTAATGCAATTCTTATCTCTGGTGACCCTAAAGTTCGTAGCCGCTTAAGAAAGCTGATTGAGCAACTTGATGTCGAGATGGCAACCAAGGGCAACAACCAAGTTATCTACCTTAAATATGCAAAAGCAGAAGATTTAGTCGATGTACTGAAGGGTGTGTCGGACAACCTGCAGTCAGAAAAGCAAACATCAACTAAAGGCAGCTCATCTCAACGCGATAAAGTCGTGATTTCAGCGCACAGCGATACCAACTCGTTAGTGATTACCGCACAGCCAGATATCATGAACGCGCTACAAGATGTGATTGCTCAGCTGGATATTCGTCGTGCTCAAGTATTGATTGAAGCCTTGATTGTTGAAATGGCAGAGGGTGACGGCGTTAACCTTGGCGTGCAGTGGGGTAACCTAGAAACGGGTGCCATGATTCAATACAGCAACACCGGCGCATCGATCGGCCAGGTTATGGTTGGCTTAGAAGAAGCCGAAGACAAGACAGTTGATAAAGTTGTTACGCCAAGTGATGGTTCAAAACCTTACACTGTGCAGGAGACAGAGCAGGGTGACTATTCGACATTAGCTTCCGCTCTTGCTGGCGTAAACGGTGCCGCGATGAGTGTGGTGATGGGCGACTGGACAGCCTTGATCAGCGCAGTTGCGACGGATTCAAACTCAAATATCCTATCTTCTCCAAGCATTACCGTGATGGACAACGGTGAAGCGTCGTTTATCGTTGGTGAAGAAGTACCGGTTCTTACTGGCTCGACGGCGGGCTCAAGCAACGACAACCCATTCCAAACGGTTGAGCGTAAAGAAGTTGGTATTAAGCTTAAAGTGGTTCCACAAATCAACGAAGGCGACTCAGTTCAGTTGAATATTGAACAAGAGGTGTCGAACGTATTGGGCGCGAATGGCGCGGTTGATGTCCGTTTTGCTAAGCGTCAGCTAAATACTTCAGTGATTGTTCAAGACGGTCAAATGTTGGTACTTGGTGGTCTGATTGACGAGCGTGCATTAGAGAGTGAGTCTAAGGTGCCACTATTGGGCGACATCCCGGTGCTCGGTCATCTATTCAAATCAACCAGTACTCAGGTTGAGAAAAAGAATCTAATGGTATTCATCAAGCCAACCATCATTCGTGATGGTATGACAGCCGATGGTATCACTCAGCGTAAATACAACTTCATCCGTGCTGAACAGCTGTATAAGTCAGAGCAAGGCCTGAAATTGATGGATAACGACAACATCCCAGTGTTGCCTAAATTCGGTTCAGAGAGGAATCATCCGGCTGAGATCCAAGCCTTCATCGATCAAATGGAACAAGAATAATGGCTGAGTTGATAGGGGCGGCACGTACTTATCAGCGCTTGCCGTTTAGCTTTGCGAATCGCTACAAGATGGTGTTGGAGTCTCAGCATCCAGAGCGCGCACCGATACTTTATTATGTTGAGCCACTGAAATCGGCGGCGATCATCGAGGTGAGTCGTGTTGTGAAAAATGGTTTCACGCCACAAGCGATTACTGCAGACGAGTTTGATAAAAAACTGACCGACGCGTACCAGCGCGACTCTTCAGAAGCGCGCCAATTGATGGAAGATATTGGCGCCGACAGTGATGACTTCTTCTCATTGGCAGAAGAGCTGCCACAAGATGAGGACTTACTTGAGTCTGAAGACGATGCGCCAATCATTAAGCTGATTAATGCGATGTTGGGTGAGGCGATCAAAGAAGGTGCTTCGGATATCCATATCGAAACCTTTGAGAAGTCGCTTTCGATTCGTTTCCGTATTGATGGTGTGTTGCGTGATGTTCTCGCGCCAAGCCGTAAACTTGCGCCGCTGCTCGTGTCGCGTGTAAAGGTTATGGCGAAGTTAGACATTGCGGAAAAGCGCGTACCACAAGATGGTCGTATTTCACTGCGTATTGGTGGTCGAGCCGTCGACGTTCGTGTATCAACCATGCCTTCATCGCATGGTGAGCGTGTGGTAATGCGTCTTTTGGATAAAAACGCGACTCGCCTAGACCTGCACAGTTTAGGTATGACTGAAGAGAACCACGAGAACTTCCGTAAACTGATTCAGCGTCCACACGGCATTATCTTGGTTACGGGTCCTACAGGTTCGGGTAAATCCACAACCTTGTATGCAGGCCTGCAAGAGCTAAATAGCAACGAACGTAACATCCTTACCGTTGAAGACCCAATCGAATTCGATATCGATGGTATCGGCCAAACACAAGTAAACCCTAAGGTGGATATGACCTTTGCTCGCGGTTTACGTGCGATTCTTCGTCAAGACCCGGACGTGGTAATGATTGGTGAGATTCGTGACTTAGAGACTGCTGAGATTGCGGTTCAAGCCTCTTTGACGGGTCACTTAGTGATGTCGACCCTCCATACCAATACAGCAGTAGGTGCCATTACGCGTCTACGTGATATGGGTATCGAACCATTTCTTATTTCCTCTTCACTGCTTGGTGTGTTGGCGCAGCGCTTAGTTCGTACTTTGTGTAACGACTGTAAAGAACCGTACGAAGCGGACAAAGAGACCAAAAAGCTATTTGATTTGAAGAAGAAAGATAGCCTAACGCTGTATCATGCGAAAGGTTGTGAGGCGTGCAATCATAAGGGTTATCGTGGCCGAACTGGTATTCATGAGTTGCTCATGGTTGATGAGTCGGTACAAGAGTTAATTCACAGTGAAGCCGGTGAGCAAGCGATCGAAAAATCGGTTCGTAGCACAACCCCAAGTATTCGCGATGATGGCCTAGCTAAGGTTCGTCAAGGTATCACTTCACTAGAAGAAGTGATGCGTGTGACCAAGGAAGTCTAGTATGGCGGCATTTGAATACAAAGCACTGGATGCCAAAGGCAAAAGCAAAAAGGGCTCGATTGAAGCGGATAACGCTCGTCAGGCTCGCCAGCGCTTAAAAGAGCAAGGCTTAATGCCGGTTGAGATGACCGAAGCTAAAGCGAAAACAGCGAAAGGCTCAGCGCCATCGACCAGCTTTAAGCGTGGCATCAGTACACCAGACCTTGCTTTGATTACTCGCCAAATTTCCACTCTAGTACAATCTGGCATGCCGTTAGAGGAGTGTTTGAAGGCCGTAGCGGAGCAATCGGAAAAGCCTCGTATTCGAACTATGTTACTGGCGGTTCGCTCTAAAGTGACGGAAGGTTACTCGCTGGCTGATAGCTTGGCTGATTACCCACATATCTTTGATGAGCTGTTTAGAGCCATGGTCGCGGCTGGTGAGAAATCTGGGCACTTGGATGCGGTACTAGAACGATTAGCCGATTATGCTGAAAACCGCCAGAAGATGCGCTCTAAGCTGCTGCAAGCGATGATCTACCCTGTTGTGCTGGTGGTGTTTGCGGTGACTATCGTTTCGTTCCTATTAGCAACGGTAGTACCTAAGATTGTTGAACCTATTATTCAGATGGGACAAGAGCTTCCTCAATCAACTCAATTTTTATTGGCATCGAGTGAATTTATCCAGGATTGGGGTATCCAATTACTGTTGCTGATCATTGGTGTGATTGTGTTGATTAAGACTGCGCTCAAAAGACCGAGTGTTCGTCTAAGTTGGGATCGAAAATTGTTGAGTATCCCGCTGATCGGCAAGATAGCGAAAGGCATCAATACTTCTCGTTTTGCCCGTACACTTTCAATCTGTACATCAAGTGCGATTCCAATCCTTGAGGGGATGAAGGTTGCGGTTGACGTGATGTCGAACCACCATGTGAAACAACAAGTGTTACAAGCATCAGATAGCGTGAGAGAGGGGGCAAGCCTGCGTAAAGCGCTTGATCACACTAAGCTCTTCCCGCCGATGATGCTGCATATGATTGCCAGTGGTGAGCAGAGTGGTCAATTAGAGCAAATGCTGACTCGTGCAGCCGATAACCAAGACCAAAGCTTTGAGTCGACGGTAAATATTGCGTTAGGCATTTTTACCCCGGCACTTATCGCTCTGATGGCAGGTTTGGTACTGTTTATTGTGATGGCGACTCTGATGCCAATGCTTGAAATGAACAACTTAATGAGCGGCTAATACTGTTCATAGAACGTTTTTGGATTATCGAGAAGAAGGACAACATTCCCCTCAACTCGTTGTCTGTAATTTGGAGAAAATAATGAAAAATAAAATGAAGAAACAATCAGGCTTTACCCTACTAGAGGTGATGGTGGTTGTGGTTATCCTTGGTGTGTTGGCGAGCTTTGTTGTACCTAACCTATTGGGTAACAAAGAGAAGGCTGACCAACAGAAAGCCATCACAGATATCGTGGCGCTAGAGAATGCGCTAGATATGTACAAACTGGATAACAGCGTTTACCCAACAACGGATCAAGGTCTGGATGCACTGGTTTCTAAGCCAAGCAGCCCAGAGCCTCGTAACTACCGCGATGGTGGTTACATCAAGCGCCTACCTAACGACCCATGGGGCAACGAGTACCAATACCTAAGCCCTGGTGATAACGGCACTATCGACATCTTTACTCTTGGCGCAGATGGTCAAGAAGGCGGTGAAGGTATTGCTGCGGATATCGGTAACTGGAACATGCAAGATTTTCAGTAAGCCTAGGCTTATTGTCGCTTGATGCCGTTATTTGATGGTCGGACGTAAACATATGGAGTCTGCAAGGTGAAAACTACGCACAAACAGCCAGGTTTCACCTTGATTGAGATTCTTTTGGTGTTGGTATTACTATCAGTTACGGCGGTCGCTGTGATTGCGACCATTCCTACCAATAGTAAAGACGTCGCCAAAAAATACGCTCAAAGTTTCTATCAACGAATTCAACTACTCAGCGAAGAAGCGATTTTGAGTGGTCTGGATTTTGGTATTCGCATCGATGAAAAGAAATCGACCTATGTTCTGATGACGCTTAAGTCTGAAGGCTGGCAGGAAGTCGAATTCGAAAAAATACCCTCTTCAACAGAATTACCAGAAGATCTCGCATTATCACTCAGTTTAGGCGGTGGCGCATGGGCCGACGATGATCGGTTATTCAACCCAGGAAGCTTATTTGATGAAGATATGTTTGCTGATCTTGAAGAAGAAAAGAAGCCTAAGCCACCACAGGTTTTTATCTTGTCGAGTGCTGAAGTGACACCATTTACACTCTCTTTCTATCCCAATACTGGCGATACCATACAAGATGGTTGGCGCATTAAAGTATCAGATAATGGTGTGATTCGATTGTTAGAACCAGGAGAAGAAGATGAAGAGGAATAACCGTTCTCCTTATCGCTCTCGTGGTATGACGCTGCTTGAGGTGTTGGTTGCGCTTGCGATCTTCGCTACTGCTGCGATCAGTGTGATTCGCGCCGTAACTCAGCACATCAATACATTGAGTTATTTAGAAGAAAAAACCTTCGCGGCTATGGTCGTTGATAATCAAATGGCTTTGGTGATGTTACACCCGGAGAAGCTGAAAAAGACACAAGGTACACAAGAGCTAGCAGGCCGAGAGTGGTTTTGGAAAGTTACCCCAATCGATACGGCTGATAATATGCTAAAAGCGTTTGATGTGAGTGTGGCAACCAGCAAACAGGCTTCTCCAGTCGTTACGGTGCGCAGCTATGTGGTCAACTAAAAGCGTGTGGTCAACTAAGAGAATGCGGTTAGTTAAAAGCATGACAGTAAACAACAGCATGCCTCGCAAGCAAGGTCTATCTTCAAAAGGGAGAGGCTTTACTTTAATTGAGGTGCTCGTTTCGATTGCTATTTTTGCCACGCTGAGTATGGCGGCCTATCAAGTAGTGAATCAAGTGCAGCGAAGCAACGAGCTTTCAACAGAGCGCAGTGCTCGTTTGAACCAACTACAGCGCAGTTTAGTTATCTTAGATAATGATTTTCGCCAGATGGCAGTGCGACAATTTCGTACTGATGGTGAAGAAGCATCATCTAAGCTGGTTATAGTGAAAGAGTATTTATTGGACTCCGATAGCATTGGTGTCGTATTTACTCGTCTTGGTTGGCATAACCCACAGCAGCAGTTTCCTCGTGGTGAAGTGACGAAAGTGGGCTACCGTCTTAAAGAAGAGACGCTTGAACGTGTGTGGTGGCGCTACCCTGATACACCAGCTGGGCAGGAAGCGGTCATCACCCCTTTGCTTGATGAGGTTGAGGCCTTGGAGTTTGAGTTCTACGACGGAAAGCGTTGGGGTAAAGAGTGGCAAGGCGATAAGTCGTTACCAAAGGCGGTGAGACTTAAGCTGACGTTAAAAGATTATGGTGAGATAGAGCGAATTTATCTGACACCAAGTGGCACTCTAGATCAGGTTGGTGGTGATTCAAACAGTGACTCTTCAAGCAGTGACTCCTCAGATAGTAGCGAGGGGGACGGTGATGCGTCGAACTAATCAGCTTGTATTAACAAGACGAGCGCCAGGTCGTAAGCAACGTGGTGTCGCACTGATCATTATCCTGATGTTACTGGCGATAATGGCAACCATTGCAGGCAGCATGTCGGAACGCTTGTTTACTCAATTCAAACGCGTTGGTAACCAGCTGAATTACCAGCAAGCTTATTGGTATAGCATTGGCGTTGAAGCGCTCGTACAAGATGGTATTAGGCAAAGCTACAAAGACAGTGATACGGTCAACCTAAGTCAGCCGTGGGCATTGGAAGAGCAGGTATACCCATTAGATTATGGGCAAGTTAAAGGGCGTATTATTGACGCGCAATCTTGTTTTAATCTCAATGCATTAGCGGGAGTGGCAACCACTTCCAGCAACCAGACACCTTATTTAGTGACGGTTTGGCAAACCTTATTGGAAAACCAAGACGTTGAGCCTTATCAGGCTGAGGTTATCGCGCATTCAAGCTGGGAGTTTGTCGATAGCGATACTCGAGCCACTTCTTCAGCAGGCGTCGAGGACAGCACCTATGAGGCGATGAAGCCACCTTATGTTACGCCAAATGGTTTAATGGCGGATGAGTCTGAGCTTAGAGCGGTGTATCAGGTGACTGGTGAGGTCATGAATAAAGTTCGCCCTTTTGTGTGTGCCTTACCGACCGATGATTTTCGACTGAATGTGAATACCTTGACGGAGCAACAAGCGCCATTATTGGAAGCGATGTTTGCACCAGGCTTGAGTGAGTCGGATGCGAAACAACTGATTGATAAGCGCCCGTTTGATGGCTGGGACACCGTAGATGACTTTATGGCCGAGGGGGCCATTACCGCGGTGAGTGCTGACGTCAGCAAAAA
>CEVA01030077.1_pt1 | contig 11433 bp, 11 predicted proteins | sample 361521 | NCBI WGS metagenome assembly CEVA01 (sample SAMEA2622823, study PRJEB7988) | marine metagenome | isolation source: saline water (ENVO:00002010), including | reverse complement strand
AAAAGCGAACAAAATAGCGTATGTGTCTTGCGATCCTCCTTCCTTAGCTCGTGATTTAAGCATGCTGGTGGATGGAGGCTATACTGTTGAAAACGTAAGTCCAATTGATATGTTTCCGCAGACATACCATACGGAATGCGTCGCAACATTGTCCCTTGGTTAATAAACCTGGTCCATTGTGTAGACTATTTCTGAAAAAATTTAATCTATAGGGGTTGATTCGTATTTTGGGGATCAATGAAAAACCACTTTTTTTTGCAACATCTTCTCCGAGGAGAAAGCAGATATTGGATTTGCTTGATTTAGGATTTCATTTCATTGAACCCGTTGGTAATGAGAGAGATAGAACTGATCAAGAATCTATTTTTGATTATGTGGAGGCTTTAGCATTTGAGAAAGCCAAAAGTATCGTAGGGAAAGTACCTGCAAATTCATATGTTTTTGGTTCAGATACTATCGTTTTATTTGATGGTCAAGTGTTAGGAAAACCCCAGAATAAATTGGATGCAGTCAGGACTTTGAGGAACTTGGCTTCCACCAGGCATTCTGTGATTACCTCCATATGTGGATACGATATCGCCAATAACATAATAGTAAAAGATTTCGTTGAGACTGAAGTTTATATGCGAGATTTTGATGAAATTGAAATAAAAACGTATGTAGAAAGCGGTGACGCAATGGATAAAGCCGGCTCATACGCCATTCAAAATGAGCTTTTCCGTCCAGTTGAAGCGATAAAAGGTTGTTATTTTTCAGTTGTAGGTCTACCTGTTTGCAATTTGTTGAAAATTTTGACTCAACTGAATTTAAAATCAATAATTGATGTGGATAAGAATCAATTAAATTTTGAGATGTGTACGAAATGTGTAATGCTTTGTTCCGCTGGAAAATCTTAGCTGCTCGTGGAGTTGTGAATTAATGTTAGGAATGGGCAGTATGGAAATTTTGGTAATTTTGTTGATCTCTTTTCTAGTACTTGGACCTCAGAAAATGATTTCTGGTGCTCGTATGTTGGGAGATTTACTTGCAGAGGCCAAAAGGTTTGCACAGCAGATCCCCCATATCGATGTTGATACTCCCAATTTTGGCAGGTATGCAGACGGAATGGATTCTGATCTCGGTCATCCCGATTCTGAACTTGACTTAGGCCAAAAACCAGAGCCTCCTATCGCTTTTGGATCACACAGAAGAAGAAATGCTAATTCAGGATCTTCTGAGCTACTAGAAGATGACCAACCAAATACACAACAGAACGACATTGATGATGAATCTGAAAGAAGTTCATGGGGGTGACACCTTTTGACTAATGAATCGCAATCATTGAGTTCCCATCTTGATGAGTTGCGTCGTCGCCTTACATGGTCGGCAATTATCGTTGTGATTTTTACGGCCATAGCTTTTATTTTTCATCAGCAATTACTTCGGTTATTAATGGAACCAGCAAGTGGATTCCCTGGGGTTCCAAACCAAAAGCCAGTATATACCGACCTTACAGAATTTATAGGTATTGCTATGAAGGCATCCCTGTTGGCAGGGATTTTTGCTTCAATGCCGTTTCTCTTATGGCAAGTCTCAATGTTTATTTCACCTGGTTTGAATTCGACAGAGAAAAAATATTTATACATATTGATGCCTGTTAGCGTGATTATTTTTATACTTGGTGCAGCGTTTGGGTATTTTGTTCTTTTCCCACCGGCAGTAAAATTTCTCATCACCTTTGGGAGTGATGTTGCGACCCCGATGATTAGGATTGGCAACTATGTGAGCTTGATGCTTTCACTTTTGTTTTGGATGGGGGTGATCTTCGAGCTACCGATAGTTTTGTTTTTTTTGTCTCGGATTGGTGTTGTGAAGCCATCGTTTCTTTCAAAAAACAGGAAATGGGCCATAGTACTGGCTTTTATATTAGGTGCTTTAATAACTCCTACTTTAGATCCCATTAACCAAACTATGGTAGCTATCCCGGTTTTGGTTCTATATGAGGTAGGTATTCTACTGTCTAAAATAGGGGCTAGGATGAGAGAGAGGACGTCGTCACGAGATCCTGACCAGATCTGATAATGCTTGAATGTGCTATCAGTGGGGACCGATATAAGATTACTGGTGGCTGTGACGATTAAATAGCGAGTTCGTATTACTCTTTCTTGCTAGTAGCATCTTCATCAGTAATATCTTTTTGGGTAGATCTGAATTCTTTAAGCGCTTTTCCCATCGCCCCGCCAATTTCAGGTAGTCTACCAACCCCAAAAATGATTAGCACCACTACTAAAACGATTATGAGTTCCATGGGGCCAAATCTGAAAGGCATTATTCCCTCCCCACACTAATTGCTTTTGATTAATATCATTAATTCTACCAAATGCCGTTACATCAGTCATAAAACGAATGTGGTTTGGTAAATGTAAACTAAATGACTGATATTACTATTGATTTAGATACAAAAATAGAAGTACAATTTTACCCTTGTCATTTTAAGTCTTGTTAATAGATTGACTAACTAATTTGTAATATGTGAAGAGATACTGAAAATGGATGCGCATAATCTCATACCGGTAGAAGAAAATAATAATATTGAAGATTTTGGACCTGGAGACACAGTAGTTGTCAACGTTAGGGTTGTTGAGGGTGAAAGGGTCAGAACTCAAGCCTTCGAAGGTGTTGTTTTAAGGGTTAGAGGTAATGGTAGAGGGGAAACTTTCACGGTTCGTAGAATCACAAATCAGGTTGGGGTTGAACGAACTTTTCTTAAATGTTCCCCTAACGTGGAATCAGTGAAAGTTACTAGAAAAGGAAAAGTTAGAAGGGCAAGGCTCTACTACTTGAGAGGTTTGTCTGGTCGGGCAGCTAGGATCAAAGAAGATAGAAGATAGAAAGCTAGCTGTCTAAATCCCATTCCTGAATTCTGTGCGGTAGTATACTTCGTCTTATACAGCCTCGTAATCCGGAAAAGGTTTGTTAGCTTTGAAATTCGCAGAAGTAGCAGTAGATTCACCTGGCTCTGGAGAGGGGACTTTTACCTATTCGATACCCAGCGATGTTAGTTTGAAAGCTGGCCATTCAGTATTGGTCCCTTTCGGTAATCAGACCAGACAAGGAATAGTTTTTGATATTTCCGACACCACAGACTTGGATTTAGTTCGGGAAATAACAGAACTTACAGAGGACAAACCACTAATTGATTCTGTGCGTCTGGACTTGGCTCGTTGGATCAGCGATCGATATTTGTGCACATTATTTCAGGCATGTTCTTTGATGCTTCCTCCAGGGGGGCGAAGACGAAAGTCTACTTGGTTGTCTTTGGCGGCTCCTATTGAAGACTTTGAACTGGATCTGAGTGAATTTCAGGGCTCAATACTCAACTATGTAAATTCGAGAAAATCTGTAAAGCTAGATAGGGTGGTTGCCAATTTCGGAGAAAGATCACGACAGGTGATTAATCGCATGATTGAAAAGGAAATATTATTTGCGGCCACCAATGATTCATCTACTAAAATTAGGGCAAAATATGAAGATCTGGTTAGGCTCACACATTCGGGAAAGTTAGTGTTGGCTGAGAAAAAACTGGATAAGGCACCGAAGCAACTTCAAATTTTGACTGCCTTGTCAAAAAAAGAAGATGCTGTGTTGAAGCTGGCTACCGCCCGACGAGAATTTGGTTCTTCTCCTGTAAATTCGTTAATAGCAAAAGGCTATTTGGATAAGCACCAAATTCAAATTGATAGAGATCCTCTAGAGGGACAACAATATGAAGTTGCTTTACCTCCTCAACTTTCCGAATCCCAGACCCGTGCACTAACACAAATTTCAGAGCTGATAGAAGATCCTTCCATCAAGACTAGAGCTGTGCTGTTGCATGGGGTTACTGGAAGTGGTAAGACAGAAGTTTATCTGGGCGCGGTAGATTTATGCATCGCACAAGGTAAAAGAGCTTTAGTTCTAGTACCTGAAATCGCTTTGACTCCTCAAACTATTGAGAGATTTTCATCTAGGTTTCCTGGGCAGGTAGCAGTTCTACATAGTGGGTTAAGTGCAGGTCAACGTTTTGATCAATGGAGAAAAATTAAAAACGATGATTATCAGGTTGTAGTTGGTTCAAGAAGTTCAATATTTGCACCATTGAATAATTTGGGCCTAATTGTGATAGATGAAGAACACGAATGGACATATAAACAAAATGACGGTGTGCCTCGCTATCATGCGAGAGATGTCGCGATGCAATTGGCGGGACTTACGTCTGCAACGGTAGTTTTGGGTTCCGCATCCCCTGATATTGAGTCTTACCGTAGAGCTACTCTTGGTAGGTACAGACTGGCGAAATTAACTCAAAGGTATCGTCCCAATTCCATAAATTATGGGTCGAGCAATGATTCAAGATTGCTGGCTAAAGTAAATATAGTAGATATGAGGGCTGAATTAAAAGCCGGAAACACGGGGATTTTTAGCAGACGTTTAACTGCTGATCTAGAGAATGCTGTTGGCAACAATAATCAGGTAATATTTTTCTTGAATAGAAGAGGGTCTTCACCTTTTGTTCAATGTAGTAGTTGTGGCTATGTAGTCAAATGTCGAAGCTGTGACGTATCCCTTTCGTATCATGCTGATTCTGGAACTCTGATATGCCATTATTGTGGTCACAAAAGGAAGAACGTCCAGAATTGCCCAGAATGTCAGGGGCAATCAGTTGGGAAATATGGTGTTGGGACCCAATTAGTAGTCCAAAAATTAGGTGAATTATATCCTGAGTTGGTGATTGATAGGTGGGATACAGACGCAATCACTAAACACTCACAGTATGGTGAGTTACTTGATCGTTTTCGATCTGGGAAAACAGATGTTGTAGTTGGGACTCAGTTGATATCCAAAGGGCATCACTTACCCAATGTTACTTTAGTGGGAGTGATATCGGCTGATATAGGTCTTGGGTTACCAGATTTTAGAGCCCCGGAGCGTGTGTTTCAAACTTTATGTCAGGTGGCCGGTCGGGCAGGGAGAGGCAAGCAAGAAGGCAAAGTCATTATTCAAACATTTCAGCCAGATCACTATGCTATTAGATCTGCAGCTTCACAGGATTATCAATCATTTTTTGATATCGAATCTTCTAATCGGGTAAAAAATGTTCACCCGCCCTATAGCAAAATAATTCGATTACTACGGCAAGATGTTAATGATAAATCAGGTCAGAGAGAAGCTACCCATTTAGCAAACATGCTGGTGGAACAAAAACAGATTTGGGGACTTTCTGATACTGAGGTTCTGGGACCAATACCAGCTTTTCCCAGTAGGGTAAGGGGTCGGTACCGATGGCAAATTATACTCAGGGGACCCAATCCCAGGACTCTACTAAACACTATAAGGTTACCGGGAGCACAAGAAGAAGGCAGATCGATGAGAAGAGGATGGATTATAGATGTTGATTCCTATCTATCATCATAAATATGTTCATGATTATCAAAAATGAAAGGCTTGATATAATTATGTTCTGCTCTGATTAAATTCAACTTAATAGGTCGGAGAACGGCTCTAATGCAGGAATTGAAAACGTCTTTGTTTGAACTTAAAGAAAAAGTGTCTGATCTACTGGTGCGTCTTTGACCTTCCTTCAAAGGAACTTAGAATTCAACAATTGGAAAAAGAATCAGTCGACCCTCTGTTTTGGCAAGATTCTGATTTAGCACAGTCTAAAATGAAAATTTTGGCCTCTCTTAATACTCAGGTATCGATCTGGAAGGGGTTTCAAGAGCAAATTAGTAATCATTTGGAATTGTTGGAATTGGCTAATCCGGAAAGCGATACAAAGTTGCTGGATGAGATAAAGCTAGAAGCAGTTCAGTTAGAGAAATCCATCTCAGAGCAGGAATTTACACTCACCCTTTCTGGTGAACACGATCAGCGTGATGCTATTTTAGCTTTGCATGCAGGTGCAGGTGGGGTTGATTCTCAAGATTGGGCTTCCATGCTAACCAGAATGTACACAAGATGGTGTGATAGAAAAGGATTTGGATGTCAAGTTCTTGACGTGTCCCATGGTGAAGAGTCTGGGATTAAAAGTGTAGTTGTTCAAATATCAGGGGAATATGCTTATGGTCATATGAAAGCAGAAAAAGGAGTTCATAGACTAGTTCGAATATCCCCATTCGACAATGATCATGCAAGACATACATCATTTGCATTGGCTGAGGTAATACCAAAAATGGAAGAAGGTGCTGATGTTGAAATCAACCCGGATGATTTGAGAGTGGATGTCTATAGAGCGGGTGGTCATGGGGGACAAAGTGTACAGAAAAATTCTACGGCGATACGAATAACTCATGAACCTACGGGAATAGTAGTGACCTGTCAAAATGAAAGATCGCAGCGGCAAAATAGAGAAATAGCGATGAGAATTTTAGCCTCTCGACTTGCTGATCTTGAAAGAGAAAAAAAGGATAGAGAAATTTCTGATTTAAAGGGCGATCACGTCTCAGCAGAATGGGGAAACCAAATAAGGAGTTACGTATTGCATCCTTATCAAATGGTTAAAGATCATAGGACCGATATTGAAACTTCCGCTACTGATGAAGTGCTTGACGGCGATATTGATATGTTTATAAAGGCTTATTTAACGTACCAAATGGGTAAAGAAAAATGATTTTGTTTATGTTGAATTGAATATAAGGTGGTAATACCTAGGTGGAATTGCCGTTGTTAATGCCTTATGTAAATTACTATTATTAGAGGGTGTAAATTTTTTGAAAACCAATTTGTTTTTGAGGGACGTATGACTAAGAATTTCGTTTTTGGGTTTATGACCTTTATTTTACTGATCGGGTCGTTTGCATGTGGACAACCTGCGGTGGGCAAAGCTGTAGGTGTTTCTGAAAGTTCCGAGGCTCTGAGCCAATCATCAGGTTCAGGAGAGTCAACGCTTAAAACGAATAACGAACTCCCATCAGCACCTAAATCTGAGGTAAAAACTCTAGCAAACGCGTCTGAGGCACCATCAGGAGTATTTAACCGTCTTTGGTCTGACCCGCCAACACTTGATCCCCATTTAACTTCGGATACAACATCTGCAGGCGTCGTCGTAGAAATATTTGGTGGTCTTGTAGGGTTTGATACCAATTTACAGTTGATACCAGACATTGCCGATAGTTGGGATATCTCGACTGATGGACTTACATATACTTTTAAAATTCGTGAAAATGCTGTCTTTCACGACGGTACAAAAGTAACAGCTGGAGATTTTAAATGGTCTTTGGAGCGTGCTGTTAATCCAGATACAGCTTCTCCCACCGCAAAAACGTATTTGGGCGATATAGTGGGTGTAGAGGAGGTACTGGACGGTACGAGTTCTGAGATAAGTGGCGTGAGGATAGTGGATGATAATACCTTACAAATACAGATAGATGCCCCAAAGGCGTATTTTTTGGCTAAGCTAACATATCCCACAGCTTATGTTGTTGACAAAAATAACGTGTCTGGGGGTGGAATGAATTGGACTGATAATCCTAACGGCACTGGCCCGTTTCGATTAGCTGATTACAAAATTGGAGAGAGAATCATATTGGAGAGAAACAACCTCTACCACCTTGATAAGGCTAAATTGGCAAAGATACAAATGAACTTGGCCGGTGGTTCTTCAATGGCTATGTACGAAAATGACGAGATAGACATAACGGGGGTAGGGCTTTTCGATTTGGAAAGGATCAAGGACCCGGGGGACCCTCTCAACGGAGACTTGGTTGTCGCAGATCCTGGTTATTCAGTCAACTACATAGGATTTAATGTAGAACAACCACCATTCGATGACCCTAAATTTCGCCGCGCCCTAAATCATGCGATCGACAAAGAGCTAATTGCTAAAGAAGTATATTCAGATTTGGTTGTCCCAGCCTATGGTATTTTGCCGCCGGGGTTCCCTGGTTTTAATGAAGGCCTTGAGGGGCTTCGTCATGATCCTGTTTTGGCAAAGAAATTGTTATCGGAATCAAAATATGCAGATCCTGCAGATAGGCCACGAATTGTGATAACCATACCTGGTACAGGAGGCACACCCGGATTAGATCTTGAAGTCATAATTAACATGTGGCTGGAAACATTAGGGGTTGAAGTCGAAATACAGCAAGTTGAATGGGCTACATATCTTAAAGACTTGGACGAAGAGAAGTTTCAATCCTTTGGAGGACTAGGATGGGAGGCTGACTATCCTGACCCTCAAGACTTCTTGGATATATTGTTTCATTCTGATAGTGAAAATAATCATGGTTTGTACTCGAATAAAGAAGCAGATTTATTATTAGAAGATGCTCGCATTGAAACTGATTCTGTCCGGCGAATCGATATGTATCAAGAAGCTGAAGAAATTATTGTCAATGATGCTGCATGGGTTCCTTTGTGGTTTGCAGGTGAGCGACATGTTCTAATAAAGCCGTATGTAAAAGGGTATGAACTTACTCCAATGACGATGTCTAAAATGCGATACGTGTATATAGAAGATTGATATTGATGAATTAGTGGATACCATCTTATTAACAATGGGATGGTTTCATTTATCCTATACTGACAGAGAATAGGATAAACAACGTATGTGGGTATATATAACTAGAAGATTGTTATGGTTGCCAACACTTTTACTGATGGTGTCAGCCGTTACTTTTGTGCTTGGCACATATGGGCCTGGAGACCCTGTCAGGGTTATGCTAGGCACAAAATATGATAAAGATACTGCTGAACGATTGAGGTCCTCTTTAGGATTGGACAGACCAATTATGGTTCAGTATCTTGATTATGTCTCAGGTGCTATCAGAGGCGATTTTGGAGAAAGCTTAAGGTATAGAGGACGCTCGGTCGGAAGCTTACTAGCTTCGAAAATGTGGGTTTCTTTTCAGGTCAATATGGCTGCTATGATCGTAAGCTTGTCTTTTGGACTACCGTTAGGCTTCTGGATAGCACGTCATCAAGGTACTTGGATTGATCCTGCTGCTATTACGTTTACTTTGGTTCTGATGTCCATACCGATAATGGTGAGTATTCCTATTGTCCTATGGGCATTTTGCTTGAAGTTGAGTTGGGTACCGTGTTCTGGATGGGGAGGTTTTTTTGATTTGAGAATAGTTGTTCCTGCTATAACAATGGGTATACCAGGAATTGCCGGGTTAGCTCGATTGATGCGGGCAAGTACGTTAGATGTTCTTGGACAAGATTTCGTTAGGACTGCAAGAGCTAAAGGGCTAAGTGAATCCGTTATAGATATTAGACATGTTTTAAGGAATGCCATAATACCAATAATTACTATTTTGTCCTTTTCTTTGGCAGGTATGCTGACCACCGGATTTATCACGGAAAGGTTATTAGGTATACCAGGGGTTGGAGATTTTGCCATACAGGCTATTTTCAATAGAGATTATCCGGTAATAATGGCATTTACTATGATATTGTCCACCGCATTCGTTATTGCCAATCTACTGGCGGACTTAGCATATTCTTTAATTGATCCGAGAATAAGACTTTCATAATGAATACATCGATCGGTAATAGAGGCCACTTTCATAGAGCTTTCTCTAGGTTAATGCGGAAAAAATTGGCGATTGTCTGTGTAATTACAATTTTAAGCATCTATTGTTTAGGTATATTTGCGCCTTTGATAGCCCCCTATGGTTATAACGAACAGGATTATCATTCCATCCGAGAAGCTCCGACTTTTCAACATATCGCTGGGACCGACTTGAAAGGTAGGGATGTTTTTTCAAGAGTTCTTTGGGGGATACAAAACACTGTGATAATCACTATGGTTACAATTATTACAGGGGGTTTGTTGATTGGAGTGTCATTGGGATTAATCTCTGGTTATTATGGAGGCCGGGTCGACTCAGTGATAATGAGGATAGGTGAACTTTTCGCCTCTTTTCCTGACATCTTGTTGGTCATATTATTAGCTGCGACTTTAAGACCACGAATTGTGGATTTGGTTCGCTGGCTTGAAGATAACACTTGGTTGGATGGAATAGTGAGATCGGGAGTTGCGGATTATTTAGTGATTTCTTTGGCTTTAGTTTCCTTCAGTTGGGTTGGAATGGCCCGTTTAGTTAGGGGGCAAGTTTTGTCATTAAAAACTTCCCAATATGTTGAATCGGCACAAGCAACTGGTGCTACTACTTTTCGAATTTTATTTGTTCACCTTCTGCCAAATGCTATTGGTCCTATCGTGGTTACTGTCTCGATGGGGATGGGGACCTTGATTGGAACTGAGATTATTTTGAGTTGGCTTGGATTGGGTATTCAGCCTCCCAGGCCAAGCTTAGGAACTATGCTTCTAGAAGCGGGCAGTATAAGTGCTCTCAGAGTAGTGCCTTGGATGCTAATCGCACCTGGTGTGGTGGCGTGGTCGTTAGTTTTATGCTGGAATCTATTTGGAGACGCCATGAGCGACGTGTTAAATCCCAATACACGCTGAGAGATTATTGCAGGAGCGAATTGGAATGTCATGAAAGTCCATCTTGTTGACGGCACATATGAATTATTTAGGGCTCATTTCGGTCAGCCTGAGAGGTTAGCTCCTGACGGAATGCATGTTTCTGCTGTAAGGGGACTGATAACTACCTTGGTTTCTCTATTGAATGAACCAGATGTGACACATATAGCTGTAGCTTTTGACAGTTCCATCAAATCTTTTAGGAACGATCTATTACCGACGTATAAAGATGGGTCGGACACTCCTCCTGAACTTGAGATGCAATTTCCACTTGCTGAAAGGGCTGTTGATGCTCTAGGAATACTTTCATGGCCAATGCATGAGTTTGAAGCGGATGACGCATTAGCGTCAGCTGCCTTGCTTTATTCTAGCCAAGACAATGTTGAACAAGTGATAATTTGTTCTCCTGACAAGGATTTATGCCAGATGGTTGATGGAGACACAATTGTGTGTCTGGATCGAAAAAACAACGTCATCTTAAATGAGACCGGAGTTCTTGATAAATTTGGTGTATTACCAGCATCTATTCCGGATTATTTAGGTTTAGTTGGAGACGCTGCGGATAATATTCCAGGAATACCGAAATGGGGTACTAAATCCAGTTCTATTCTCCTTTACAGATATGGTTGTATTGAGGAAATACCTATTAGTCATGAATTGTGGGATGTCTCAGTAAGAGGGGCTGCATCCTTGAGTTCAAGCTTGGAAAGTAATAGAAGCAATGCTTATCTTTACAGAGAGATTGCAACTGTCCACAAGAAGGTCTCAGTAAATAAAAGTGTTTCTGAATTGGAATGGCAAGGAGCATCAAAGACGCTATTTCCAGCTCTTTGCAGAGAATTAGGTTTAGGTAATCTATCTACCAGACCTCGTCGTTGGCAATAAAGGAATTTTTTGTTGTTGATTATTCATGTGTATTCAACTAGAATTCTAAAGTTGGACGGAGAGTGACTGAGAGTGGGTGCGGAGCTCCTTTAGTGAGG
>CEVA01014079.1_pt1 | contig 11439 bp, 6 predicted proteins | sample 361521 | NCBI WGS metagenome assembly CEVA01 (sample SAMEA2622823, study PRJEB7988) | marine metagenome | isolation source: saline water (ENVO:00002010), including | reverse complement strand
AAGGCTTAAGTTTAGACAGTTACACAGAATTCAGGACAGTCTCAAATAATTGCGTTATTTTCTAGTAGCTTGATCAACAAACAGTCTTCAGATAAAAAGCCATCACCATAAAACTTATTAAGAGTCAGAGCAGAAAAGCTAATAAAAAACCCAACTAAAGAGACTAATGACATTTTCCTAGTCGCCACGTGTTTCTTATAGTTTTTTCTCTCGACACCTTCGATAGCATCTTTATATTTATTGATCTGTCCGATTAGTAGTGAACTATCACTGCTCATCAACTTGTACCTTTCTTATAATTCTCAGCCTGCTCTAGCACGCCTTTATAAACATCATCATTTGCGATTGGCGGGAAGCCGTATTTATGCAGTAGCAAAATCAGGTCTACCTTAAGCTTGGCTTTGATATCATCTCGCCCTGCCCAATCTGGGTATTGGGCAACGTCATCGACAATCACTTTCATCTCTTTGGCGAGCTCTAGCATCTTGTCGTCTTCGTATTCAAATTCATACTTGGTGCGCATGTGCTCCAAGATATCGAGGAACGCTTTCTCTTCCATATCGATACCGAGGTCTTCGAACGAGGTGAGCTCAGTTACCATCTCGCTCATTAGAGACGTCATCTCTTTGATAATGCCGTCAAACATCTCATCCACGAATGGTTCGAACTCTTCACCTCGCAGTTCGTTACCTTCACGTCGCTCGTTGTATTGGTCCACCAGCGATTGTAAGCGTTTCGAGAAGTCGACACCTTTGAGCTGGTTTACCTTTTTAAAGTCACTAATGGCTTTGCCTAGCAGCTTTTGTAGTAACTGGATTTTGGTATGAGGCAGTTTAAGCTTTAGAACTCGATCCATGTACTCGTCATCGAAGATATCGATGGATTCTGCTTGCTCTTCACCGATAGTGAAAATTTCTTCTACACCTTCAGCACGCAGCGCTTCTGCCACTAATTCGCGAACATGCTTGTTCATTTGTGCCGTGTCTGGCGCATCACCTTTGGTCAGCTTATAAATGATTGACCGAACAGCAATGTAGAAATGAATCAAGTCGCGTTCTTGCTTAGAAAGCAACTCACTACCACAACATACGTCATAAGCCGCTTTTAAACGCTTCACTAAGCCCATGAAGCGGTGTTCATTCTTCTTGTTCACCAAGACAAACTCTGCGGCAAGATTTAAGCACTCAAGCTGCAATCTAGGTTCGCCACTAAAGTATCCGGAACGGTCAAAGTTATGGAACATCTTACCCAACAGATCGAGGTGATCCTTAACCTCCACTACCGAGAGTTGCACATCCTCAAAGTTGCTTTCATCGGCTTTTGAGTACATCGCAAGTGCTTGGTTCATTCGAGACTTTATACCGATATAGTCAACGACCAAACCTTTGTCTTTGCCTTCAAACTTACGGTTTACACGTGAGATAGTTTGAATCAGGTTGTGCTTCTGTAGTGGTTTATCGATATAGATGGTGTCGAGCTCTGGTACATCAAAACCCGTTAGCCACATATCCACGACTATCGCGATCTTAAAGTTAGATTTCGGACTCTTAAACTGAGCATCTAGCGACTTGCGGTAATCTTTGGTTCCGAGCAACTTGTAAAGCTCGTCTTCATCGTTACTGCCACGAGTCATCACCATTTGTACCATTGCCAAAGGCAGGATCTCTTTAGCTTCTTGTTCAGTTAAGGTTTCACCTTCCAGGCACTTTTTAACTTCGAACCACTCAGGGCGAAGTCGCTTCACTTGTTTGTAAAAGTCGTAGGCGATTTCACGGCTTGCACAGACAAACATCGCCTTGCCTTTGACCGTCGAACCCTCAGAAACACGCTCTTCATAGTGAACCACAAAGTCTTTGGCTAATGCTTCCAAGCGGTCTTCATCACCTAAGATGGCATTCATGTTTGCAGAAGCTTTTTTGCTCTCTTCAATCTGATGCTCACTGGCGCCTGCCTCAGCACATTCCTCATAGTATTTCTCGACTTCTTGCAGCTTACTATTATCGAGAATAACTTTTGCGGCACGGCCCTCGTAAACAATTCGTACCGTGATTTCATCATTCACAGACTCAGCCATCGTATAGCTGTCTACAGGGTTACCGAATACATCTAACGTTGCATCAATAGGCGTGCCAGTAAAGCCAACATACGTTGCACTAGGTAATGAATCATGAAGATACTTAGCAAAGCCGTAGCTCTCTTTTACATCGACAGCGATACCGTCTTTGTATTGAAGTGTGACCTTTTTATCGAGATTGACTTGAGAGCGGTGCGCCTCATCCGAGATACAAATGATGTTGGTACGGTCAGAAAGCACTTCAATGTCTTCAGTGAACTTGTGGATAGTCGTGAGGAACACACCACCGCTTTTTATTCCTTGTAGTTTGTCACGGAGGTCTTGTCGGCTAGTGACAGAAACCACCATCTCGTCGCCGATATAATCACTGGCATTACAGAACTGTTCAGAGAGCTGATCATCTAGGTCGGTACGGTCAGTAATAAGAACAATGGTTGGGCTTTCAAAATCAACGCTCTTCATCAACAAGCGAGACAAAAACTGCATGGTGTAGCTCTTACCACAACCTGTCGCCCCAAAATAAGTACCGCCCTTACCGCTACCCCATGGCTTACGCTCCTTGTCGATGTTGTAATAAAGCTTACGAGCTGCGTAGTATTGAGGATAACGACAACACACTTTCACTTCTTTCTTCGAGGTATCAGGGAAGAAGATGAAGTTTTTCAACACGTCTAACAATCGAGTTTTATCAAACAGACCCGCTATCATGGTATAGAGAGAATTGATGCCTTGTTTTTCAGTGGACTCGTTACCTGTCACCTTGCGCCAAGCGTAATAGAAATCATAAGGGGCAAAGGCGTTACCCATTTTGTTGTTTACGCCATCGCTAATAATCGTCAGGGCGTTAAACACAAACAATTTAGGAATAGCGCGCTTATAGCGGATGTGGATTTGTTCCCACGCATCATAGATGGTCGCTTGCTCTTCACGTACAGCGCTTTTGAATTCAAATAGGACGAGCGGTAAGCCGTTAATGTAGAGAATGCCATCAGGGATACGTTCTTCATCACCATTTTCAATCTTCAATTGATTTACGACTTTGTAGATGTTTTGGTCTACGGGTTCGAAGTAACTAAGCCGATCTTCTGCGACTTTTGGCTCAGCAGATGGTGTTTTGTCTTCCAGAAGAGGCACAAACATTAATCGCAGTGCTTGTGCCAAGTGTTTGGTGTCTATCAGCTCTACGTAGAGGTCTTTCTTGGAGCGGTCTTCACGCTTAAGCAAAAAACCATTAGCAAGCCAGTCACAAAACGTCTTGTTGCTTTCGTATAAGTCACTAGCAGGTAGGCGATTAAGCTGGTGGACGATTTGGTCAATCTCACCTTCAGTAATGTCGTCCGCTTGATATTGCTTGGCAAGGTAAGTGCGTAAGTCATCGAGAAGCAGCACTTGCTCTTTGTCTTCACGGACTATTTGCTCACCCACAACAAGGGGATAGCCTTGCTCACCCAACAACTCAATGATGGCTTGTTCGAGTTTGGCTTCAGTAAATTTTAAGCTCATCGCCTTTTCCTACTGCTGTTTGACGTTATGTATGGTTGTTATTGTTTTTCGTGGTATGAAAAAGGCTCTTTGCTTTAGAGCCTTCCCCTTCGCATCTGAGTATTACTCACTTCCGTCATCTCAGAACCGAGGGACGAGGTGTCTGAGATCTCGCTTCTAGTTCTCCAAACCCAAAACGAGATTCCTGATAAGTTCGCCCCTCACTTTCCGGAATGACGAAATGGTTAGTTCACCAACGCTTTGGCTTGCTCAACTTCAGGAGAATCTAGGCGTAGCTCGCCAGAGATCAATTTTGGAAGTAATGTGTCACGGAGTTTTCCAAGAGCAGTATTTTCACAATATATTTCAACTATACGAGACAGCAGCTCCGAGAAATGAACTTTAGACACTCCTAATATATTTGTTGTTGGTACCAGGATTCGAAATTTATCTATATCCTTTTTACCTAGATGCGCTACGGTCGTACCCACTTGTGCCCTTTCTTCTAAATCCAAGAGAGGCTGAATTGTATACTTCAAAAAAAGATTGCTAATATTCTCGCCTTTAGGCTTGAGATAAAATAAACGTTGATTCAAATATCCTTGCGAACCAGGCCAAATAGTAGCCCTAAACTCCGCATCCATGCCCACCAAGATGTCTCCCGTACGGACCAGAGTCTTCTTCGGATGATTCTCTTCTGTAAAGTACTGAGGCTTACCTGTTTTCAAGTCTCTAATTCGAATCACTGGAAGCCCTAAACTGTCTTCATTGAATTGTTTAGACTTAAACGGTGCTCCATAAATTAGGTCTGCACAAGAGTAAATGCTGTCGATACCCCACCCCTTAGGCACCCATCCCAGCTCACTCTCTTCAAATTCACTTGGGAAAAGCTGACGAACATCATCAGGCAGTGGTTTAAAGTCCGCGCTTTCACGCACAGCCTTACGGCGCTCAACACGGGTTTCGAATACTTCAGGAATGTCACTGCCAGCATCAAGAACGTTATCAATCACAGGGTCAAAATCAACAAACCAAGATTTAAACAACGTTTGTGCCATTTGTTCTAGGGTTTGGTTGATTTGGTTGTTTAAAGAAATTTTTTCGTCTAGAGTTTTGAGGACACGAGCAATTTCTACCTGTTCGTCAGGATCAGGATAAGAGATATCTAAACGGCTGATCATCTCGTTATTTAAGCTAGCACGTGTAGACATTGTCGAAAAAGCCATCATCGAGCGTCTAAACAGTGGGCTTCTCAAATAATACCCAACATACTCAGGTACAAGCTCTGAGTCAGCTTTAGGTCGCAATCTCTTACAAAAGCCATTAAACGTCGAATTTTCATAATCCTTTAGCGCGACACAGCTCATGCCTAGCTCGTTCATGGTTTCACTCGTTCGGGTTAGAAAAACATCTCCACGCAATACTGAACAGCCTAGGCGATCCTTTTCTGTTGATTCAACTAAATCACCTAACTTCTCTGGAGTAAAATAGTTATAGAAAACATCTTTGAACGTTAAGAACGGATAGCCTGAGCCAAAATCTTTCGCTGGTTTCGACAATCCTGAACGGATTTCATAGTGATCTGTTAACTTCGCGGTTTTCCACTCACTCCCCATAACCCAACGCCTCCAAGTTGCTGCGAATCGCTTTATCTAGCGCTTCGGCTTGGTTCATTTGGCTATAGAGGGTTTGAGATAGCTCACGCATCTTGGTTTCAAATGGAATACCATCATCTTCTACTTCAGCAGCGCCTACATAACGCCCCGGAGTAAGTACAAAGTCATTGGCTTTGATCTCATCAAAACTTGCTTGCTTACAGAAGCCTGCAACGTCCTCGTACTTTTCAAGCTTACTATCACCACGTTCTACTCGTGCTTTTAGCTCGGCGTCATCACTGCGCCATGCGTGGTAGGTATCAGCAATTAGGGCGATATCATCTTTAGTCAGCTCTTTGTGTACACGGCTGGTCATGGTGCCCATTTCACGTGCATCAATAAACAGCGTTTCTTTTTCACGCTGACGGTAGCCTTTTGCGCTGTTGGCTTGCTTGTTCTTAGTGATGAACCAGATACACACTGGGATTTGGGTTGAGTAGAACAGCTGTCCTGGCAGTGCGATCATACATTCCACTACATCGTTCTCGATAAGCTGTTGGCGGATCTCACCTTCACCAGAAGTGTTTGAGCTCATTGAGCCGTTCGCCAAGACAAAACCAGCCGTGCCTGTTTCGCTTAACTTAGAGAGCATGTGCAAGATCCAACCGTAGTTGGCATTACCCGTTGGCGGTGTGCGATAGCCAGAAAAGCGCGGGTCTTTGGTTAGCTCATTCTCATCACGCCATTGGCTAATGTTAAACGGCGGGTTGGCCATAATGTAATCAGCTTTAAGATCTTTGTGTTGGTCCGCAAAGAAGGTATCCGCTGGGCGCTCACCCAAATTGCCTGATAAGCCGCGAATGGCTAAGTTCATTTTCGCCAGCTTGTAGGTAGTAGAGGTCAGCTCTTGACCGTAAATTGCGATGTCTTTGGTGCGGCCTTCATGCTGCTTTACGAACTTTAAAGACTGCACGAACATACCGCCCGAACCACAGGCAGGGTCATAAATTTTACCTTGGAACGGCTCTAGCATTTCCGTAAGTAGAGTTACCACTGACTTTGGCGTATAGAACTCACCACCGCCTTTACCTTCGGTTGCAGCAAACTTACCAAGGAAGTATTCGTAGACTCGACCTACTAGGTCTTCTTCGCTCATATCACACTCATTAGCAAGTGTGTCGATGTTCTCGATAGTATCGATCAGTGACGCAAGCTTTTTCACTTCAAGGTCTTGGCGAGAGAAGTAGTTGTCTGGCAATGCGCCCTTCAAGCTTGGGTTGGCTTTTTCAATATTAGACAAAGCGGTATCAATGATGACGGCAATGTTGTCTTGTTTAGCGTGCTTTTGCACGTATGACCAACGAGAAGAGTCTTCTAGGTAGAAGATGTTGTCTTGTTGGTAAAACTCTTTCATTTCAACAAAGGCTTCCTGCCCATCGTCGATCATCTGCTGGCGACGAGTTTCAAATTTGTCGCTGATGAATTTAAGGAACACAAGACTCAATACGACGTGCTTGTATTCTGAGGATTCGACACTGCCACGCAGTTGGTTGGCGGTATCCCAAAGGGTTTCTTCAAAGCCTTTCTTTTTCGTAGGGGCTTTCTTCTTTGCTGGTGCTTTAGCCATGATGATAAATACTTCTCAATAGATGAACTTGGCCCCGAAAACAGAGCCAAGATTTATTGCGAGGTATTGTATCGTAAATGCAATTTTTTGCACTGATTGTTAGCAACTTATGATGAAAAAAAAGTCATTAAACTTGGGTAACTTCTCCTGTAATTTCAATGAACTTTTTAGCATTATCAGGAAATTCTTCAGTACTGAACACAACCAGTTTCTGTCCTGCCCTGGTCATTGCCACATAAAGTTTGCGCATTGATTCCTGCAAGACTTCTTCTCTCTCTGAATCACTCAGCTCTAAGTTCTTAGGCTGGTTAATGATATGACCAGCGCCCAGAACAAACACCGTACCGGACTCCATGCCTGTGCAGCTATTGATGTTGAGTAGTCTAATTTTACTACCTACATTATCTGCAAGCTCTTTTGTGTTGTTGTAATTAATAACTTTGTTTGAGCCAATACGTTTTTCAATATCTTGCTTGAGCGACCAAGGGTTATACTCAGGGCTGCATAAAACCATGATTTGATGCAAAGCAACGGTATCTGATTGAACCAATGCCAGTAGCTCATTCAAAAATCTTTTTTTCTCATCTTGCGCATTTCGGGAATATATAAGGCGGGGCTTGTGGCCTCTAGCCATTTTTTCATAGTCCGGCTTAACATAGTCTTCAGGATTCCCTTCCAACCCATCTAACAAGGCGTTTGCAGCAACCATTATTTCATAAGTCGTTCGATAAGAATGATTTAGGCGCTTAGTACGACCCCGAACATTTAAACCCACGCTCTTCCAGCTTAGGCGGCTCTTTAAAAAACCCTGATTTGGGTCAGCACAAATAAAAAGTTGGCCACCCGGTATCAATGAGCGTTTAATCAATTGCAACCACGATGGCGCGAAAAACTGAGCTTCATCCAGAAGGATGTGGTCAAACTGCTCGAGAGGTTTGTCTGATAGTGCTACTTCCTTGATATATAAGCTCGGTAGGTATTTCTTAACCGATGACAACCGAGCAGAATAATCAACATAGAGCTGCCAAATGTGCTCTCGTTGGCTTTTTTGTAAAGCAAAGCCTCGACCTTGTCGATCGAACTCCAAATACTGTTCTTTGTCTTTAATCAAATAATCATTGATGTACTCAAGCTCAGACCAAATCTGCTCATCTGTTAACGATAGTTGCGTATAAGCTTCGTTGTTATCAATTAACAGGTCCTTCTTTTCTTCTTGCAGATTTATGTCACCGAATACAGGCTTAACACGCTGATGGCTTTTACTGTATTGCCTTAATGCAAATGAATGAAAAGTCGCGATTTCTAGATTATCTGGTTTGCCTTTGAGCCAAGTTTCAAATCTATATTTAATATCTTCCGTTACTGGTTTATTGTGTATTGCTAAAAGCACTTTTTTTTCAGGATACTTTTTACAATATAGCGCAGCGCGATTAATTAAAATGAGAGTTTTTCCACTTCCGGCAACCCCATTTATCAATCTAACCGAAATGTCTTCCTGCCCCTCTTCTTCAGAGTCAACTGACTCTACCATGTCGAGTCTTGTCGCTAGCTCTTGATCGTAATCTAGAAAGAATGGAAGCAGTTTAGCAGTATTATCCACCGACGCTTTTCCTCGACGAGTGCTACATTGTGCAGGGATAACAGACTCTGGAAAAAACGTTCGCTTGATTCGAGTATGTTCCTCGATTGTAAATTCAGTTAATGCAGACTGAATTAACTGCTCACCACCCTCAATAAACACTTTGTTGTCGATCATTTGTACATATTCAGAGAGCGAACCGTCGACTTGCAAATTACTGCCTTCTGCCAAACCAATTTTATCGACGATAGCAAGATACTGGATTGGTTTTAAACCTAGTTTCAACATAGAGCTGTTGAAGTTAGATAGTTTAGAAAGATCATCTTTCTCTGGCACATCTGAGTGAACTCCAACAAAAACCCAGCTGTTACAAGGCCCCTCAATAATGCAAGGAGCGACTTGTAGAGTATCTAATAGTGATTCGCGTATGAAATACTCGTCATTAAGTCTATTGAACACTTTCTTGAAATGACGTCGATGTTTGCGATCTAAACCTGTAATCGTATCTATATTCGCCATTAATCCACTTCCACACTATAGCAGTGACTGATTAAGGACCTATAATCTTCAATATTTTTCTTAACTTTTGGGTCCTCAACCTCTTGCAACATTCCTTCTGATATCTCAGGACCTACAATGATCAACTTAGTCTGAGGTCGAGTAATGGCAACATTGAGGCGTTCCGCCTGAAAAAAGAACTCGGCGATAGCACTAATATATTGGGGGTCTGAGGAGCAGAATGACACAATAATCATTTCCCGCTCCTGGCCCTGCATCCTTTCCACGGTATCAGTTACAACTGATTTTGCTGTAAATATTCCTAACTTATCCTGAAGACTAGACTTTAGAGCTTTAGCGTGCCCACGAAACGGAGTAACGACTCCGATTTCTTCAGCTGGTAAACCAGCCTCAACAGCCACGGTTATCAAATCCGCCACTAAATCCGATTCTTTTCTATTTACACTACGAGCATTTAACCCTGGTGTTTTAATAAACACGGAAGGTTGTTCGTTAGAAAGAACGTCGGAATATTTGTAAGGTTTTTGAGGTAAAGAGAATGATGATAACGCAGATGATCTTTTCGATTCCAAATCCCCCTTATAGTAAGAATGACTCGGCCATTGGGTTAATGCTGGAGACATACGATATGTCTGGCTTAACATCACAGAAACCTTTTCATTGCCAAGAATCATCTTCGAGAAGGCTGAGCTATCTTCTAAGACTGATTGGGAAAGTATTACGGGAGGAAGTTGCTTATGATCCCCAACAAATACAAATCTACACCCTTTTCTCATCGCCATTAATGCTAATGGAACGGTAATCTGACTCGCTTCATCAAAAATGATGGTATCAAATGTAAAGCTTTCAAGCCGTTCACTACAGGTCGCAAAGGGTGTAGCACCGATGACATACCCAGTATCTGGTATATCTTCCCATTTTGATGCATATTCAAAATGCTGAACTTTATCACTCAGAGATTTCTTACCACCGCTTGCGCTAACTTTTGCAACAGGAACACCTTCCTCAACAATTTTATTGAGTGCATTATTGATCGCCATGTGGGTGTGGGAAGTCATAAGAACTCTTTGCCCAGATTCAACAAGAAGCTTAGCGATAATACTTATAACTTTTGTTTTACCTGTTCCGGGAGGACCTTGAATACAAGCTAGGTATTTTGAGGCAACACCAAGCCCTACAGCATCACTTTGCTTTTCATTTAACCCTCGTGACTCCGCATAATCGGCCGCATCATCGAAGTCATCGGCATAAATTGTTCCAGTATTTAGCTGTCCAGAGAGAAGAGGAAGTAGCACCTCTCTACCTATCTTAGACGTGGATACATCAACTAGAGCTTTATCGTAAAACGGCTTTAAATCCATACCTGCAGGGTCGGCATAACATCCTTCGCTTAACTCTGGAAGTAAACTTTGATCTACTTTGACTTTAAGTAACCACTCACCATCGTTTTCTGCTTCGATGGTTACTTGGTCAAACACTTTGTAATCAGAGGGTTTACCAAGGTGTAAACAGATCATATCGCCTTCTCTAAAGCGTGATTCGTTATCACCCAGTACAACTTCCAAGTGATTTGAGTCAACAAACGTGACTGACTCTATTCGCTGAGTTTCACCTTTTAGCAGTTTTTCTTTTAAAGGTTTATTCCAAATTTCTAGAAGATTTTCTATGTTAGCTTCATGCTCAGCATACACAAAAGCCTGCAATTCTTTTAATACCGGAGTGAGTTCCATACCTAGCTTACCAACGTGAACTTGTACTCAAAAATGAGAATATTCATCAATACAAATAGCATAACCTTATTTTTGGAATGGGCATCACGTCAACTAATGATTAGTAAAACTGTTAATTACATCTCTCAATACATACGTCGGATCATATGAGTGGTCTAAATATCAGTTAATTGACAGTAGATAGCGTATTGTTCTGATTATCAGTACCTTACGTATTACCAAATATTATGGTGAAAGGGCGAGCTTCGTGAGCTAGGTTTTTGAAATGTACCTATAGGATTTCCAAACTGCATACAAAAATTTGAGTTAATATGACGAGTTAACTTTTAATATTAGCATTAACTACAATACGAGTTTCGGTATGAAAGTAATTGTATTCCAACACATGCCAATGACAGGGAATTCAACACTCACTCGTCCAGCATAAATTTTATCCAGCCTAATAGAAATCTTGAGGGTAGCTTTCGGCTGATTATGAGCACAAATGTGTTAGAGGGTTTTGATAACGTGAAAAGTGTAGATCACTCGTGCCTACCCAGTATGAGACTATGCATCTAATCTAGCTATTAGCTTTGACATAGTGACCCACATCAGAATTTTGGCCACAAAAAATAACAGGTAGATTTACACATTCAGAGGAATATTTTGGTCACAGATGGTCACAATTGTGACCAACAATGTAAGATTCACCCGTTGTCTAGTGCATAATTTGGAATACTTAGCCAAACTTGAACCTTAGCTGTTGGATAGATTAAAACTGGAAATACCGTCGTAATATATGCCAATTTGCTAAACGCCAGATACAAGAAAGCCAAGCTAAATGCTTGGCTTTC
>CEVA01235224.1_pt1 | contig 11448 bp, 11 predicted proteins | sample 361521 | NCBI WGS metagenome assembly CEVA01 (sample SAMEA2622823, study PRJEB7988) | marine metagenome | isolation source: saline water (ENVO:00002010), including | reverse complement strand
GTGTCCAAGCTAGTAACGAATTATCGTCCGAGCCACTTCCCCTTGGTCTAGTGCTTCAAACGCTGAATTAATGTCTTCTAATTTCAAAGTGGCACTGATTAATTCATCCAGTTTCAACCTGCGTGCCATGTACATGTCTATCAGCATGGGCATGTCAGCCCTAGGATAACAGGAGCCGTAGGTGCAACCCATCAGAACCCGATCAAGATGTAAAAAGTCAGGATCGATAGTAAGTTCAGCTCCGGCGGGAGTCACTCCCACAACCACGGTGGTACCCCCGCGCTTGGTTGTGGCTAAGGCTTGATTGATGGCCGCTGTGGATCCAATTACCTCAAAGGCATAATCCGCCATATCACCACGGGTGATATCACGAACGCGCTCAATCACATCTTCCCCCGATGCGTCTACCATATGGGTGGCTCCAAATTGCAATGCGTTCTCCAGCTTGTTGCCATAGATATCCACCGCAATGATGGACTCAGCGCCGGCTAGGACCGCACCCTGAACCACGTTCAACCCAACACCACCAGCGCCTAACACCACCACACTACTGCCGGGTTTGACCTTCGCCGTGTTGATTACCGCTCCCACGCCAGTGGGGACTCCACAACCAATCAAAGCAACTCGGTCTAAAGGAGCGTCCTCCCGTATCTTCACGAGGCTGTCTTCAGGTACAACGGCGTATTCTCCAAAAGTCGAGAGACCATTGAAATGATGTATTTCCTGACTGCCGCTTCTCAGTCGAGTCGTACCGTCCAGCATTTTGCCTCGTAGTTGGTAGCGAGCATCGCAAAGATTCTGGCGACCTCTCACGCAATAGTTGCATTGGCCACAGGTGGGAACAAAGGACAAAACCACGTGGTCACCGGTCTGTACGTAGCTGACGCCAGAACCAGTCTCTTCAACTACCCCGGCGCCCTCATGGCCTAAAACAACCGGCATTGGGTGTTCCCGATCTCCCTTTATGTAGTGTAAGTCGCTGTGGCATACGCCACTAGCAGTTAGCTTTATCAGCACCTCATGATCTTTCGGCCCTTCCAACTCCAGGTTTTCTACAACCAATGGTTGGAAATTTTCATATAGGACGGCTGCTTTCATTTTGTCTCTCTGATTAGTTCTAGGAAACCCTAATAAGGATACATATCAGCTTCCAGCGCATCCTTCCAATCTACGTCTTTGGATAAAATGGCGTCGATCGCTCTTACTCTGTAATAAGATTCTCCGATGCCAGGAGGATCACCACCATCGGCAACAGTGCTGGCGGCGCTAATGAGCATACGCCTGGCTACAACGATAGCGATGTCACTTGCGGATAGATTCTCTAAGGTACGATCCACGATAGGACCCATGCTCTCTTGGATCGCCTGATCCTGGGTATTAATGCCCTCGATACCCGTGAATGTTTCATTCTTCTGAACCTCTCGATCAATCATCCAGTCGTTAGATTTATTCCGTCTGGTTCGAAAATCGGCGAGCATCTCACCTGGGCCACGTCCCAATTGGACTTCCTCTTCGCGATCAGCATCGGTCAAAGGTTGACCGGCGTAGTTATAGACCCAGTTGTAAATCATACAGTTTTCATCATCCATTGGCACCCAAACATGTCCAGCAATGAGCTGTCTAGGCTCCTGGCCTTGCAGGCCAAATTGAAGAGGGCGAAGTTGATGGAACGGCATGACATAGTGGTATCCACGTATCAGGTTACCCTTGTCCCCAACATCCCTAATGCCGGCATAGCGGTATCCATAGTCGGTTCGGTCTACTTCCACCTTAGGAGGTTCTCCCCTCACCAGACTGGTGTTTATGGAAATACCTGGCCTGGTGGTGGTCTCACTAATCCGCCGGTGTAGGATTGGAGCGTGCGCGGTATCGATGCCACCTTCCAGTGCCTGTAGCCAATTGCACTCCTGCCAGACTTTGGTAACCAGCCTGTGGCTCTCTGGAACTTGTGTCCATTCGAATTTAGGATAAGGAGGTTGTTTTTCCACCGGGCCCAGGTAGGCCCATATAACGCCCCCCATCTCTACAACTGGGTATGAAGTGGTCTTAATCTTGCTAGGGTAATCACTGTGCGGGGGTTCATTCATCATGTCCATGCAGTTGCCGGACACATCGAATTTCCAACCATGGTAAACACAACGCAGGCCACCCTCTTCGTTCCTCCCGAAGAACATCGAGGTCAATCGGTGAGGACAAAATTCGCTTAGAAGGCCAACACGATTCTGAGTATCTCGGAAGGCCACCAACTCCTCGCCCAAAAGCTTCACCCTAACTGGCGGACAATCAGGTTCTGGAAGCTCGCTGGACAGCAGCGCGGGCATCCAATAGCGCCTTATAACGTCACCCATAGGTGTGCCTTGGCCTATACGGGTTAAGGTCTCGTTGTCTTCTCTGGTTAACAAGGTAGAACCTCCAAATCACGCCAGATTACTCTTAAGGCCAGCCGTTAATGGGCCAATGTTATCATCTTGTCAGAAATCATGTACTGCTAGACCTATAGCGTATGAAATATATGCTAAGCACAGCGATTTAGGACGAAAGCATAAATAATATACATAAGGAGAATCTTAGATGAGCTGATTTAAACATTGCCACGTTGTAAAAATTACAAAAGTACACCATACGTAATCGGTTGACACGACATAGGCGTGGCTCTACAATCGGTCACACTTCAAGCCTGATCTGCTATCAACAGGTAAAATGGCCTTAAAATGTGCCATTTACCCGAGACAATCAGACAGCCACCGTTAAATCAATTGCTCACCGACCCACAATTGCCAAAACTGTAAGCGGATTGATAGGTATTTATCAGATGAAACGCACCCCGGTTAGCACCGCACTAGGGATCGCATATCCGGTATTACAAGCGGGACTACCCTGGGTTTCGAACCCAGAGCTGGTTGCGGCAGTCTCCAATGCTGGTGGATTGGGCATACTACATCCTACAGCCGGCGTTGAGGAAGGTAGCGAGCCCATAGCTGACCTACATGCGGTGATTCGCCGCGTGCAAAGACTCACCACAAAGCCTTTTGGCCTATCACTCTATCTTGCTCATCCTCAGATTGAACAGCTAATTGAAGCGGCGGCGCAAGAGGGCATAACCATTGCCATAACCTACGGTGGCAGTCCAGCTCTCTATACCGGAACGTTGAAAGAGCACAACATGACCGTAATTCACCAGATATCCACTGTTCGTCAGGCCCGAGGTGCGGAAGCCCAAGGAGTGGATATGGTGATTGCAGAGGGATTTGAAGCCGGCGGGTTACGGGGACCTGACAAAGTCTCCACAATGGTATTGGTCCCTCAAGTGGTGGGGTCGATAGCCATCCCGGTGATTGCATCTGGCGGTATTGTAGACTCGCGGGGCTACGTGGCGGCAACAGCCCTTGGGGCTATGGGGGTGCAAATGGGTTCCAGATTCGTAGCTACCAAAGAATGCGTCTCTCACCAGAATTATAAAACTGCGATGATTGCGGCCATAGACAGCGGAACGATTGTCGTTGGCGGCGACAAATGGCCAACCCGCATTCTCAAACAGGGTCTCGCCATTGAAATGAAAGAATCCGGCATGGAATCCGGTGAAGACTCAACGGCGTGGGAACAAGAATTAGGTATAGACCGCACCAAAGTTGCTTTCTTGGACGGTGATTTCAACTCAGGTGTCGCCTACACTGGGGCCGGAGCAGGTCTGATATCAGAGATTCTGACCGTTCAGGAAGTATTCAAGGATCTGGTGGACGGCAGCCATTCACTTGCCCGCAAGCTGGTTTAGATTAGCCCATTTCCTTGTCGTCGGGTTCCCTGAGGACTAAGCAGTCTCTTCCTCTTCTACTGAATCTTGTGCAATCAGTTCCTCAGCTTTCCTCATAATTTTCTCCCTTCGGTCTCCATCGATTTTTTTGCTATCTAGATAAATGCCCAATGCCTGCATCGGCTGTAGATTTTCACCTTCTGTTGATGAGATTCGTGTCCTCCTAGCACCTTGTATCTCGCGTGAAATCGAGGATATGAAGTGCGCAGGCTCCAAGGCATCCCTGATTTCGTTTTCCCGCAAGTGAGCGTCGGATTCCGCCGTAAGAGTGATGCGAACCCGCACCACCGCATCTGCGATTTCCTTGCGTTTTATAGCCCGGATTACAGATGCAGTCGGATCGACATCCAGAGGGTCTATAGACACGTCTACAGTGACAAAGCTCCTTGCATCAAGTTTGTGAAACGCAAAATTGGTCATCCGATTCCCTTGGGACGCGTCCTGATCTAGGTCTACAACACAAAAACCTTTTTCGTCATCTTCTTCACTGAAATCAACTCTTTGCAAGCTTCCTGAATAAACGACCATCGGTGGATCCGAGCGAAGAACCTGGTGCTTGTGGATATGTCCCAACGCAACATATTCCACTTGGGGACGATTCAGAGCGCTAACCAACAGTACATGGTCCTGTCCCAGCATCATGGAGCGTTCTGTCCCAACAGTCGCTCCATTCACTGTTACGTGGGCGGTGATAATGGCAGGTATATTGGGGTCTAGTTCATTAGCTTCCCGTTCTATCCCATCAGTCAACCTGTCCTCCAAAGCTTGCCTCACCTGTTCAATGGACATACCGCGTGAGGCTTCACGGCTTAGAATGGCACTTCGCCTGGGCCACGGCACGGCTAATACCTGTATTCGACCCGAAGGGGTATCAATCTTGTAGGTCTCAAGGTTGTTACCCACGTGGACATTGGCCACCTCGAGAGTCGGGAATATGTCCACGGCCGTGGCCCTACTGGAAGCCGCCGGAAGGTCATGGTTGCCAACCAACAAAAACGATGGGATCCCTGCTTGGGATAGACGGTTCAACCGCTTGGCGAATTCCCGTTGGTGCGTTTGACTTGGGTCTCGTCCCTTGTATGCGTCACCCGCTAGGAGAACCAAGTCGACCCCCTCAGACAATGAAAATTCAACAACCTGATCTAGGGAGTCCAAAAAATCTCCCAGACGAGTTGAAAGACCGGTCTCTGGATCTATGCGACCGTAATTCTCTACCCCAATGTGCAAGTCAGAAAAGTGAAGTACTCTCATTTCAGAATCAAAATGTGCCTTTTACCTAATCAACTGTTTAACCAGCTCGGGTTTCTATAATTTTACAGAACAGTTTCCATCGAAATGGATTATGTCGTTTAGTATGTGGCAGAAACAAGTGGCAATGTCGTAACAATTAAGGCCAGGAATCGAATTTTATATGATCCATTAATTCAACGAGTAATGAAAAATTTGACAATAAGCAATTCCGTTTCTAGAATCTGAGGTGATGTGACGGTGGGTATTGGACGGCTGGAACTCATGGAATATTTTCAAGGACGGCATGAATGACTACCGTTAGGCAGATGTTTGCACTTCAAGAATTGGACATCATCTTGGATCGCGTGCAAGATGATGAAAATAAGACCCAGAACGAACTCAATAATGGCGACGGCATCGGCGATTTAGAGTCCGCTCTGCAGCGAGATTCTGAACTGCTTCAGGAATCCGAGTTGCAACAACGAGCAACCAAATTAGAGGCAGAAACTCAGAAAGAACGGTCCGAGACCCTCAACTCTCAACTATACGGCGGGGAGATAACCAACCCCAGAGATTTGGAAAGTCTCGAACATGAGCATTCCAACGTACTCAAGTTGATTGAACAACACGAAGCTGCTTTGGACAACATCGCCGATAAAGTGGCCGTTGCCCAGTTCAAGAAAAGTGAATTGGAAGACAAGCTCGACGAAGCCAGAGCTGCTTGGCAAATTCGCCAAACAGAGTTACAAGATTCACTAAAGGAATTGGTCAAAGAACGCGAGGAAATCGAGTTGCAGCGGTCCAAATTGACCGAAGTTCTGGACCCCGTTTCTCTCCAACAATACGAGCTCCTTAGAAAGTCTAAGGGCGGCTTGGCGGTGGCAAAAGTACACAGAGGTCTTTGCCAAGGTTGCAAGATGTCATTGCCCACACATCAGCAACAGCGTGTGCGAAGCGGGAGACAAACAGTCCTTTGTAGCAGCTGTGGCAGGATGCTATTTCTAGTCTGATACTTCAAAATCCAATCTGTACGCATAAAACAAAGAATGGCCGGTTTATGCCGGCCATTCTTTGTTTTCCAAATCATTGCCCCGGATAAATAGCCTCCAATTGACCCTCGTATATGCCTGTGCTAGAGTCCGACTGGAGGGTCATGCAGGCTGGGTGATCGCCGTTCTTCTATTGTGGAAGGAGGGAGGAAAGTCCGGGCTCCTCTGGGCAGGGTGCTGGGTAACGCCCAGGCTTCTAGCGTCTGCGGTAACGCTCCGTTAGGAGACGGAAAGTGGCACAGAAACATACCGTCCTTCTATCTCTAGAAGGATAAGGGTGAAATCGGACGGTAAGAGCGTCCGACCGTTTGCGGCGACGCAACGGTGGCTAAACCCCACCTGGAGCAAGGCCAAATAGGGGGACATAGGCGCCTGGCCAGTCCCCGGGTTGGCCGCTTGACTGCGACGGTAACGTCGTTCCGCCAAAAGCGGACATACGCCAGCTTAACCGCCGGCGTTTGGGCTAGATAGATGATCACCACCTTCCCCTTGCGGGGAGGATACAGAACCCGGCTTACAGGTCTGCAGAACCCCTCCAGCCGCATGCCCAGGGCAGCACTTTGGAAACCCCGGTATTGAGCTTTAAATAGTTGATGAATTCTGCGGCAACTATTATGATTGACTCAACACTCTTGCCAAGTAGTTGAATTGGCATCAGGCACCATCGCCAATTCTAAACGTTCGAAGTAACCAAACTACCTAGGCAACTTTCAGAACAGAGGAACTCCACAACTTGTACCTGGACATGCACAGCCATTCCGTGTCGTCCGACGACTCCCGTGCCACCGTTGAACAGTATGTAAAATGGATCCAAGTACTGCGAAAGCGGGGACACATTGTCGACGGCATAGTTCTTACAGAGCACCGTAAATTCGACTTCGATAAAAACTACTCAGACCTGGCCAGCCAATACGACGTGTTGATTTTAAAAGGTTCCGAACTGGATACCCGATACGGTCACTTCCTCGTATACGGCGTCACTAAACAACTGACCGAAGCCATAGATTTCGGCGATACACGGATGGATTCCAGAGAATTGATGAAGGCTGCTCGACAATACGACGCATTTGCCTTGCCAGCCCATCCAGGGCGCTTCGGAATCGGACTAACCGATTATATTTCCCAAGGCGAGACCTTCGAAGATGTGTCCATCGTTGAACGCTTTAACGGCGGCAGTAGACCCGGTGAGAACGAACGGGCTGACGAATTATGTGAAAGTCACGGCCTGTTAGGCATCGGCGGCAGCGACGCCCATCTAACTAGCCATATCGCCACCTGTATGACCAATTTCAATACGACGATTAGAAAAGAGGGTGACGTGGTAGATGCACTACTAAGTAAAGATTTTCATCCAGTTTGGCTCAAGGACACCATCAACGGAGCCTCTCCCACATAAACCGCGTTAACTGCCCGTCTTACCTAAGGAGGAATGCCATGGCAATGGAAATTGAATATGATCGGTCGCTCTACGGGGTAGAACACAAAGCCGGCCCCTTCGAAATCAGCGATTACACCATCGACCGAGCCAACCAGAGCACCGGAGAGTTAGGACCAGCATTTACTTCCGACGAAGGTGCAAAAGCAGCAGGATATAAAGGGAGGATTGCTCCTCCAACGCTATGTTGCATCCTCGTTCGCCAAGTGGCGCTGCCGGATGTAAAGGTTCAGTTCGGTAAAACGTCAATGCATGCGGGGCAACGAGTCGAACCTAAAGCTCCGGTGTACGCTGGAGACCGATTAACCGCCTCCTCCCATCTAAAAGATGTGTACGCAAAGACTGGGCGTTCCGGCACCATGGTCTTTGTTGTCTGGGAAACTACATTCTCTAATCAGGACGGCCAGATTGTTGCAGAAGTACAAGAGTCTTTTGCCAGAAGAGAGTGATTGGGCAATATACCAATCCGCTGAAACCCGCCCATCAATAAATTACCTGGGGGAACTTTGCCTTACTACGACGAGATAGAACTGGGTGACGAGATCGGACCTGTAGAGAAAGTCGCCACTGACGACGAGGTGTCCAGTTTCTGCGAGGTTTGGGGAACATCCAGTCCCAACCGTTTTACTGATGCCGAAACAGCAGCCAAATCTGGAATGAAAGGCGGGCCCATTGTTCCTGGCATCATGACCATGGCAATGATGGCTCAACTGCTCACTGATTGGGGAGGCCCGGGTTCCATAAAAGATTTGGACTTAGTATTTCGTCAGCCGGTCCCACACAATCGCGCACTGACCCTAGCCGCCACAATCACAGACATAAGGGAAGAGGACGGCGAAAATCTGGCCGAGTGCGACATCCTAATGACCGGTACTGAAGGCGAACGTTACATAGGCGGTAAGGCGATAGTCACTCTCCAATCCCGATAGGGGGTAATACAACCCAGTTTAGGTTCAACACCTTGTCTCAGCGTAAAGATTCAAGTACGACTAAGTAGATATAGAGATGCTAAAACGATTGCGGCAAGTGGCTTTCTTAGTCAATGACCTGGAAGATGGTCAGGATCTTTACCGAAAGCATTTAGGCATGGAAACCTGCTATTCTGGGGATCCCAGTCGCTACGACCTCAAAAATGCTATCCTACCTGCAGGCAATGAGACTTTTGTTGAACTACTACAGCCAACCACACCTGATTCCTCGGCTAGCAATCACCTAAAACGTCGAGGCGAGTCCCCTTACATCCTAATCTTCGAGACCAGTGATTACGACCGACTCATTCTGCACTTGAACTCCATGGGCGTACGTCTATCTGAGGAACCTTCACTAGGGGAATATCGGCATGCTTTCATCCACCCATCTTCGACCAACGGTGCGCTCCTTGAAATAGTCGAAGTCAACGATGCGAACAACTCGTGGCCTGCAGCTGGTCCAGATTGGGATTCTTTAAGTCACAAACCTTTAACCAAACAAATACGGCAGACAGCAGTGTTGGTTTATGACTTAGACACCGCAGTTAAAAGCTGGGAAGAGATGTTTGGCATAACCGCTACCAAGCGGTTCCACGTGAGTTTCACAGACTTGGAGATAGCAATTCTTCCACTAGCAGGGAAGGACACATTCATAGAACTAGCTCAACCCACCGGAGACGATGTCCCCTCTGGGAGGTTTTTAAAACGCTACGGGGAGGGTATCTACTTGACCATATACGAGATTGAAGACTCGTTATATATGGATGGCTATCTCAAAGAACAAAAAGCCCGCTATACGTCGTCACGGGTTACCAATAATTATGTGAACTTGGGCTTCAACAGCATCTGGCTACACCCGGCTGGCATGAAAGGCGCCTTCACTCAGCTATCGGAAGTCCTAGTTGATGACAACCCTTGGCCCCCAGCAGGTGATACCTGGTACCTAAAATAAATTAGCCTCTGCGTGAACGATCTCGAAATTGACTGTCCTAAAACCCTATGATAGAGTCATAGATAATGAAAAGATACTAGGTATCAATATTCGCCTAAGCAATACTTTAGTAAGCAGGAATCGCATGCGCAAACGAATAAATGCTCTGGCGGAGCAGCTACTCGATACACTGGAACAAAAGGGTTACCGTTCCACTGAACCACGCAGGGCGATGGCCCAGGTCATTGCCAACCAAGATAAGCACTTTACCGCCGAAGATCTGCGCAAGCAGCTACCTTCCTTGGGAAGGGCAACCATATTTCGCTCTCTTAAACTACTGGTTGAGACCGGCATGGTCTGTCGAGTTCTACTGGAAGACGGAGATCTCCATTACCAGTTAAGCCACCGTGGACACCATCATCATTTGCTGTGCGTCGAATGCGGATCGTCCCAGGACTTGTTGGGATGTGACATAGAAGATTTACTGCAGCAGACTTCTGCCAGACATGGATTTGAGCTAAGCGGTCACTGGCTAGAAGTGTATGGTCGCTGCAATGCCTGCAGAAACGTGGAGCAGACAGTAGAATTAGCTAACGCTTAATTTAGTCTCTATTTAGATTTATTGATACTAACTCTCATAAAATCAGATGAACTAATACAAACTACCATCAATCAATGTTTCACCCTGCCGGCACAGGTATTTAATGAATTACTGTGTTAATCGCGTCGAAGCGACCGTTTGTGTAGACAATATCCTATTCAACCCCAAAGAGCGGGCTAGACTATCCTAATAGGAAGCCCGCAACCAAAAACCAATGATTACAGAAAAAATAACAAACAGTAGCAGAACCTCACCGGCAATGTCCGTCCGTGACCTTTGGGCCGGATACGATGGCAACGCCGTATTAGAAGCTGTCAACCTTGAGATTGACCGTGGGGATATGGTTGGAATTATTGGCCCAAACGGTTCTGGAAAGTCTACGCTCATCAAAACAGCCTTGGGATTAATAAAACCAATAAAAGGCGAAATTTCTATTCTCGGAGCTAAGGGCTCATTGGAACGCCATTTAGTCGGATACATACCACAGGCGGAGTTAGTCGACTGGGATTTTCCAGTAACAGTTGCTGACGTCGCCCTAATGGGACGCTATTCTCTTCGTGGCCTGTTTCGCCGTACCACAAAAGAAGACCGAGAAGCCGCCGACTCCTCCCTTGAACTGGTTAAGATGTTTGAACTTCGAAACCGGCTGATTGGAGAGTTATCCGGTGGACAACGTCGCAGAGTGCTACTAGCGAGAGCCATGGCTCACAGCCCGGAACTTCTCCTTCTAGATGAACCCATGGCTGGCCTTGACGCCACAACCCAACACCAATTGCTAGACCTTCTAGACCAATTGCGTAGCAATGGAGCTACCGTGGTGCTAAGCACCCATGACCTATCGTGTGTATCTTCGCGATGTGATAAAGCATGCTGTCTGAATCGGAAACAGATCGCATTCGGCAAGCCATCGGATGTCTTGAACGAGCAGGTCTTGGGAGACACCTTCGGCACTCACCTACTCATGGTACATCTGGATGGCCAGGCTTACGCATACCAGCACCATACCCATTCTGACGAGCACTCTGAACCCGAACGACTACCAGGCAATGGTCATTCCAATGATTGATTTCCTGTTGGACCCTTGGGAATTCGCATTCATGCAGCGAGCCCTGCTCGCTGCATGTCTCGCTGCGTTGGTATGCTCTGTGATCGGGGTTTTTGTCGTTCTGCGCGGAATGGGGTTCATGGGGGATGCCGTTGCCCACTCATCACTGGCGGGTATGTCTGTCGCCTATTTCTTTGGTGGAAGTGTGTTTTGGGGTGCGTTTGCTTGGGCGGTGCCTGCCTCACTAGCCATCACCTTCATTAGCCGTAAGGCCAAAGTCAAGGTGGACACTGCCATCGGAATCATATTTGCCAGCGGATTTGCGATAGGAATCATCCTAATGAGCCAGGTCAACAACTACACTGCAGACCTTTTCGC
>CEVA01075690.1_pt1 | contig 11474 bp, 10 predicted proteins | sample 361521 | NCBI WGS metagenome assembly CEVA01 (sample SAMEA2622823, study PRJEB7988) | marine metagenome | isolation source: saline water (ENVO:00002010), including | reverse complement strand
GGCGCGAGGTTAGGCGCGGCAATGCGAGGCAAGGCAAGGCAAGGCGAGGATTCTCTCATGCAGATTCAACAGACGGGACGCGGCACGGCAAGGCTTGGCTAGGCAGGGCGTGGCACGGCTTCGCATGGCTAGGCATGGCGGGGCCGGGCTCGGCAGGGCAACGCAACGCAAGGCATGGTTCTCTCATTACAAGTTCAACTCGGAAGGGCTAGGCGAGGCCTGGCACGGCGGGGCTCCGCAAGGCGGGGCCGGGCTAGGCAACGCTCGGCAAGGCATGGCGAGGTTAGGCAAGGCAAGGCTGGGCAACGCAAGGCAAGGCAAGGAGTATTAAGATGACGCAGTCAACACCAGAACAATTCATTCATTGGTTTCGAGAGGCGATGAACTACCAGCTTGGCGTGAGGTACTCACCCGACTGGAAGAAAGACACCGCTCGTGCGAGGGAACTCCTCCAGGATTTTGGGGAGGATACTCTCAAGCAAATGTCTCGGGCTTTAATAGAAGATCCCGACGAGTTTTCAAGGAGCAAGACGGGGGTCTCTATCCAGCGACTCTACGCAAGGCGCAATCATCTTGCGCAGTCCCTGGTAAAACCGAAGATGTCCGTAGCCTGCGGAGGGCCCAAGCTCACACTCGAACAGGTGGACTGGAGAATCAAGTACATCGAGGACATGCTGGATAAGCCAACCATGGGGCCCGAACACCCATACTCCCCGAAGAGAGAGGACTACCTAAAACTACACGACTACTACACTCGGATGAGGCCGAGAGCAGAGGCAGAGTCTAACGCCCAAAAAGAGAAGTGGGGGGTGGTGGACCAAGACCCGGACCCAACGGCTGCGATTGCGGAGCAGATGCGTTCCGATTAGGGACTGGGTCCGGGGACCCCACCCCAGGCCCCGGCTTCACGGGCTTTGTCTTCGGGGTCTTCCCCTTCAGAAGCTCGTTGTAATGGCGAAGCATCTCGGAAGCCTCTGGGGGCAGCTCGCCCTTACCAAAGAAGACCTCCAGCTTTCCGACATCCCCGGCTCGAACTTGATCCTTCAGCCACTCCCCGAGCTGCCTCCTAAGCTCCCTGTCCTGGTTCACCGTGGCGATGCGAATACCGCTCGAACTTTCCATTACCCTGGAAGCCCAACCCTTCCTCTCGTCCAGCACCCGGTCAATCTCCGTACTCAACCGATTAAATGGGGTCAACCCCAACAACGGGTGAAACCAACGAGGTACTTTGTAGTAATCCTTTCCCGCCTTCGAGGTCTCCTTCGTGAGAAGACCGGAAGCGGTGAGGGCCTTTTCCATTCCGGGCAACTGCGTCATCCACGCAGGAGCGCGGCGATAATCGCCAAGCTCTGTTCCGAAGTAGAGGTTTCGGTTTGTCCCGTACTCGACAATCCCCTGTAGCCACGGATGAAGGGCCGAACCAACAGCGACCCTCGTCCAGTCAGCGGGGGTAACACCCTTGCCCGTTACCGCCGCCCTCACATCCCCGAACCCCGACAAGAGCAGGTCTACATCCTCGTGGATCAGGCCGAAAGATGTGAGGAACATCATGTTCCCCTCCTTGTCTAATCCAATGGGCAGCGCCGTCTTTCCACTGAGCCACTCCGGGACCAACTCCCCCTCGGTTCCCCTCATCGAGTGCGTGGCCTTCATGAGTGGCGTCACGGTGCCGGGCCTCGTAAGGGCTTGCTCCATCACAACAGGCAAGGTTCCTTTTCTAAAAGCGAGGAACGGAAAAACTGATCTCAGGTTCCTGTCAAATTCGGACGTAAATTTGTAGTCCACATGGATTCTGTTTACCCTCTCTGATGCGTTCTTGGCAGAGATGCCCTTGCTACGCATGGACAGGAAGCTGTTGATCCGCATGGTATCCTCGACAGCGGATGCAATGCGGCGAGGCAGCGTGTTGTTCTTGATAGCCAGCCAGATGTCCCGAGGAAGATTCTTGGGAGGGTCATCACTCGTCCCACGCAGCGCCTTCCGCACCTGCTCCAGGACTTTCGGGTCTTGGATTCGCTGCTTGAAAAGCTCGACCGCCGCGTAGTCCTTTCCGACGATACTGTTCGCCGCGATTTCCCTGTACATCTCCACCGGAGAAAGCCCAGCAATCTTGGCTCCAGATTTCTCTAATTCCTGGAGCGCCAGCGCCGAGGGGTTATTGTTTTTGAGTAGCCTCGCATAGACCCCGTCGAAGTCTTCCACCCACGGAGATCGAAGCTCTGCACTTTCGAGGGCCTTTCTGAAGAGACGCACTTCTTTTGCCTTGGTTGTCTGGAATGGGGCGCTCATCCAGCGAGTCAAAGGGAAGTCGTGCATGAGTGTCAACAGGGGGCGAACCGCATCAGCGGCAGAAGTAGACGGGTCCATTAGCGCCTGCACCATTCCACCCATCAGGTTTCTGGTAGAGAACGCGAGGAACGGGACACCACCAATACCCACCGTCATGCTCTGCTTCAGCCAGTGATTGACGCTGTCCCACTGCCTACCAAACTCGCTCCTCCGGCCAAGACCCTTCAGTGCCTCCCGAACGAAAGCCTCCGCTCCCTCTACGGGCCACTCGACCTGCCCTATGTTGCGGATCGACTTGAGATCTTCGTCTGTAAACCCACCAACTTTTTTGAGAACTTCCCTCTGCTCGTCGATTGCTATCTCCAGCGCCCTTATTTCTTCCGGCGAGAGGTTTCCCCGATTGTCCAGCAGGCTTTGGAGGCGTTCAAATTCAAACTCCTCGAACCGGACGTCATCCAGCTTCCCGCCCCACGCGGCGAGCGACTGCTCGGCTCCCGGTCTTCTGCCGATTATGGATGCCGCCTCCTCCAGGAACATCTTGTTTGTCATCGCCCGGTTATGGGCGGTCTGCCTGCGCAATATCAGGTCGAAGAGGTCTTCCTTTGCGGGGTCTGTCACAACCTTAGAGGGTGTTATCCCAGCCCTCTCTGCCAGATCCACGATGGCTTTCCTGAAATCCTCCACGCTCCCGGTCTCTCTGAACTTTTCGTAAGCGGTTTCCGCGCCTGATGCGGAGAACGTCTGACCACCCTTTCCCCGCCCAGTAGACCGAGCAATCAACTCCGAAAGCTCCGTGTTCATCTGCGTGGGCATGTAGAAATTCAGGCCAATCCTCCCGAAGCGCCTCCCGACCTCGACCTTCTCCTTCGCAGCCTTGCCGCCCAGCCGAGGACCAAGAACATGAGGAGGAAGCGGCTTGCGTTTTGCCTTCTCTGCCTTCGAGGTTGCCAGCATCTTCCAGTCATCCTGGGCTTCCCGGAGCATCTTGCGGTGGTGCTTGTGAATCCAATCCTGGAGCTTGACCAGATCGTCCCTGATCTCTGACGCCTGCTCTGCGGTCCACCCAGCCGCCCCCCGCCGAGACTCAACCACCCTGTCCGCAATGCCGTCGAACTTGGCGGTAATGAGATCGTCAACCCTGGATTGCAGGTTGTCGTACATCATTCCATACCCAAGCTCCAAGTCGCCACCTCCCAACTCCTCGGCCACTTGCCTGGAAAAGAACAAGCCTTCCCGCTTCTTGCGCTTCTTCCCCTTCTTCACAACCTCGCCCATCGAATACGAGTACCCAGACGGACTACGCAGATCTCCGTAAGCAGTCTTGATGAGGTCGTCCATCTCCTTCATGCCGAAGACTTCTTCGAATGACTTCTTAAGTTCTTTGGTTGTATCTGGATCAAAGCCCCCAAACACCCGGTTTAGTATTGCCGTGAAGTCCTTGGCGTTTCGGTACTGGAGTTCCTGGGACGCTCTCGCCGCGTCTTCCAGTCGATAAAGAAGACCCCTATCACCCTTGGCTATCCCGCGTAACTTTCCGTGCATTGGGTTGAACAGCTTCCGAATGGTTGCATCGAAAGGCATTCTCATTGCCTCCTGCACCTTGGGCGCAAACCTACCCGCTGCCTGGTATGCCCACCCCGGCCCGGTCGCTTTCTCTAAGAGCTTCCCAGCCGGACCCGCCCAGAACCCACGATTGGCGAGGGTCTCATCGAAAGCACCGCCAAGACTTGACAAGAGCCTTGGCTCCATAGCTCCCTCCTCGATTAGCCCCAGGGCGCGAAGTGGTGCGCGAATCAACCAAGGATCGTATCGCAAGCCAGCCTTCAGGATGTCCCCGGACTCTTCGAGTCCCTGTAGGGTTGCGATGTAGCCTTCGGGGTCTGCGGATTGACCCATCTTCTTCATCACAATCCTCGCCGCCTCTTCCTCTATATCCGCACCCTTGGCAATTTTAACCTTCCCGGAAGGGCCGCCGACAAACGTGGGGCGAACTTTAGACGCTTCATCCAATGCGTCCTGCCACCGTGCCCTCCCCGCCTTGGTGGTGGAGAGCGCCGTGCTTAGATCGCCAGCCCAGTTGGGCATCTTCTTGAGGCTTTTCACCCCCCTGGCCATGGCGATTGCCCTGGCCGTAGAACTTCCCCCAAGGGCCACGCGACTGAGGGGATCAAGAAAGAGACCGCCAACAATATCAATCCCCGCCCTGAGCCCACGGTGCCGTGGGGCACCTATCCCGACATCTTCAAGAACCTCGCTGACAGTGGGCTGCTCTTCTCTACTGGCGAACCTAGTGCCGAGCCCGGTTATGGGGTCCAGCGTGACAGCACCCGTAGCCGTATCGGCAAGGTTCTTGATTGCCGCGCCAGGACGCAAACGCAAGAGATTCAGGAGAGCGTACCCCGGTCCACCGAAAGTGCGACCAAGTTTCCCAAGAAAGGTCTCGGCTTGTTCCTCCTCCAGTTTCTTGCGAATCTCGTCCTCTTCCATCCTCCTCCTGACCCGCTCCTCTGCCGCCTGCTCTACGTTCGGGCCTGCAAAGATAGGCGATCTCCCGGAGGGGAAGAGATTCCCCCCAAGTGGACTGGCCGCCCCCGGAGATCCCCCAAAGGGATCGCCGGGTACTCGGTGCTCGTCTATACGAAGTCCCATCTAACTATGCGAACGGAAGGTTTCCTGGTCCGGCTCCTGGGGGCAGGCCGGGCGGCACCAACCCTGGGGGGAGTTCCGGGGGCATCCCTGGGGGCTGGATCGAAGCCGCCATTAGCTCCTCTTCGAGGGGAGCATCCACTGGAGGAGCTGCCGCCCCCAACGAAGCCATGAGGGCTTCCTCCAAGCCAGGAGGTGGACCCTGATTGGCACCTTCCCCGGATATTTCGCTCCTAAGGAAAGAACTCACAACGTCACCCATCACCTGGGCTTCCATCAGAACCTTTAACGCATCCGCTACTGATTGTGGATATGGCATCGCTTACCTACCTTCCATCATTATTTTGATTTGATCCCGCAACTCTTTTGCACTGGGCGACGAACCCGTGATCTTCGGCCCCAGGAGGTTCTCCCTGCTTTGATCATCGAGGCCGAACATCGGGTGGGCCAACAGTATCTTGAAGAATGATTTGTCAAGTTCTCGGCGTTTTGTGCGCTTAAAGCCTACGCCGAATGCCTGCCCCAGAACACCCTGAACGATCTTGTCCCTTCTAGACCCCTCACCGCCCCGGCCAATTTCAAGGTTCTCGTATCCGGGAACAATGATCCTGAGAATGTCCCGCCCTGGATCAGCAATGGCGGTTGCCAGAGCTGCCAAGTCCATCCCATTTGGGCGAGTCTCTTCAATATACGCCTTCACTTGCTGGGCAATGTTATTAACAACCTCAGTGGCCCCTGGGTCTTCCGCAAGATCTTCGGCAATTCCCGACGGGTAAAGCCCACCAGAAACATTCGCCATCCAGTCGGCGAGATCATCGTAGAGAGCCTGCATCCTTGCGGTCTTTCCGTGATTCAGGACGGCCTCTCTCTGCTGGAGATTGTCCAACTCTGCGAATGTCTTTGGCTTAATTACGCCGAGGTACTCCATCACCTCAAGCTGAATAGCTTGCGGCATCCTGCTAAATTCGCCGCCTGCCATGTCAAGAGCCGCTCTCGCCCTTTCGCCAAGCTCTCCGGGAATGGCCGCGATCCGCGCCGCTCCTCTTCCAGCTTTTTGCTCGGCCTTCCAAAGGCGCTCCCTCTGATCGTTTATTTTCCATAGGCCGAGATTGAATTCCCTTCTCTTCCACGCCTCGGCATCTTCACGTCTCTGCAGTTGGTCCTCTCGGGTATCCCTGTATCTCTGCTGGGCATCCTCGTATGTGCGATCCCGCCAGTCCATGGACTCCTTGTGCTTCTCCTCTTCCCTCCTCATAGCTCGGATCTGGCGAATCATGTCGAAGTTCTTCCTGGGGATCATGACCGGACCCTGGCCGAAATCAACCTCGACAAGCTCGTCCTGCTGCTTCTCCTTCCTTCTCGCCCTAGCCTGGGCCTCTTCCTCTCCACGGATGCCAAGCTGTGCGGCGCGAAGCTTGGCAGCCCTCAGTGGTTCCCCGGCATCATACCTCGCCTGCTCCCTCTCCCGCTCCGCAGCATATCTTTCCTGAGCGGAACGGTACCTCGACTGCTCTCTCGCCCGCATCTGTTGCGACTCGATCAGCTTGGCGCGAAGAGCGTCCCGCTGACGCTCCTCGCGCTGCTCTGCCAGAGACGCCTGCCTCGCAAACTGTTGTTGGGCAAGGCCCATCTTCTGGAGTTCCCGCCGAGACCTTGCAGCCTCCTGGGCTTGCTGCTGCTCTAACTGCTCGCGAGCAATCTGATCCCGCAATACAACATTCTGTCTCTGTGTTTCTGCACCAAACTCAGCAGGAGTGTATTTCCCATAAGGATTCATCCCGCTAAGAGTCCACGCCGTATATGGAGGCATCTACCTATTCCCCTCTAATAACTTGATCTGCATGTCGATTATCCCATTCCCGCCTGATTGTAAACACGCTGTGCGTGCGACCCAAACAAAGAGGTGGGGCCAGAACCGCCACGAGAACCTGTTGCAGGATAGCTAATATTCGCAAGCATCTGAGCCTCTGCAAGATTGTATGGTTGCTCGGCTGCGGCTCTCCGGGCTGCAAGGTTAGCCGCCTGCTGCTGGGCTTGCTGGAGTGCGGCGAAGTTCTGTCGAGCAGCTTCTGCTCCGATAGCTCTCCGAGCGTCTGCCAACTGACCTGCCCTCTGGGACTGGAGCATCATGGACGTGCTTGGGGCCGCGCCACCACGGAGGTTGGCTCCAGCCAGCGCACCCTGTGCTGCCCCCAGTTGGGCACCCATGGATTTCGCCAACATATCAGAAATGGCTCCATAGTTCGCACCCTGGAGTGCCCCGCCATAGGGCTGCATTTGTCCCGAGAGAATCGCCTGAAGACCCGACTCAATGTCCGAATAAAGAGGGTTCTGAGAGAACCCCTCTCTACCCGACTGCAAGAGACCAAGAGCTTTCGCCTGATTGGCGAGTGCCATCTGGGTCCATTTCGGATCCGGCAACGCACCACCCATTCCACCACCCACGAATCGGACCTTGCCTGGGTTTAATCCCCCTCTACCACCCGGAGATGCGCCCCACCCCAGGTTTAATGGGCCGAGCCATGGATCGCGAAGATCCCGTGGAGCACCGCCACCCCTCCCAAGCTCATCCGCAAAAGGACCAACCTTTTTTGGGAGAGCTTTTCCGAAATCCCTAAAGATGCTTCCCAGGTTGGCAACATAGGTGGACGGAGAATATGGTTGTGGCCCGTACACTGAACCACTTTGGGCCCGATAAGGGGTCCGGGTCTCACTTTGTGCTGCACCCCGGTTGCGAATTTCTGCGATCCTTTGCCTTGTCCTTCTTGCGCTTGCAAGTTTGTCGGCAGGCGATGGCGCAGCGGATGGGCTGCTCCCAAAGCCGGGAACTGCGGTGTACTTTTGTCCAATCATCGAGGCTACAGCGGAACCATACATTGATGGCCTAGCAGCCCCCCACGCCTCTGGACCACCCGCACCCTTCTTCCCGTATCTTCTCTCGTAGTACGCCCTCCCGAGTGGGGCAGATTCTGCTCCATTAGCCATCCCGACCTCCTACGCCAAATCCTTGCGGACGTGTGCCTGGAAGGTAACCTTCGCTCCAGACAAGTCCGTGGGTGTTCCGTTCTTAGTCACCTGAATCCTGAGTGTGTCCCCAACCGCAAGGTATTTGTTCGTTGCGTTCAGGGTACCCAGGTCGTATTCCGTGTTCGCCGCTATCTCCGCACCGCTCGTGGTTTTAGCAGATGCCAACAATGCGGTACTCGCATTCTTGTATGCGTCGAACTGCCAATTGTCCGACCCACTGGACGATGTGGTCGCAGTATCAGACACAATGCTGAGTTTCGTCAGCACCGATTTGACTGTCACCGATCCGAGTAATTGGTTCTCTGGCATTATCCCGTAACCCCATCTGATTGTATTTGCAGGGTAACATATTCGACAACCCTGGATGATTCCAGCGTTGAGATCTTCGGCACCCTCTGCACACCCATCTGGTTGTCCGTAAGGTCAGTCATGATGTCTGGGTCGAGATAGTCCGTTCCGATCCCATTCGCCATAACCTGGTAAATATTGTCTATATCCTGTTGGATCAACTCAAGAGACACTGCATTCAGGGGTGCCACCTGATTTCTTCCTGATCTGGCTATCTTAACCATCAGACCACATCCACCGGAACTTCGGTTGCGTACCCATCAATCGCAATCTTGAGAATGCGAGGCCCAAGGTAACCAGATGTCGGAGGCTTGCTCGTAGAGATTGCTGCCTGGAGATACCGGCTCTGAAAAGATCCTATGGGGATCTTTTTGTAGCCGGTATCGTCACCCAAATCCAAGGTGATCTTGGCCTGCCCCGACGTAAAGGAGATCCCCTCCTCCGAGCGAGTAGTCCAGTCAGTCTTTGGTCCATCCAGGTCGTACTTGGGACCGATACCCTCATAAAGACTCACTGTTATGTCCGAATTGGCCACTATCGGGTACGAGGCAGAGAACTCGTTCTTGGCGGGAATGAACCAGATATGCAAGTACCGAGGCCAATTCTTGTCTATGGAGTCCCGCAAGATGAAATTTCGCGTGTACAGAGAGGCTGGTACACGGCCAAAGTAGAGCGTATCGCCGGCCGCAGGAGCCTGACTGAACCCAGGACTAATCAGGGTCACGACTGTTGCAGTATTGGAGGCGATAATCCGGGTCTCATTTAGCCCCACCGAGTAGCAAGGAGCACCCTTCATCTGATCCAGAGTGGCGTTTGTCTGCCCACTGATATTTGTCACATACAACCCACCCTCGGAAACAGTAAACACTGTTGCCGTGGGTGATGGGCTCGCAGCCACAGTACCAACTGTCGTTACAATCGTCCCGTTACCATCAAGCTGCGGAAACCCCTCCACCGGGCTGGTGTCTGCCTTCCACACATACCCATTCTGGCCACCATAAGCTGCAAACTGGCCGCCAAGATCGAACGCTTGGCAAGAAGAACCCATCTGGACGTGGTGAATACCCGTTGTCCACTGCCTGGTGTCTGGGTAGAAGTCGACAAAGTATTGCCCAGAAAGACCCAGGGTCCAGCGAACAGCTCTCTCTTTTGGCGACCAACATACGTGCGGCAAAAGATCTTGGTTCTTCAGCAGCATGGGACGCAGGTAGGCGTCTACCGGTTCGGAGATGTGCGCCGGTCGCCCACCATCCCAGGCCCAGCACCCAGTGAAGTCCATTCCATAGACCACACCCTCAACCTCAATAACGCAATTCGGATTTAGCGACCCCCGATTTGAACTAATAAGGGAGATCTGCGCGTCCGGTAGACGACCACCCACTGCCTCGAAAGGCTCATTCGTAAACGTGAGCCTCTCCATGGTGTAGTAGCCACAGATGACAAGCTCATTGAAAAACGGAACAAGTGCCGTCGCCTGGTCTGTCCTGTCAAGCAGCACCTCAGAGAAAGATAGCGGTGCCCAACTCTCGGGACGGTTTGCCTGGGAGCAATAAAGCACGTTCAGCTTCTCGGGCTGTATTGCGTAGGCAATCCCACTACCACTCGAACCTCCCCACGCAGAATCAAGGGAGATAGAAGTTGCGCTCGAATATCCACCAATCTTGGCGGTTCTTCCAGTGTCGCTTGGATTCAGGTATCGGCCAACCACCGCAGCACTCCACTCAGTTGACGTGCCAGTAACCCCGGTTCCACCATTAGTGAGCTGTATTGTTCCGGTATTGTGAATGATGTGCCCGAGACCCCACATTCTTCCACGATGAGAAGCTACGTGTCGGAAGTATGGAGGCACATCGTGACCGAAATCCCGATAAAGAATCGGAGCGCCAGAGAGGGATGCGTCAGAGAGACTCAACACGATTGACGAGCCGCTATTAGAAACAGTACCGGCGGTATACCAGGCCGAACCATCAACAAGAGTCATCTCGACAATGATCTCGTCAACCTTTGAATCCGCAGAATGAACGATGTTTGCCGTACCAGAGGATGCTACAGCGAAAGTTAGCTGCTGTGCTCCAGCAACAACAGTAATCGAAACCTCGTTACTCGGGTTGCTCACAAACCCGGTACGACTATTCGTATACCTGTAACGAAACCGGTGGGTTCCTGGCTCTATCAACCCGCTCGCGGTGCTTGGCGTTGGGTTCCAGTCCTGGGGACAGGCGTCTATGCCTGCATCCTGGGCAGCACTCGTAATGCCATCCCAAAGCCACATCTTGTCCCAGTCGTTCGCAGCGTAAGATACACCCATAAACGTAGCGAAGGTGGTTCGATGGCGTGTCGATAGCCCGCTCTTTAGTGTCGTCATTCTTGTGGCTCCGGGTTGGCGAAGCCTTCCGCAACACCGTTGGCAATAAAGATCAGGTTGGAGAGACGGACCGCACCATTCTCATACTGGGAGGCAAAGTTCTGGGAGCCACTCCCAAGAGGAAGGAACTGGTGGACAGCATCAATCTTTGAGCCAGAGGCCGCCTGAGCAACACCACCACCAACACGAACGACCCCAAGCCTCTGGCCCCAGCTTCCAACCTGATTGTGTCGACCGTTCTCATCAATAACAAAGAAGCCATCGGCCAGCTTGGTCGGGGCTACCCCCTGATCCATGCCATTGAAAACGCTAACCTCTGCTCTTGAGAACCTTCCCTCACCCATGGCTAAGTAATGCTCCCCCTGCGGATCTGCATGTTAGGAATGATCGGCATACCCAGAACATCCAGACGAGCGGTTCTGCGGGTGAACTGCCGGGTGTTATCCATAGCCTTGTATTCCATCAGCGTCTGCTGAAAAACACTGGCTCTTTCTGCCAAAAGTTTCCCGGTCCTGACCCCGATCTCGTAGTCGATAGCCCGATACGCCAAGTCCACCCAATCCTCAACCCAATCCATGGTATCGCCATCGGTAGTCAAGGCGGTAGGCCAGCGGTAATAGAGAAAGTCGATTACCTTCGCCTCATCAGGATACGGCCAGACCTTCATCTTCCGATTCCCAACGATGGTGTAGAAGGTTGGAGTCCCCGTGTCATCGTTGTTCGTTAGCTGATAGAACTCGAAATCAGTGGGAACCATGTACCACAGAAACTGATCTTCGCTTTCGTGGTCGTACATCTT
>CEVA01146126.1_pt1 | contig 11485 bp, 5 predicted proteins | sample 361521 | NCBI WGS metagenome assembly CEVA01 (sample SAMEA2622823, study PRJEB7988) | marine metagenome | isolation source: saline water (ENVO:00002010), including | reverse complement strand
CCCCGGTGAAACCTTCGGACGCCTCACGGCCGGGTTCGGACAGTCTCTGCTTGATGCAGTCGACCAGCACGATCGCATTGTTGACAACGATTCCCGACAACATCACCGCACCGATGAATGATTGGGCATTGAGCGTGGTGTCGGTCAGGAACAGGGCCAGGATCACGCCGATGGCTCCCAGCGGAACCGTCACCAGGATCAACAGGGGGTCCCGGAACGATTCGAACTGCGACGCCATCACCATGTACATCAACACCACGGCCAACACGAGTCCCTTGGTCAACTCGCGAAAACTCCGCTGTTGCTCCTCGTAGTCGCCAACGATGCGGTAGGCGAAACCACGTGGCCACTTCTCCTGGGTGAGTCGTCCCGACAGATCCGCGACAACACTGCCCAGATCACGATCAGCCACATCGGCCGACACCTGCACGACCCGCTGACGTGCGGTCCGGGTTATTCGCAACGGTGCATTGCCCGAATCGAAACGGACCAGGTCCCGCAACGCCACCACGCGGCCCGCAGCCGTCGACACTCCCACACGCTCGACATCGGGAAGCCGATCACGGTCGGAGTCCTGCAACCGGACCAGCACGTTGAATTCATCTCCCGCCTCACGGTACTTCGTGGCCTCGGCACCGCGAATCGTCGTATCCAACGATTCCGCAATATCCCGCACGCTGACTCCCAGCAAGCTCGCCTTGACCCGATCAACCTGAACGGCCAGTTCCGGCCTTCTGTCGGGCCGTTCCACGTTGACATTGATCAACCCCGGCACCCGCTTCATCAACTCCGCAACCTGGGTGGCCAGGCGATCGGCTTCCTCCAGATTGTGTCCCCGAACCTCGACCTCGACATCACCACCTCCGAAACTCAGCATCCGGGCCAACATCATCTCGGTCTGGGCTTCGACACGCACTTTCATGCCGGGGATTGGGCCGATTGCTGACGCCAGTGTCTCTCGCACTTCCTCGACGGATTGGTCCCGCTGGCTGCGAGGCACCAGCTTGACCCGCAACCAGCACTCGTTCCAGTCCTCCGAATCATCCCGGTCCCCCCCGATGAAGGCCGCGACAGTGTCTCGCTGTTCGGACGGCACCGATTCGAGAATGCTCTGTTCAATTTCCCGGGCCTGACGATGCAAATGTTGGAGTTGGATGCCGGGAGCCATGTGCCCCCGAACCCGCAGGTCCCCCTCATCGGCCTTGGGCATGTATTCGGTCCCGATCCGTGGCACCAGGCCCACGACAATCGAGAACGACAACAGCAACCCCGAGAGCACAAAACCGCGTCGCCGAAGTGCCCACCGCAACAAGCCGGCGTACGTCCTTTCGATGGCGGCAAATGCACTTTCGGCCACTGAGGCCAGGCCGCCGGTCGTTGCAACCGTTTCCGTCGCCCGTTGCCGTCGCTCTCCCCAGTGTGCCGCCAACATCGGAGTGAGAGTCAGGCTGGCCAGCAGTGAACACGCCAACGCGAAGCAGACCACCCAGGCCAACTGGTGGAGCAACACCCCGGTCATCCCCTCAACGAAAGCCAGTGGCACAAACACGATCAATGTCGTCATCGTGCTGGCCACGATTGCCGAACCCACCTCGGTCGTCCCGTCGATGGCCGCCTGCTTGATCGGCAGTCCTTCATCCCGCCGACGGTAGATCGACTCGAGCACCACAATCGAGTTGTCCACCAGCAGCCCCAGTCCCAGCGCGAGTCCACCAAATGACACGACGTTCAAGGAAAAGTCGTGGGCGTAGATCAACACGAAGGTGGCCATCACGGAAAAGGGCATCGACATGCCGATCACAACGGTGCTGCGAATGCTCCTCAAAAAGACCAGCAACACGACAGCCGCCAACCCCATGCCATAGAGGGCTGTTCTCTGGATGTTGTCGATCGACTGCACCACGAATTCCGACTTGTCGATGCGAATCGAGAGAGCCATGTCCGGCAAACGGGCATTGAGTCGATCAACCGCCTCACGCACCCGCCGACTGACGGCCACCGTGTTGGCATCGGACTGCTTGTGAATGTAGATCAACAGCCCTTCCTTCCCGTTCACCCGGCTGACATCGGTCCGCTCCTCGATCCCGTCCTTCACGCGACCAATGTCGGCAACCCGCACGATGGCCCCATCTTGCTGGCGAACGACCGTGTGCCGAATCTCGTCGAGATCCTGGAACTGGCCGCGACTGCGAACCAGTCGCTGCACATTGCCCTCATCGAAATCACCAGCTGGCTGATTGACGTTTTGACGCCGCAACGAGGCCACCACGTCGTTGACCCCCAGGTGGAGCGACTCGAGTTTCTGGCGATCCAGGTCCACCTGGATCTCCCGGCGCACCGCCCCCCGGATTCTCACATGACCAACGCCTTCCAGCTTCTCCAATTCGGGAACGATCTCCGTCTCGGCCCGCCGCGTTGTCTCAACCGCCAGTCGCTGGCTCTCCGCCTGCTCGCGTTTCCGCTCCAGGCCCAGGTAGATGATCGGGGAATCACTCTCGTCGTATCGTCGGAAAAAAGGCCCCTCGACCTCCTCGGGCAGCAGGCGACGCACCCTTTGCACCGCCTGCCGCATGTCGTTGAGAGCAACGTCGAGGTCGGCTCCCCAGGTCATGCGGACCCGTATCGTGCTGGCCCCCTCGGCACTGACGCTCGAAAGCTCCTCTGAGCCCTTGACCGCACTGAGGGCCTGCTCCAACGGCCGGGTCAAAAGAGTTTCGATCTCCTCGGGAGCCGCCCCCCGGTAGAGCGTTTCAACCCGGATGGTTGGGTAATCCAGCTTGGGGAGCAAATCGACGGCCAGCCGTTCGACGGCCACGTACCCCAGCAACGTCACCACCAGGGCTATCATCAACGTCGTCACAGGTCGATGAACAGCCAGTCGAGTCAATGTCATGACGACTCAGTCCGCCGTGGCCGCGGGTTCGCCGACAACCTCCACGTCCTGACCGTCACTGACCAGGTGACTGCCCAGGGTCACGACCCGTTCGGCCGAATCCAGCCCATCCAGGACCTCGACCATGTCCCCTTCGGACAACCCCAATCGGACATCGACTTGCCGCACACGCCGACCGCCCCCGGCAACGACGAACACCGTCTTTCGACCGTCCCGATCAACCACGGCCGCCAATGGCACCACGGTCGCCTGCGGGTGCAGATCCAACACAACCCGGACCCGGGCATGCATGCCCGGCTTGAGCAAACCGCGAGAATTGTCCACGGCGATGTAGACAACAGCCGTTCGTGTCTGGGGGTCAAGCACCGGCGCCAGACGTTGGACACGGCCACTGAACACCTCGCCAGGAAACGTGTCCACTCGCACCTCCGCCGACTGACCCGGCTGCAATTCCCGGTAGTCGCCCTCACCAACGTGAACCGCCGTCCGAACGGTCCCGAGATCAACGATCCGCAACAGCGACACGTCACTCTTGGCCAGGTCGCCGACCTGGACCATCCGGCTCGCCACATGGCCCGTCAACGGCGACTCGATCCGTCGTTCAGCCAAAGCCAACCGGCTTCCCTTGAGTTCGCTCGCAGCACGATCCACCTTCGATGCCGCCAACTGCAACTCGGCCTTGGCGATTTCGAGCTTCGATTGGGAGGCCTCGAGTTGTTGAGCCGTCCCAACCCCCTTGGACCGCAGGTCTTTCTGCCGCATGTACTCCAGGCCCGCGGCATTGACCCGCAATTGCTGTGCTCCCTGCTCGGCCAAGGCCACTTTTCGAGCCGCCTCGGCCTGCCGCACGAGTTCCTGTTCCTGGGCGGAATCGAGACGAACGAGTTCCTGGCCGGCGGTGATCTCATCGCCAACATCAACGGTCAATTCGGTGACCTGTCCACTGACACGTGAGCGGATCTCCACCTCGCGCCCCGCCTCCAGGCTCCCGACCAACTCCAACGCGTCCTCGACATCCCGCGTCACCAGTCCGACAGCCTCGACAGCCACGATTTCTTCTTCAGAAACCGGCAGATCCAGTTCCGAACGACGCTGTGAATCAACAAAGACCGCCCATCCAAGGCCCAGGCAAGACGCCAACACAAAGGGCAAGACAATGAACTTCATTGACACTCGGAAGCGACACCATGTCGCTGGCGGGGGAGGGCGGATTGGGGGGCTTGATCAATTTAACCGCATCACGTTGCATAAGGCAATGCCCATGCGTGCCGCTCGAATCACCGCCCGCCGATCGTTACAGTGGGGCAGGTAACCGTTTGGCGGCCACAGCGATGGTCGCCCACACAGGAGAGAGCGATGGACCTGTTGAGCACGCTGAGTGGATCGTTGATGGAGACCTTTCTGCCGTCAGGCTGGGACCTGGCCAAGATCGACGGCTGCGTCGGAGATGACCCGTCCAGCATCACCGACCCCCAGCCCTGGTGGCATGACGACTTCGAACTCGTACCCTGCGGTTCGCTGGGCGACTTCGATGCCATGCTCGGCCATGAAATCGCAATGACCATTCGCCAGGCCCGTGACGACGGTCATCAGTTGGCCATGATTCTTCCCGTCGGCCCCATGGGGATGTATCGCTGGGCCGTGTATTTCCTCAAGGAATGGGGAGTTTCCTGCAGCCACGTCCACGGCTTCAACATGGACGAATGGAGTGACGCCGACGGCAACACGCTGCCGTCGGACCATCCCGGAGCCTTTGAAAACGCGATGTCCGATGCGTTCTACGGCCCCCTGGGTGACCTGACGGTCCCACTCAACCAGAGACACTTCGCCGCAAAGGACACGCTGCCACACTTCGCCGAACAGATCTCTGAGATCCGGTCGGCTGGAGGCAAGCTGGCCGTGGTTTTCGGAATCGGCCGAGTGTGCCACATTGCCTTCTGGGAGCCACAATTCGCCGCCGAATACAATTCCGTCGACGCCTGGAAGGCCGACACCCACAGGATCGGTGCTCAGTTGCACCCGTTGACAATTGAACAGAACGCGGTGACCAGCTTCAAAAGTCGGACCACCCTTGTCCCTGCCTTCGCCAACACGGTCGGCCCCGGTCTTTTCCTGGGAGCTGACAAGATCATCGGTGGCGCCGACGGCACGTTGTCACGTGGAATGATGTGGCAGGGCCTGAGCCTTTGGATGACACTCCGGCACGACCCCACACCATGGATCCCTTCGACATTCATGCCCACACAACCCGGCCGCCTGTTCTTTCTCGAAGAACTCGCCGGTCCGCTCGAACCCGAGTGCAACTAGCAGGGGCACCCAACGGTCGTCTCTACCCCACCTCCGCCAGCACGTCTTCGTGGACGTACAATGGCAGTGGCGGGTCGTAATGGACAGAAATTGCCAGGGCGTCACTGGGACGACTGTCGACCTCGACCAATTCGCCATTGATCCGAATTCGCAGCACGGCAAAGTAGGTGTGGTTTCGCAGATCGGTGATCACGACATCCTCGATCTCACCTCCCAGTTGCTCGACGGTGGCCTTCAGCAAGTCATGAGTCAGCGGCCTCGGCGGCTGCTCCTCGGTCAGCCGGCGGTTGATGGCCCCCGCCTCGAACAACCCGATCAGGATTGGAAACGAACGTTCGCCATCGATTTCTCGCAGGAATACGACCTGCTGGTCACCGATGTCATTGATGACGATCCGAGCGAGTTCCATCTTGACGAGCACGTCATTGGCTCCGTTTCTCGACAGCCAGCCACACGGGCGAGCAGGAACAGTCCCTGAAATTCCAAAACCTGCGCGCTGGATTATAGCCCGCACCCAACACCGTTCAAGACGCCGGATGCACTAGCCGGCATCGAGTTGCCCCAGGATATCGTTGACCCGTTCGAGTTGTTCCCGGAGTCCCGCGAGTGTCGCTCGCACACCATCGACGACCTCCGCCGGGGCCTTCGACACAAAATTCTCGTTGGCCAATTTCTTCTCGTGACCGGCAATCATCCCGGTCAACTTCTCGAGTTCTTTGACGTGCTTGGCCCGCTCGGCGTCACGGTCCACGACACCTTCCAGGTCGATGTAGCCATCGGCTCCACCCAGCGCGAAACTTGCCGCCCCGGCGGCCTGGCTGACCTCGGGCCCGACCGCCACCAACTCGGTATTCGACAGATTGAGAAACTGTCCGGCGACCGCTTCAAAATCCTCGGCCACATCCGGACCACAGCGAACCGAGAGTGACAGCCGCGTGCTGCGTGGAATCGTGTAAGTCGAGCGGACATTGCGCACCGCCACGATGATCTCCTGCAATCGCTCGAACCGCTCCTCCAGCGAATCATCGACCCACTCGTCAGGCAACTCCAACCACGTCGCCCGCATCACGCACTCCGCTACCGGCTCCGGATCGGGCAGTCCCCGACTGGGAGCCCATTCCGCCAGTCGTTCCCAGAGTTCCTCGGTGATGAACGGCGTGGTCGGCGCCAGCAACCTCAGCAACGAGTCAAGGACCCCGACCAAAACCCGTTGCGCGGTGCCCCGGGCTTCAGTGTCCTCCACGTCGGACTGCAATCGCGGCTTGACCATCTCCAGATACCAGTCACAAAACTCGTTCCAGACGAAATCTCTCAGCGTGCGGGTCGCCTGGTCGAATTGATACCGGTCCAGGTAAGAAGTCACCTGCGCGACCGTACGGGTCAGCCGGCTGAGAATCCAACGGTCCTCGATCGCGAGCAGGTCGAGGGCCGGCAGAGGTCCCGGCTCGTACCCCTCCAGGTTGAGCATCGCAAAACGCGCGGCGTTCCAGAACTTGTTGCAGAAATTGCGGCCCGTCTCGAAACGCTCGGCCACCATCCTCGCCACCAGTTCTCCCTCGTCCGGATCGTACCACGGGCTGGTGTACTGCCAGGACTTCCCACACCCACCACAATCAACCCGTGGCTTATCGCCCCCACCGGGCGTCGCCTGTTGATGCTTGAGTTCCTGAGGGATCACGTGTCCGCATTCGGGACATTCATACCCAACCGGCAGGCGGATGTCCTGTGTCTCGCCCGCAAACGAAGCGATCGTGAACCGCACGGCGTCGGCGCCGTAGCGATCGACAAGATCCATCGGGTCGACACCATTCCCCTTCGACTTGGACATCGTCTGGCCAAACCCGTCCAGGATCTTGGGATGGACGCAAACCCGGGAAAAGGGAATGTCGCCCATGTTGTACAGGCCGGTCAGCACCATTCGCGCCACCCACAACGTGATGATGTCGCGACTGGTCACCAACACGCTGCCGGGATAGAAATAATCCAGGCTCTCGGTGGATTCCGGCCACCCCAATGTCGAGTGTGGCCAGAGGGCGGAGCTGAACCAGGTGTCCAGCACGTCCTCATCCTGTACCAGTGGGTGCGAATCGCCCAACTCGTCGCCGACCAGGTCCGTCTCGGCACAGATCAACCAGCCCCCGTTCTCGCCGTCGGGATGCCAACAGACATCGTCCCGATCACCAAAGGCTGCCTCGAGGTCCGCCAGTTCGCAACTGCGGCAGTACCAGATCGGAATCCGGTGCCCCCACCACAACTGCCGCGAAACGCACCAGTCGCGTTTTTCACCAAGCCAATCCAGGTAGGTCTTGGCATAACGCTTGGGGTAAAACGTCACACGGCCGTCCTCGACCGCGTCGATGGCCGCCTGGGCCAGGTTGTCCATCTTCACGAACCACTGGTCAGACAGGTACGGCTCTATCGGGGTCTTGGACCGATCGCTGTGAGCCAGATCGATTGCACGCTCTTCGACACCGTCAGAAAGCCCCAGGTCTTCCATCGCCTTGGCAACCTGTTGACGGGCCTCGTAACGATCCAGCCCGGCGTATGCCCCACCATTGCCATTGATCGTCCCATCGGGGTTCAGGATGTTGATCATCGGCAGATCGTTTCGCAGACCACAGGCGTAGTCATTCGGGTCGTGGGCCGGCGTCACCTTCACCGCCCCGGTCCCCATTTCCATCTTGGCCAGCAATGCATCGGCGATGATCGGGATCTCGCGGTCAACCAGCGGCACGTGCACGGACTGGCCGACCAGGTGGGTGTATCGTTCGTCGGAGGGATGGACGCACACCGCCGTGTCACCCAGCATCGTCTCGGGTCGTGTCGTCGAGAATGAAATCATCTCGTCGGAACCAACCACCGGATACCGGAATGTCCAAAAACCTCCCTGGACCTCCTCGTAGAAAACCTCGTCGTCGGCAACCGCCGTCTGGAGGTACGAGTCCCAATTGACCAATCGCTTGCCACGGTAGATCAGTCCATCATCGAACAGCCGGAAAAAGGTCCGGCGGACGGCTTTCGAGCACATCTCGTCCAGCGTGAACCTGGTCCGTCGCCAGTCACAACTGGCGCCGATCAGTTTCATTTGCGAGAGAATGCGTTGCTCGTAAGCGTCCTTCCACTTCCAGATCCGTTCGACAAGTGCCTCGCGACCGACATCGTGACGTGTCAGCCCCTCCTCCTCGAGCATTCTTCGCTCGACGACGGCCTGGGTCGCGATTCCCGCGTGATCCGTGCCGGGCATCCACAGCGCCTCAAACCCCTGCATCCGCTTCCAGCGGGTGAGCAGGTCCTGGAGCGTTCCATTGAGCGCGTGCCCCATGTGCAACGCGCCGGTGACGTTGGGCAGCGGAATCATGATCGTGTGCTGGGGCCGCTCGTCATTCGGCTCAGCATCGAAGTAACCACGATCGGACCACTCGGCGTACCACCGCGTCTGGGCAGCGGCGGGATCGTATTGCTTGGGAATCTCGGCTGCCATCACGTGTCGTCCCGGTCCACGGCCGAAGCGGCCAGCAGTGGATCCGCGGCGTCCTTGTACAATTTGTATTCGACGCTGTCGACCAGCGCCAGCCAACTGGCCTCGATGATGTTCTCGCTGACCCCCACCGTGCTCCACACCTCCTCGGGATCACGACTCTGGATCACCACCCGCACCCGCGCGGCTGTCCCCTTCATCGAATTGATCACCCGCACCTTGTAATCGACAAGTTGCATGGATTTGAGGCTGGGGAACACGTCACTGAGAGCCTTCCGCAACGCCGTGTCCAGGGCGTTGACCGGACCATCTCCTTCGGCCACCACGTGAACTTCCTGGTCATGGACCACCAGCTTGACCGTCGCCTCGGTCGACGGTCCCGCCGTCGCCTCGGTTTCGACATTCACCCGATAATGCACCCGCTCGAACAAGGGCCGATAGGTTCCGGCCACTTTCTTGACCAGCAGGTCGAACGACGCTTCGGCAGCCTCAAACTGGTAACCCTCGTTCTCCAGGTCCTGCACCCGTGACAGGATTTTTGCCATCAGTTCATCGTCCTGCTGCATCCGATGCCGCGTGGTCACCGCGACGATGTTGGAGCGACCCGACAACTCGCTGACAAGGATGCGACGCACGTTGCCAACCGATTCGGGAGGAATGTGCTCGTAACTTGCGGCCACCCGGTTGACCGCATGCACGTGCATGCCTCCCTTGTGCGCAAACGCGCTCTGACCGACAAACGGTTGCCCCGGCCGAAAGTTCATGTTGGCCAATTCGTAGACATAACGAGACAACTCGGCCAGGTGTTTGACCCCGTCTCCCCGGAGCACCTCGCAGCCGGTCTTTTTCAGGGCGAGATTGGCCACAACGCTGACCAGGTCCGCATTGCCGCAACGCTCACCAATGCCGTTGATGGTCCCCTGCACATGTCCCACACCGCGATCGATAGCGGCCAGGGAATTGGCAACGCCCACATCGGAGTCGTTGTGGCAGTGGATCCCCAGTGGGACATCCACGGCCGCGGTCGCGGCGTCCACCCCGGCCACGATGTCCTCGGGCAACCGCCCTCCGTTGGTATCACAAAGCACGATGGTCCGGGCGCCCGCTTCCGCGGCGGCCACGATCGTCCGCAACGCGTAATCGGGATTGGTCACCCAGCCGTCGAAGAAGTGCTCGGCGTCATAAATCACCTCGCGGCCCTCGCCGGCCAGGAATGCCACAGAGTCAGTCAGCATGGCCAGGTTTTCGTCGAGATCCACACGCAGCACCTCGCTCACGTGCAGGTCCCACGTCTTTCCAACCACCGTACAAACCGGCGCCAGCGAATCGCGGAGCGCCTGCATCCCCGTGTCATCCTCTGCCGACACCCCGCGTCGACGAGTCATTCCGAAGGCGGCAATCCGGACGTTTTCCAGCCCCAGGTCCCTCACAGCCTGGAAGTACTCCGCATCCTTGGGATTCGACAGCGGGTACCCTCCTTCGACGAAATCGAAACCGAGAGCATCCAGTCTCTGCGTGATCTGCAACTTGTCCTGTAGCGAGAAATTGACTCCCTCGCCCTGGCTGCCGTCACGCAACGTGGTGTCGTAAATTTCGATCCGTGGCATCGGGCCGTCCCGTGCACTGCGAAGAAACAAAAATGCCCCAGGCGATCAGCGGCCTGGGGCGAAATCCATGATAGGTCAGCAACCGGGGACCGTCAAACCTCGCTCAAACCGACCGGAACCCCGTCCTCGTGAACCGTTTCCTCGCCCCGTTGATACGCCTCCCACTCCTCTGAGGTGTACATCACCTCGCGAGCCTGTGAGCCATTGTAGTCGCCCACGATGCCGTCCTCGGCCATGAAATCCACCAGTCGAGCAGCCCGACCATAACCGATCCCCAGGCAACGCTGCAGCAATGAAACGCTACCGCGTCCTTCACGAATCACCACCTCAATCGCCTGCTCATACAACTCGTCACGATCCTTGAGTCGGCCCAGGGCCTCACCGTCGCCCCCCTCGGACGAATTGATCTGGTTGAGTTCATCGGAATAGCGTGGTTCGACCTCGCTGAAGAAGTCGATCACCGCGTTGACCTCGTCGTCGCTGACAAACGTGCCCTGGGCACGGACCAGGTGACTGGTACCTGGCGTGAGATAGAGCATGTCACCATTGCCCAGTAACTTGTCGGCCCCGATTTCATCCAGCACCACCCGACTGTCGGTCCGACTCGCCACCTGGAAAGACACCCGGGCCGGCAGATTCGACTTGATCAAGCCGGTGATCACATCGACTGTCGGTTTTTGCGTCGCCAGCACCAGGTGGATGCCCACAGCGCGGGATTTTTGTGCCAGCCGGATGATATGACGTTCGACATCCTTGCCTGCAGACATCATCAGATCGGCCATCTCGTCGGCGACAATCACGATGTATGGCATGGATTCGGGCACCTCCTCGGCCTCGAGATCCTCCTCCTCCAACCCCAGTCGATCGAGCACGGTGTCACGGTCCAGGGCGTTGAAACTGTCCAGGTGTCGGACGCCAGAACGTGCCAGCAAGTCGTAGCGCTCCTCCATCTTGTCGACCGCCCAGGCCAACACCGCCTCGGCTTTTTTCATGTCCGTGATCACTGGATGCATCAGGTGTGGAATCCGGCGATACGGACTCAGTTCGACCATCTTCGGATCAATCATCAGCATCCGCACTTCGTCTGGGCGGCGCGTCATCAGCAACGAGAGAATCAGTGAGTTCAGGCACACGCTCTTGCCAGTCCCGGTTCGGCCGGCAATCAACAGGTGCGGCATCCGGGCCAGGTCAATCGCCAAC
>CEVA01241933.1_pt1 | contig 11487 bp, 8 predicted proteins | sample 361521 | NCBI WGS metagenome assembly CEVA01 (sample SAMEA2622823, study PRJEB7988) | marine metagenome | isolation source: saline water (ENVO:00002010), including | reverse complement strand
ACTGCCTCTCCTTTATTAACAACATTACCGCGTCCTAGATCTCTTCCATAACATGACACACAGACACCATGTTTTGTTTCGCATGTTACAGGGGATCTGACTAATATTGTTTCTATACCATGTTGTTCTAGCAAATGAACATTTGACTCTTCAATTAGGGTTCCTGAATCGAGAATAATTTTTTTGTTTTCAATATTCTTTATTGGTTCAGCAATATATCTGCCAAGTATTCGTTCGCCAAGTCCCTGAACAATGGCACCACCCTCAACAATTGTTGATACTTTCAGTCCCTTTTTGGTCTGACAGTCATCCTCTGTAATAACTAAATCTTGAGAAACATCTACTAGTCTTCTAGTTAAATAACCAGAATTGGCTGTCTTTAAAGCTGTATCGGCAAGTCCTTTCCTAGCCCCATGGGTTGAAATAAAGTACTGGAGGACATTTAATCCCTCTCTGAAATTTGCAGTTATTGGAGTTTCAATTATTGAGCCATCTGGTTTAGCCATCAATCCTCGCATACCCGCAAGCTGTCTGATCTGGGCTGCCGAACCTCTTGCCCCAGAATCTGCCATCATAAAAATAGAATTAAAAGAGTCTTGGGTTTGCTTATTTCCAGACTTGTCTTCTACTTCTTCCTGGCCTAGTTTGTCCATCATTGCTTTAGCAATTAAATCATTTGTTCTTGACCAGATATCGACAACTTTATTATACCTTTCTCCTTGAGTAAGAAGTCCTGAAGCAAATTGTTGTTGAATATTCTTCACCTGTCGCTCAGCAGTAATGAGTATTTCGTCCTTCTTTTTTGGCACTACCATATCATCAATTGATATTGAAACCGCTGCCTTAGTTGCATGCTCAAAACCCATATACATAAGCTTATCTGCAAAAATTACTGCTGCTTTTAACCCAACTTCCCTATAGCATCTGTTGATTAAATCAGATATGGACTTACTATCCATGGTTGAATTAATAACTGAGTAAGGGATTTCTGTTGGTAAGATTGTTGAGAGTATTGCTCTTCCGACTGTTGTTTCTATTAACTCGTAGCTTACTTCAGGCTCTTGCTCTAGCTCATTGTTATTTTTTACTCTAAGCTTAATTTTTGCTTGCAATCCCACATATTCTCCTTCGTAAGCTCTTTGAAGCTCTGTCACATCTGCAAAAATACGCCCTTCCCCTAGATCATTAATTCTTTCTCGTGTCATATAATACAAACCGAGAACAACATCTTGCGAGGGAACAATAATTGGATCACCATTAGCAGGTGATAAAATATTGTTTGAAGACATCATTAAAGCCCGAGATTCAAGTTGAGCTTCGATTGAAAGTGGAACATGAACCGCCATTTGATCACCATCAAAATCAGCATTAAAGGCTTTACATACCAAAGGATGCAACTGTATCGCCTTACCTTCAATTAATATGGGCTCAAAGGCTTGGATTCCTAGTCTATGTAGTGTGGGTGCACGATTTAATAAAACTGGGTGTTCACGAATTACATCATCAAGAATATCCCAGATTTCTGGTCCTTGAGCTTCAGCAAGTCGTTTGGCTGCTTTGATTGTTGCTGCTTGTCCTTGATAAATTAATTTACTAAAAACAAATGGCTTAAAAAGCTCGAGGGCCATTCTTTTTGGAATGCCACATTGGTGTAATTTCAGAGTTGGTCCAACAACTATTACTGAACGACCGGAATAATCAACTCGTTTGCCCAATAAATTCTGTCTGAACCGACCCTGCTTGCCCTTAATCATATCAGCTAATGATTTGAGAGGTCGTTTATTGGATCCAGTGATCGCTCTACCCATTCTTCCATTATCAAGTAATGCATCAACTGATTTTTGAAGCATCCTTTTTTCATTACGAACAATGATTTCAGGAGCATTTAACTCCAATAACCTTTGCAGTCTATTATTTCTATTGATAACACGCCTATAAAGATCATTAAGATCCGATGTTGCAAACCTGCCACCATCTAAAGGTACAAGTGGCCTAAGATCAGGAGGAAGCACTGGTAAGACTTTCAAAATCATCCATTCCGGTCTATTTCCTGATTGAAATAATGCCTCAGCCAATTTTAATCTTTTGGAAAGGCGCTTTAGCTTGATTTGAGACGCGGTAGCGCCCATATCTTCATGAATACTATCAACAAGATCTTCAAGTTTTAAGTCTTTAAGGACACTGTGGATTCCCTCTGCTCCCATCATTGCACTAAAATCATCTCCGAACTCTTCTAATGCTTCAATGTATTCCTCTTCAGAAAGTAACTGACCCTTTTTGAGTGTGGTCATCCCTGGATCTACTATTAGATAAGCTTCGAAATATAAAACTCGTTCAATTTCACGCAACGTCATGTCCAAGAGCAAGCCAATTCTAGATGGTAAGGATTTCAAAAACCAAATATGTGAAACTGGTGTAGCTAATTCTAGATGGCCCATCCTTTGCCTTCTGACTTTACTCTGTGTAACTTCTACACCACATTTCTCACAGACAACTCCTCTATGTTTTAGTCTTTTGTATTTGCCACACAAACATTCATAATCTTTTATAGGTCCAAAAATTTTTGCACAAAATAAACCATCTCTTTCTGGTCTAAAAGTTCTGTAATTAATGGTCTCTGGTTTTTTAACTTCACCAAATGACCAAGATCTGATCATTTCAGGAGAAGCTAAACCTATCTTGATGTAATCAAATATTTCAGTTTGACTTTTTGGTTTAAAAATATTTAGTAGATTTCTCATAATTATTATTTATTTTCTCTTTTCAGCAGATGAATCTTCAATCAAATCGATATTTAGGCCCAATGATCGTATTTCTTTCATTAATACATTAAATGACTCGGGCATACCGGTTTCAACTTCGTTAGTGCCATCCACAATTTGTTTATACATTCTTGTTCTGCCCTGGACATCATCTGACTTAAATGTAAGCAGTTCTCGCAAAGTGTGGGCAGCACCATATGCTTCAAGCGCCCAAACCTCCATTTCACCAAATCGTTGTCCTCCAAACTGGGCTTTGCCGCCTAAAGGTTGTTGTGTTACAAGGCTATAAGGCCCGGTTGATCGTGCATGCATTTTATCATCTACTAAATGATTTAGTTTCAACATATACATATAACCGACAGTCACTGGTCTCTTGAATAGATTTCCTGTTCTGCCATCTATTAATTTGGTTTGTCCGGTAACAGGGAGTTCTGCTAGTGATAATAAATCTTTAATTTCTGTTTCATGAGCACCATCAAATACAGGTGTAGCCATAGGTACACCAGCTTTTAGATTATCTGCTAATTCTATTATTTCATCGTCTGAAAATTTGGATAAATCAGTATTTGCAACATTGTTACCAGCTTTATATATCTTGTTGAGAAAATCTTTAATTTTCTTAACTCTTTTTTCAGTGTTATCTTGTAAAAGAACCTCTATCTTAAGTCCCAAAGCTTTTGCAGCCCAGCCAAGGTGTGTCTCTAAAACTTGTCCAACATTCATTCTTGAAGGAACACCTAAAGGATTCAAGACAATATCAACTGGTGTTCCATCTTCCATATATGGCATATCTTCCACTGGTACTATTCTAGATATAACTCCTTTATTTCCATGTCTACCGGCTATTTTATCGCCTGGCTGAATCCTTCTCTTTACAGCTAGAAAAACCTTAACCATCTTTAATACACCTGGAGACAGGTCATCAGAAGCTTCTATCTTATCTTTTGATGCTTTCAATTTATCTTGATATTCTTCCTTAAGCATTTTTAAGCGTTCATAATAGCTTTCTAATTCTGAATTTCTCTTTTTATCCTTTAGCTTTATTCCGAACCATTTATCACGGTTTAATGTTTCAAGATCTTCTTTATTTATCTTCTTTGTCTTTCTTCCAATTTTTGCCATTTTGTTTAGGAGAAGCTTTTCTATTCTTTTATAAATGTCATCTTCCATAATTCGGTGTTGATCATTTAGGTCTTTTTTTACAGCATCTATATCTGAGGCTTCTATGATGTTTGCGCGCTCATCTTTTTCAACTCCTTCTCTTGAGAAGACTCTAACATCAATAACAGCACCGTCCATACCAGAAGGAACTCTCAAAGAAGTATCTTTAACATCACTTGCTTTCTCTCCAAAAATAGCCCTCAGTAATTTCTCTTCAGGAGAAAGTTGTGTTTCTCCTTTCGGGGTAATTTTTCCAACTAAAATATCACCAGCTACCACCTCTGCTCCAATGTAAGCTATCCCTGATTCATCCAATTTCCTCAATGCAGAATCCCCAACATTTGGTATATCAGCTGTAATTTCTTCTGATCCTAATTTGGTATCCCTTGCAATACATTGCAATTCCTCAATATGAATCGTAGTAAATCTATCCTCTTTAACTACCTTTTCAGAAATTAGAATTGAATCTTCAAAATTGAAACCATTCCAAGGCATGAAGGCTACCAATAAATTTTGGCCAATAGCTAATTCTCCTAAGCTCGTAGAAGCCCCATCAGCAATAACGTCTCCTTTGCTGATTTTATCCCTAACTTTGACTAAGGGCCTTTGGTTAATACAAGTATTTTGATTGGATCTTGTGTATTTAGTTAGATTATAAATATCAACACCAGATTCACCTGATTGAGTCTCTAAATCATCAACAGCAATCACAATTCTTGAAGCATCAACTGAGTCAACAATGCCTCCACGCTTTGCAGTTATCGTTACGCCAGAATCAGTAGCAACAATTCTTTCCATGCCTGTTCCTACAAGAGGGGTTTCTGCTAGGAGTGTTGGAACAGCTTGTCGCTGCATATTTGAACCCATTAAGGCACGGTTTGCATCATCATGCTCTAAGAAAGGTATAAGGGAAGCAGCAATTGAAACAATTTGTTTTGGTGATACATCAATGTATTCAATCTTATCTGCTGGCATCAGTGTAAATTCGTTATTGAATCGGGAAGAGATCAGATCTTCTTCTAGCTGATTTTTTTTGCCAATTTGGGTATTCGCCTGAGCAATGACATGTTTACCCTCATCTATAGCAGATAAGTATTCAATTTTTTTGGTTACTTTCCCGTTAACAACTTTTTGATATGGAGTCTCTAAGAATCCAAACTTATTGACTTTTGCATACAAAGCCAAGGAATTAATTAAACCAATATTAGGTCCCTCAGGCGTTTCAATCGGGCATACCCTACCATAATGTGTAGGGTGAACATCTCTGACTTCAAAACCTGCTCTTTCTCTAGTTAGCCCTCCAGGACCTAAAGCAGATATTCTTCTTTTATGAGCAATCTCAGAAAGTGGGTTATTCTGATCCATGAATTGAGATAATTGACTGGATCCAAAGAACTCCTTTATAGCTGCAGAAACTGGTTTTGAATTAATTAGATCCCTAGGCATGAGTTCTTCAGTCTCAACCAAACTTAGTCTATCTTTTACTGCTCTCTCTACTCTGACGAGTCCCACACGGAATGCATTCTCCGTCATTTCACCTACTGTTCTAATTCTTCTGTTTCCTAAATGATCAATATCATCAACGGTGTCACTGCCATTCCTTATATTGATGAGAGTTTTGAGTACATCAATAATATCTTCTTTACTGAGAATAGATGAACCAGAGTCTGTGCTTTTACCAATTCTTCGATTGAATTTCATTCTGCCAACATCTGACAAATCATATCGTTCTGGATTAAAAAATAGGTTATTGAATAAATTCTCAGATGAATCTTTTGTTGGTGGCTCTCCTGGTCGCATCATCCTATATATCTCTATTAGTGCATCCAGCCTTGAAGATGATGGGTCAATCCTTAGAGAATTTGATATATAAGAACCATGGTCTAAATCATTAATATAGATTGTTTCGATCTCTTTCACTTCATTTTTCATTAGAAGTTCTATTTTCTCAGCTGTAAGTATTTCGTTTGCAGATGCCAAAAGCTCGCCAGTATCTTGGTCGATAATATCGTGTGAAAGAATTTTATCTTGCAAATGCTCATTGGGAACATTGAGGGAAGTACTTTTACCTGCTAGGCTCTTAAGCTTTTTTATGAACCCAACATTAATCATGTTGCCTTTACGAACAATAAGTTTTCGCCCAATTTTAATATCAAAATCTGCAACTGTACCTTTAAGATGATCTGGGTTAATCTCCATTTTTATTTCTTTCTTTGAAAGACTAAATTTGTCCTTATCGAAAAAGGTATCCAGTATTTCCTGATTTGAAAAATCCAATGCATGGAGCAAAACTGTTACTGGTATTTTTCTTCGGCGGTCGATTCTTGCAAAAATTGCATCTTTAGCATCAAATTCAAAATCTAGCCATGAACCTCGATAAGGTATAACCCGAGCTGAAAAAAGCAGTTTTCCAGAACTTTGCATTCCTTTGTCATGATCAAAGAAAACACCTGGAGATCTGTGCAACTGAGACACAATCACCCTGTCAGTTCCATTAATAACAAAGGTTCCATATTCAGTCATTAATGGAATTTCACCAAAATAAACGTCTGTGGTGTCACCGGATTCTTTTATGTTTTTAACTTCCTTAACTGTTTCCTTATTGGTGTCCTTGTTATAAGTTATCAATTTTGTTTTAACTCTCAGAGGAGCAGCGTAGGATAATCCTCTAAGCTGGCATTCTCTTACGCTGAAAACTGGTTCTTCTAATCTGTAACTAACAAATTCTAGACGTGCGTTCTTTGAAAAACTTTCAATTGGAAACAGCGTCTTGAAAGCTGCTTCTAGACCAACGTTTTTTCTTTTTTCTGGGTCAATATCTTTTTGTAAAAAAGAATCGTAAGATTCTAGTTGTATAGATAATAGATTTGGGACATCGAGAGAAGATGTTAGCTTTCCAAAATCCTTGCGAATGCGTTTCTTTTCAGTAAATGAATATGTCATATTGCCTGATTGTTTAAATTAATATTCACAGCAGCAGACCTACCCATCTACTGAGTGTGGTTTTGTGTTATATAAAATACATGCAGAGTAAACTATGAGCTATAAGTTAAAATTACTTCAGCTCCACAACAGCGCCTGAATCTTCTAGCTGTTTTGTCATTTCTTCCGCTTCCTTTTTTGATATTGCTTCTTTTATTGTTGCTGGTGCCCCTTCAACTATATCCTTGGCATCCTTGAGCCCTAAGCCAGTAATAGCTCGAACAACTTTGATGACTGCGATCTTATTATCACCAAAACTTTTTAGTATAAGATCAAATTCAGTTTGTTCTTCTTCCTTATCTGATGATTCTGCTCCATTACTAGTTGCTGCAACTGCTGCAACTGCTGCAGGTGCTGATGCACTAACATCAAATTTCTCTTCCATTTCAGAAATCAATTCCACAAGGTCCATAACGGACATTTTTGAAATTGCTTCTAAAACTTCCTCTTTTGATGCTAAATTACTTTTAGCCATTATATTCTCCTTAATGAGCCCAAAAGGATGGACATTTTATATAAAAAAATTCTCTTATGAAACCTTTTCTTTGTTATCTTTAACAGCAAGTGTCATTCTTGTAAATTTAGTTGGAATTTCTTTCAAAGTTCTTACCGCTTTTTCTATAGGTGCCTGCAAAAGACGTGCAATAGTTGAATATGCTTCTTGCTTGGTTGGTAATTGTGCAATTCTATCCAAATCAGAGGCAGGAAAAATATTGCCATCTATAGCTAAACTAACTGTTTTCAACTGTTCATAGTCTTTACTAAAGCTTTTAAATAATCTTGCTGGTGAAGCTAGATCATCTCTTGACAGTGCAATTATGATAGGTCCTTTCAAATTCTCAGTAAGGCACTCAAAACTTGTGTCTGAAAATGCTCTTTTAGTCAAAGTATTTTTAACCACTTTAAGATAGACGCCTGATTCCCTAGCTTTTGTGCGTAATTCAGTAATCTCACTAACATTAAGCCCGCTATAATCAGCTATCGCTCCAGCAATGGAAGAATTAGCTATTGAATTCAGCTCCTCAACTAGATGTTTTTTATCTTCAATTCTTAGGGGCATAATTAGTACTCAAAAAATTAGATTGTGTTGTGATCAATTGTTATACCTGGACCCATAGAAGAAGATACGGTGACTTTTTTTATAAAGGAACCCTTGGAAGAAGACGGCTTACTTTTTACAATTTCATCTAACAAAGACTCTAGGTTCTGTTTTATTGATGCCTCAGAAAAATCTGTTTTTCCTATAGTACAGTGAACAACGCCTCCTTTATCATTTCTAAATCTTATCTGACCAGTTTTGGCTTTAATCACAGCATCTTCAATATTTTTTGTAACTGTTCCATCCTTCGGATTAGGCATCATGCCTTTGGGGCCAAGTATTTGTCCTAACTGACCTACGACTCTCATAGTATCTGGAGTTGCTATTACTAAATCGAATTCACTAAATCCTGATTTGATTTTTTCAGCTAAATCTTCGAAGCCAACTTCATCAGCACCAGCATTTTTTGCAGCCTCTACTTGTTCGCTCTGTGCAAAAACAATAACTTTTAATGTTTTTCCGGTGCCATTTGGCAATACCATAGATCCTCTGACATTTTGGTCAGATTTTTTTGAATCAATTCCTAAGTTAATTGCAATATCAATGGTTTCATTGAATTTTGCATTGCTAGTCTTCTTCAAAAGAGATATGGCTTCATCGAGACTATAGCTTTGATCAGAGTCTATAGATTCACGGTTAACATCTGTTCTTCTAGATGACTTACTCATTATCTTGCCCTTCTATCTCTAATCCCATACTTCTTGCGGTACCAGCAATAATTTTCATTGCTTCTTCAATCTCAAAGGCATTGAGATCTGGTGCTTTTACTTCAGCAATTTCTTTCAATTGTTGTTGATTAATCTTTCCAACTTTTTCTATGTTTGGCTCGCCACTACCTTTATTAATGCCGGCAGCTTTTTTCAATAAAGTTGATGCTGGTGGAGTTTTTGTAACAAATGTAAAGGTTTTATTGCTATAAACATTTATAACCACTGGAATTAAAATACCTGGTTCTGAATCAGCTGTTTTTGCATTGAAGGCGTTGCAAAATTCCATAATGTTTAAGCCAACTTGACCAAGAGCAGGGCCTACAGGTGGACTTGGATTTGCTTGCCCAGCAGGAATTTGCAATCTTACAACATTTTCTATTTTATTCTTTCCTTTTGCCATTAAATCTTCTTTTTAAAAAATTAAAATTATTTAATACGATAATTAGGATTTCTCAACCTGGTTAAAATTCAGCTCAACGGGGGTTGGTCTCCCTAAGATCTGCACAGCAACAAAAAGCTTACTTTTTTCATAATTCACCTTCTCAACAACACCATTAAAATCGTTGAAAGGACCATCTATGACTCGTACAACTTCTCCAGGTTGATAAGTTATCTTTGGTCTGGGAGCATTAGCGGCATCTTCAGCTTTGTTTAATATAATCATTACTTCCCTATCAGAAATAGGGGTTGGTTTTTCGCTATTGCCTCCTATAAATCCCATAACGTTAGGTATTGAATTTACGAAGTGCCATGTTTCATCATTTAAATTCATATTTACCAAAACGTAACCAGGAAAAAATTTTCTTTCGCTTGTTTTCTTCTGACCTGCTTTCATTTCAACAATCTCTTCAGTTGGCACAACAATATCAGCAAATTGTTCTGACAACCCTAATTGTTCAATTCTGTCTTCCATCATTTTCATGACTTTTTTTTCATAATTCGAATAGACCTGCAAAACGTACCACTGATATTCCATAAATATCTCCCTCTATTTTCTAAGAAGTAATTGTGGTTGTAAGAAAAAGCAATAAGAAATCAAGTAACCAAAAAAATATGCCCATTATCAGAACAAATACAAAGACTGTTAGTGTTGTTTGAAATGTTTCCTGTTTCGTTGGCCAAATAACTTTTTTAATCTCAACCCTTGACCCTTGGAAGAATTCCCAAAGCACTCTACCTCTTTGAGTCTGGAAAAAAATTACTAGTGATACAACAGCAGACGCTAGAACCATCAAAACTCTAAAAAGTATTGATATTTGTATTAAATAATAATAGGAAAAAATACCTACTAAAAGAATCAACACAGATCCTAAAAGTTTAACTGTATCAAGTAAACTTGATTCTTGATGTCCTACGTTATCATTCATAAAATTAATCCCAATGGGCTCTAACTCTGGCAGGCCAGGAGGGACTTGAACCCCCAACCTGCGGTTTTGGAGACCGCCGCTCTACCAGTTGAGCTACTGGCCTTTCTTAGCTTTACTCAATAATTTTTGTTACCACACCAGACCCAACAGTTCTGCCACCCTCACGAATTGAAAAACGAACTTGCTCTTCCATTGCTATGGGTGCTATCAAATCAACTGTTATGTGTGAGTCATCACCCGGCATCACCATCTCAGTCCCCTCTGAGAGGGTAACAGCTCCAGTTACATCTGTTGTTCGAAAATAAAATTGTGGGCGGTAACCATTAAAGAAAGGTTTATGTCTGCCACCTTCTTCTTTGGTAAGCGCATAGACATCCGCTTCAAATTTGGTATGCGGTGTTATGCTGCCTGGCTTTGCTAGCACTTGTCCTCTTTCAACCTCTTCTCGTTTGGTACCTCGAAGCAGTACACCAACATTATCGCCAGCTTGGCCCTGATCAAGTAATTTTCGGAACATCTCAACACCGGTACATATGGTTTTCTGAGTGTCTTTGATTCCAACAATTGCTACCTCATCATTAACCTTAACAATTCCCCTTTCTATTCGGCCTGTAACTACTGTGCCTCTTCCTGAAATAGAGAATACATCTTCTATGGGCATTAAAAAATCGCCATCAATTGCTCTTTCAGGTTCTGGAAAGTATTCATCCATAGTCGTGACAAGCTTCTCAATACTTGCAGCACCCAAGTCACCTGCATCACCTTCTAATGCCTTAAGAGCGCTGCCAGTTATAATAGGTATATCATCCCCAGGAAAATCGTATTCTGATAGCAGTTCTCTCAACTCCATCTCAACAAGCTCAACAAGTTCTTCATCGTCTACTTGATCTGCTTTATTGAGATAAACAACAATATTAGGGACACCAACATTTCTAGCTAAAAGAATATGCTCCCTTGTTTGAGGCATCGGACCATCAGCAGCAGATACAACCAAAATTGCTCCATCCATTTGAGCAGCGCCGGTTATCATATTTTTAACATAATCAGCATGTCCAGGACAATCAACGTGAGCATAATGTCTAGCATCACTTTCATATTCGACATGAGCCGTTGCTATAGTAATGCCTCTTTCACGTTCTTCAGGAGCATTATCTATATCATCAAATGCAGAAATATCACCGCCATGCTTATCAGCGCTTACTTTAGTCAAAGCAGCTGTCAACGTGGTCTTACCATGGTCAACATGACCGATGGTTCCTACATTGATATGTGGTTTATTTCGTTCAAATTTTTCTTTAGCCATAACTTTTAACTCCTACTTTAATTAATTTATATCGACCGTTATGTTATCTGTAAATATAAGCCCACAACCGGAGTTGAACCGGTGACCTCTTCCTTACCATGGA
>CEVA01107682.1_pt1 | contig 11495 bp, 9 predicted proteins | sample 361521 | NCBI WGS metagenome assembly CEVA01 (sample SAMEA2622823, study PRJEB7988) | marine metagenome | isolation source: saline water (ENVO:00002010), including | reverse complement strand
CAAGGGCGTAGACAGTCCCGCGCTGGAGACAGATCCCAACCTGCCTATCGTGCAGGAATTCCTCCGCGCCTCGAGCCGCCGCAAAACTTTGGGCGTGCATTACTTCACCGATGCCGCCCCCATTGCCAGCGGCGGCACCCCGGCCATTGTGTTTGGCCCCGGCAACATCGCCCAGGCCCACACCGCCGACGAATGGCTGGACCTCAAGCAACTCGACCAAGCCACCGCCATCGTCACGCGCTTCCTCCGCGCCCAGCCATGAGCGAGGACAGCAAAGCCAGCTTTCTGCGCCAAAGCGGCTGGATGGCCATCGCCACCGCCGTCGGTGGCGCAGCTTCGTTTGCCGCCCACATTTTCGCCAAGGACATGCCGAAGGAGGAATACGGCGGTTTCACAGCGATGCTGCAGTTGCTCAACCTCATCGCCATCCCGGCCATCGGCCTGCAGGCGGTGTTCGCAGTCAAGGCCGCGCAGCGCAAATCGGAGACCGACGACTTTCGCATGGCGCGCGAACAATGGGCCATCACCGTGGTTGTGCTGGCACTGGCCGCGGTGGTGTTCGTCGTGGCCCGACTCAATGGCGACTCGTTGGTGAACGCCTTGAGTCTGCCTTCGTGGTGGGTACTGGCGCTCACGCTGGGTGCCGGAGTATTCGCGCTGCTCATGCCTATGATGTTCGGTGTGTTGCAGGGACGGCAGAATTTTTTGTGGCTGGGCTGGGCGTTGTTGTCGTTGGGCGTGTTGCGATTGGCGGCCATGGCGGGATTAATCCGAATCCACGACCAAAGTGCCGTCAACGGAATGATCGCCGTGGCTGCAGGTTATGTGCTGGCCTTCGCCATCGCATTCAGCACGGCAAAGCTCCCGCGCCTTGAGCCCGCCGAATGGCTTCCCTCGATCACGCGCATTGATTGGCGCGATTTGGCCAAACGGTTTCTGCCGCTGTCCATCGGCGGCGGCACAGTCATCTTCATGATGAGTGTGGACATGGTGGTGGTGCAGCGCTTTTTTGATGAGGCGCAAACTGGTTACTACGCGGCCGCGGGGATGATTGGCCGAGCGCTGATTTTTTTTGTGGGCCCCATGGTGGCGGTGATGTTTCCCAAGATTGTAAAGAGCCATGCGGAACAAAAGCCCACGCACGTCCTGCGGTTCACCCTGCTGCTAACTACCGGCCTATGTGCAGTGGCAATCATTTTGGGAGTGACGGTGCCCGATCTGCCCTTGCGCATGGTTTATGACGAGTCGTTTTTGAAAGCCACGCCACTAGTCCCGTGGTTCATCGCCGCCATGGCTCCGTTGGCACTGACGGCCGTGCTGGTAAACAACATCCTCGCCCGGTGCAAATCCAACAACGTATATCTGCTGCTGGGAGTACCGGTTATTTACGGCGGGATGCTGTGGTTTGTCGGGCCGCAGATTGCCGATCAAACTGCCTCCGAATTTAATGTGCACGCGCACATTTCCATGGTCCAGCTGATTGGCATGGGCAATTTGTGTTTCCTCGCCTCGACGGTGATTCTCACTTGGGTGGTGAATCAGGAGGAGAAGCTTCGGTTGGCTCAGTCTCCGCCGGATGAGAATCCTTCGCCGGACGAGGTGGAGGTGCGTTGAGTCGTAGATAGAGCCACGTTTCCAACGGGCGCAATGGACGCAGCCAGTTGTAAAATGGCGAATGCACCAAGCGCAGGCGCACGACCGAGAGAAACATCACCAGAGACACGCGCCACAGATTGGCGGTCACCTTGGAGCCCAGCTGATCAGTCCATTCGATGGGCACTTCCTTGATGGTGTAGCCGCGTTGCTTGAGCGACACGAGCAGGTTGACGTCAAACGCCAGATCGGCGATGCGCAGGCTCTCAAGAATTTCCTCCAACGCCTCGCGCCGCACGAGCTTGGCGGGGCATTGGGTATCGGCGATGCCCTGCCAGAAGAGCAGCTCGACAATGGTGTGAAAGCCGCGGCTGAACACGCGCCGCAGTTTGGTCTGGCTCTGGTGCAGCACGGAGCCGGGCAGCCAGCGCGATCCGATCACACAATCGGCCTCGCCAGCCGCGCAGTGCTTGATCAGCTCATGAAACGCCTTGGCGGGTGTGGCCCCATCGGCATCCACGTACCCGGTCAATACCGCTTCGGCTTCCGTCGCCTTTTTGAAGCCCTCGATCAAGGCGCCACCCTTGCCGATGGGCGCCTCGAAATTGAGCGGCTCGATCTCGGGATATTCGTCCGCCACTTCCTCGACAATCCCCAGTGTGTTGTCGCGGCAACCGTTGAGCACGACCACCGCGCGGAATTCGCCCTCGTAATGTTTCCGAAAATACTCGGCGTAATCGCGCAGCACAGGCCCAATGCGTTCCTCCTCATTGTAGGCGGGGATCAGCAGCAGCACGCTGGGTTGAGCTTGCGCGTCGGCCATTACAACAGGTTCACCGGGTCAATATCCACCGTCAACGTCACCTCCTCCGGCAAAGCCAATCCTGCCGTCACCTCTGCCAACCCGCGGCTCAGCGCCGACATCTGCCCCGTCCGCAGCATGATTTGATACCGGTAAAACGCCTCCGCCCGCAGCAGCGGCGCCGGCGCCGGGCCCGCGATCACCAAGTCCGCAATCCCGCCCGCCAGCGGCTCGACCGCCTTCTTCAAGTGCTCCGCCGAGAACGCCACCTTCTCCTCGTTGCGCCCGCGCAGCGTCAGCATCGCCGCGCGCGTGTACGGCGGGTATTTCAGCTGCCCGCGAAACTCCATCTCCGCGTCGTAAAACCCCGCGAAGTCGTGCCGCCGCGCGAACTGGATCGCCGGGTGAAACGGCGTGAACGACTGCACGATCACCTCGCCCTCCACGTCGCCGCGCCCCGCGCGCCCTGCCACCTGTGTTAAAAGCTGGAACGTCCGCTCGCCCGCGCGGAAGTCCGCCAGGTGCAGCCCCGTGTCCGCGTACACGATGCCCACCAGCGTCACGCGCGGAAAGTGCAGCCCCTTGGCAATCATCTGCGTGCCCACGAGGATGTCGATCTTCCCGCGCCGAAAGTCGCCGAGGATGCGCCGGTAATCCTCCTTGCGCTTCAGCGTGTCCGAGTCCATCCGCCGGATCGCCGCGTCCGGGAACAGCTTGCCCAGCACGTCTTCCACCTTCTCCGTGCCCAGCCCGTGGAAACGAATCGCGCGGCTGCGGCATTCCGGGCACTCCCCCGGCGCGCGTGCCCCGTGCCCGCAAATGTGGCAGCGCAGCGCCTGCTCCCGCCGGTGGTACGTCAGCGACAAGCTGCAGTTCGGGCACTCCGCCACGAACCCACACTCCGGGCACTGCATCGACGTCGCAAACCCGCGCCGGTTTAAAAACAGGATCGTCTGCTCCCCGTTTTCCAGCCGGTCGCGGATTGCCTCCTTTAAACGCGTCGAGAAGATCGGCACGCCCTTGTCCTTGCGGCACTCCGTCCGCATGTCTTGGACCCGCACCACCGGCATCCGCTTGTCGTCTGCCCGGAGCGGCAGGTCGAGCACCGCATACTTGCCGCGTTCCACATTATAAAAACTCTCCAGCGACGGCGTCGCCGATCCCAGCACCACCACCGCCCCCTCGCGCTGCCCGCGCACCACCGCCACGTCGCGCGCGTGGTACCGCGGTGCCTCCTCCTGCTTGTACGAGTGCTCGTGCTCCTCGTCCACGATCACCAGACCCAGCGGCTCCGCCGGCGCGAAGATCGCCGACCGCGCCCCGATGACAATCCGCGCCCGCCCCTGCCGAATCTTGTGCCACTCGTCATGCCGCTCCCCCGCCGAAAGGTGGCTGTGCAGCACCGCCACCAGCGTCTGCTGCGGCCCCGAGCTGAACCGCGCCTTGAACCGTTCCACCGTCTGCGGCGTCAGCGAAATCTCCGGCACCAGCACGATCGCCCCCTTCCCCAGCTCCAGCGCCCGCGCAATCGCCTGCAAATAAACCTCCGTCTTCCCGCTCCCCGTGACGCCGTTTAACAGGAACGTGCCACCCGTGCTGCCGGCATCTTGCCGGCAGGCCGAAGGCACTACAAACGAACCCTTTCCCAAAATCCACCCCTCCCGCAACCCAGCCTTGCCCGGGTTCCCCTCGATATAATCCCGGTACTTTCGATAACGGTTTTCATCCCGCACCAAGTGGTCAAAATATTCGTCCTTCCAGAACGCCCCGGAAGTCTCAAGCAGCTTGTTCGCTTGCTTTGCCGTGAAAGACTTCCAAGAATGCACAATCTTGGACAATTTCTCCCCCTCCATCGGCCGCACCAGCACATGCACATGATTCGGCATGATGACATATTCGCCCAACTGATACCGGCCGCCGTCAAACTTGCGCAATGCTTCCTCGACCATTTGTCCCACTTCCGGTCTTCCCAAGGCGCAGCTGCCGTGCCCGGCATCCAGCATTTTCTCCATCTCGCCGGTGAATCGCCGGATATGCTCCGCGCGCACCTTTTCCGTCCAAGGCTTGGGATTGTGGTTTTCCCAGATCTTCTTTTCCTCCTGCCAGGCACGAAGCTGGTCTTGTGCGATGGAGTCGTGCAGGCGAAAGGTCACAAAATAGATTTTGTCCTCCTGCCTCCAGTGGGGCAGCGCGCCGGAGAATTTTTTTGTGTCGGCTTTTTTGTTGAAGAATGGAGTGCCTGGGGGTTCTGCCGGCAAGATGCCGGCAGCACGATCCATCGACGCCAGAATTTCCCGCAGCGCCTCCGCCTGATCCGCGTTCAAGTCCAGCGGCTGGGTCGGGATGATCTGCGCGTTGGCGTAGGGGTCGCGCTCCGAGATTTGCGGCGCCACCTCCACCAGCCCCTTGTCCTCCAGCCGGCGCACCGTCTGTGCCGTCGTGCCCGTCAGCCGCAGCAGCTCCTGCATCGCGATCGAACGGTGTTCCTCGATGACGTGGTACACCTCCGCCTGCCGCTTGGAGAGTTCTGTCGCGTCGCCGTTCACCGGCAGCAGCCGCACGAAGAGCCGCTCGCGCCAGCCCTCCTGCTCCTTGCGCACCGCGTCGGGCAGCACGCTCTTCATGGCCGTCTCCGGCGCGCAGCAATAATACTCCGCCATCCACCGCGCCAGCTCCAGCACCCGCGGCGTCACCAGCGACTGCGCCCCGATGACTTTCAAAATGGGTTTTAACGAATCGTGCTCCGAATTCTCCGCCAGCCCCGTCACGCACCCCAGTACCTGCCGCCGGCCGAAGGGTACCTTCACGCGCGTGCCCACCTCCACGCGCCCGTCCAAATCCGGCGGGATGAGGTAATCAAACTCCTTGCGCAGGGCAATCTCGAGCGTCACTTGCGCGACCACGCTGGCAGCGTCCGCCCGCGCGCGCCGGCAGTCGAGGGCAAACAATTAACAACCCCCGCTCGACGCCCTGCCGCCCGTGCCCTACAACGTCTCCGTGAACCGCCGCTGGCTGTGGATACTCCTCGCGCTCGCCGTGCTCGACACCGGTGCTTACCTCTGGTGGCGTGCCCACAAGCGTGAGCGCTCCTTCGATGCCGAGATCCAGCACGCCGCCGACGCCCACCAGCTCGACCCCGCCCTCATCAAAGCCGTCATCTGGCGCGAAAGCCGCTTCGACCCCGACGCTCGCGGTGCCGCCGGCGAGTACGGCCTCATGCAAATACGCGAGACTGCCGCCCGAGAATGGGCCGAGGCTGTCCGCAACTCCAATTTCCAGCCCGAACATCTTCTTGATCCCCAAACCAATCTCCTCTCCGGCTCGTGGTATTTAAAGAAATGGCACGCCCGCGCCCCGCATCCCGACAACCCGCTGCCCTTTGCCCTCGCCGCCTACAATGCCGGCCCCGGCAAGGCCCGCCAATGGGCCAAAGACACCAACAGCAGCGCCGAGTTCCTCAAGCGCGTCAACTACCCCTCCACCAAGGATTACATTTTAAAAGTACAAAACCAGTTGCAGCGCTATCGCTGATATGGAGCACGGCGGCGATGCACAATCCAATCAATCCACCGTGATCCCCCGCAACCGAGCCTCCAGTTCCTTCCTGCAGTCTTCACGCCCTCCATCACCCAGACTACTTGGCACTTCCAGCGGCATGCCAAAGCGCACGTCACAACGCGTAAAAGGAAGCGGCAACTGAAACCCATCCCAGCTCTTGAAGCACTTCTTCCAATAAATCCGGGCCGACGTTGGCACGATAACGTGACCGGTCATCTGCGCCAGTGCCACCGCTCCCTCCTGCGCGTGATAACGCGGCCCTCGGGGCCCGTCCGGCGTTATAGCCAAGTCACAACCCTCCTCCGCGCATGCCGCCATCTCGCGCACCGCCTGAGCTCCTCGCCTGCTGGACGATCCTCGTACCGCCCGCACTCCAAATCGTCGAAGAACATCCGCCAGCAACGCCCCATCCCGGCTCGCGCTCACCAACGCCGCCAGTCGGCGCCTCGGTTGCCGAGAGAGCACATGCCGCTGAAAAACCGGTAGCGCCAACGCCAGCCGGTTGTGCCACAGACAGAAAATCACTGGCCGAACTTCCCCCCCATCAAACACTCCCGACTCATCCTCAAGACGCATTCGCCACGTCGCATTAAATGCCCGAACCACCCATGAGATACTCAGCCCAGCAACCCGCCCATGCCATTGAAGAGGCCGATATGTCGCTCGCCCCGGCACTGTGGCTTCACCATTCATTTGCCCTTGGAAAGCGCTGCCCGAACAATTTCATCCACCGGCTTGTCCGGCCCCAACATGATGACTGCCCCTCGCACCGCGTCCTGTGCCTCCCGCGGCTTCGATCCTAATGCCACCAATGCCGCCACAGCGTCCGCCACCTTTTGTTCATCCACGGTCAACGTCGACGCTTCCCTCTCCGATCGCTGTGGTTCATCACCGAGCTTATCTTTCAGCTCAACCACGATTCGCTCCGCGGTTTTTTTGCCCACGCCGCTGATGCTCGAGAGCGCTTTCACATCGCCTTCGGCGACCGCCGCCCTAAGCGACGCCGCCGTGGTGCCGCTCAAAACATTCAACGCGATCTTCGGACCAATGCCGCTCACATGGCGAATCAGCAGGCGAAACAAATCGCGCTCGCCGTCGGTCATAAATCCGTAAAGCACATGGGCATCATCGCGGATCGAAAGATGCGTCAGCAGTTTCACTTCGCCGCCGGTCGCCGGCAGTTTGTCGAAGGAAGACAGCGGAATGAACACCTCGTAGCCCACGCCGGCCGCTTCCACCACCACCTGCGTGGGCAGCGCCTCGGCCAGTGTTCCTCGAAGATAACCAATCATGCGCGCCGTTTAAATTTTCTGAGCCGGCTCAATGGCAAAACGTTTGTTCAAGTGGGCAAACGTCAGTGCAAGCGCCAGCGCGTCGGCGGCGTCCGGCGCCGGCAACTCCTCCAGAACCAGCATCCGCTGCACCATCTTGGCCACCGCAAGTTTTTGGGCGTTGCCGTAACCGACAATGGACTGCTTCACCTTTCGCGGCGCAATCTCCACAATTTCCAGTCCCGCCTCCGCGAGCACAGCCAAGGCCGCTCCGCGCGCTTCGCCCATTGTCAGTGCTGTCTTGGGATTTTGCGCATAAAACAAACCTTCAATCGCGCAAGCCGTCGGCGAATGTTTTTGAATCACTTCACGGAGCACGGTCGAAATAGCCACGAGGCATTCACTGCGCCGCAACCGCGCCGGGCACTTGATGGTGCCCTGCACCAATGTTTGAGGATCGCCCTTGCCCAGACGGATGACACCATAGCCCGTGCCGCGTAGCGAAGGATCCACGCCGAGAATGATTTGATGATCAAATGCTTCCGCGCCGGCCGCCGTGCTGACAGGCGCGCGGCGTTTGCCACTCACGCGTTCCTGCAGCTCCTCGAATTGCCGGGCGGAAATCCCCACGCCGCAGCTTAATTGCTTTTGGGCTTGGGCGCGAGCTTCGAAGTGAGCACCCCACTTTTCATCAACGCCAACAATGGATACGCCGTACCGCTGTAGGTGATGTAGTGGGCTTTGTCGGTGTTTAATGAACGGGTCCACCAGCGGCCGCTTTCGCGTTGGTTGGCGAGGAGCCACTGAATGCCTTTTTGCAGGCGAGGATCGTTGGCCGGCACGCCGGCTTCGCGCAGGACGAGCACGGCAAGGCCGGTCATGTGACCGTCGCTAGGCGGGTTTTTGAATTCCGGCTCGGCGCGCAATTTATTTGCACGGTTGCCCCGGCCCCATTTTTCCGGCGCCGAAAAGGTGCGGATGGACCAACCGCCGTCCTTGCGTTGATGGCTCCACAACAGTTCCATCAATTCCGCGCGGCGTTTTTCCGGCAGCAGATCCTTCATGCGCGCGGCGGTCCACAGCAGCACCACGCTGCCGTAGTCATTGGGCGGCGCGGTTTCGCGCAGGTATTTTTGCAGCGACGCCACACCGGCCTTCATTTTTTCATCCTTCAATTCCGCGCGCCAACTTGGCGCTGCCGCCACCGCCATCGCGGCCACGGTGGCTTCCTGAAAGGCACTCGATTCAAACGGCGGCCAACAGTCCAGCGAACCCCACGTGCCACTTTTGCGCTGGATGGTGAACATCAGCTCGAGCGCGGACTTTGTTTCCGCCGAAAGTTTTTTGGTCACGTGCCGGTCCCATTCCGCCAAACCGGCGGCAATGTAAATCACCTGCGCGGGCTTGGTGCTTTTGTCGAGAGCCGCAACCGATTGCTTGGCCAAGCCGGACAGCTCGTCGGTGAGTAGTTCATGAATCTCCGTGTTCGGCTTGCCGAGGAGCGGAGTCAGCTCGGGGCGAATCTGCATGTAGGTGCCGGTGGTGTGGCAGGTCACGCAACCGCGCTTGCGCGTCCATGCCACGGCGCCCTGCTCGAGGTAGTGGTCGGCTTTCTCGAGCGAAAACTGCTTGGCGATCGCCTCGTCCGCGGAGGCGGCGGGTACGGTGATTTTTTCCGATTGATATTGTGGCGTCGCGGCAAAGAGTGCCGGAGCGACAAACAGGAACAGGATTTTTTTCATGCTAATATTTCGTGGGCCACATGGCCGAAGACATCCGTGAGGCGGAAGTCGCGGCCGGCGTGGCGGTAGGTGAGTTTTTCGTGGTCGATGCCAAGCAGGTGCAGGAGCGTGGCGTGGACGTCGTGGATGTGCATCTTGTCGCGCTCGGCATAAAAGCCGTAGTCGTCGGTGGCGCCGTGGGCGAAACCGCCTTTCACGCCGGCGCCGGCCATCCACATGGTGAAGCCCCACGGGTTATGGTCGCGCCCGTCCATGCCGGCGCCCTGCACGGTGGGCGTGCGGCCGAATTCACCGCTCCACAGCACGAGCGTGTCGTCGAGCAGCCCGCGCGCCTTGAGGTCTGTGAGCAGACCGGCGATGGGTTTATCGACCTCGGCGGCTTTCTCGGTGTGGCCGGCCTTGAGGTTGCCGTGTTGATCCCATTGCACTTTGCTGTCGCTGTGGGAAACCTGCACAAATCGCACGCCGCGCTCGGCAAAGCGGCGGGCCATCAGGCATTGCCGGCCGAAATCCTCGGTGACGGCGTTGTCCATTCCATAAAGTTTGCGGGTGGCCTCGGTTTCGCCGGTGATGTCCTGAATCTCAGGCATCGAGGTCTGCATGCGATAGGCGAGCTCGAAGGAATTGATGCGGCTTTCGAGCACGGGGTTGGGCGTGTCGGCAAGATGATCCTGATTGAGCTGCTTGAGGAAATCGAGCTGCGTGCGTTGCTGGCCGTCGGTCCACTTTGGGTTTTTGATGTGATGCACTTTGGCATCCTTGGCCTTGAGGCTGGCGTTGCCGATGGGCGTGCCGCCGTAGTGCGCGGGCAGGAATGCGCTGCCCCAGTTGTTCAGGCCGCCGTGGGCGAGCGTGGGGCAAATGGTGACGAAGGACGGCAGGTTTTCGTTTTCCGTGCCAAGCCCGTAGCCGACCCACGCGCCCATGCTCGGTCGCACGAAGTTGTCCGCGCCGGTGTGCAGCTTGAGCAACGCGCCGCCGTGGGCGGGGTTGGTGCCGTGCGCGCCGTGGATGAAACAGATGTCATCGACATGCCGTGCGACATTGGGAAACAGCTCGCTGACCTTGTGCCCGCTCTGGCCATACGGCTTGAACTTCCACGGCGAGGCAAGGAGGTTGCCGGTCTTGGCAAAGGTGACCTTCGGCTTGGCAAACGGCAACGGTTTGCCGTGATCGCGCTGCAGCAACGGCTTGTACTCAAAAGTGTCCATGTGCGCCGGACCGCCTTTCATGAACAGGAAAATGACGCGCTTGGCCCGCGGCCGGAAATGCGGACGCCGAGCCGCCAGCGGATTCTCCGCCTGCAACATCGAGGTCAACGCCAACGAGCCGAAGCCGAGGGCGGACTGTTTGAGCATGTCACGGCGCGTGGTCATTTTAGGTAAAGGAACTCATTCGACGCCACCAACGCCTGCGCCAATGCCTGCCAGCTGGCTTCGCGGTCCTGGGCGAAGTTGTTGATGAACGCCACGGCACGTTCGGTTTCCTTGGCGGTAGGAGCACGGTGATAAATCTTGGCGTACAACTGCTCGGCGCGTTGGGCGTTGGTCAGCTTTTTCTCCTTCAACAAATCCTTGGCCATCGCCTCAGTGGCGCGCAGGACGAGCGGGCTGTTCATCAGGTACAACGCCTGCGGCGCGATGGTGGAATCCGCACGACTGCCATTGACCGTGCCGGGATCGGGGAAATCGAATAGCTCGAACAGGTCATACACGTGATTGCGAATCACCGGCAGGTACAAGGCGCGGCGATTGCTCTCGTACGTGGTGGCGTCCTCAGAGGTGTGGTTGAAGACGAGTTTGTAATTCTCGAACGTCCACACATAACCGCCCACCTTTTTGTCGAGCAATCCGGCCAGCTCCAGCAACGAATCCCGCAGCGGCTCAGCCTCCAACCGGCGCAACGGCGCGCGGGAAAGAAGCACGTTGTTTGGATCCGCCTTCAACGCGGCAGGTGAAGCGGTGGTGCTCATCTGGTACGTGGCGCTGGTGAGGATGAGTGTGTTGAGTTTCTTAATGGACCAGCCGTTGTCCATGAACCACCACGCCAGCCAGTCGAGCAACTCGGGGTGCGACGGCGGCTCGCCTTGGAATCCAAAATTGTCCGTGGTCGCCACCAGTCCGCGCCCGAAATGCCAGCGCCACACGCGGTTCACCATCACGCGCGCGGTGAGCGGATTCTTTTTATCGGCAATCCACTTCGCCAATGCCAATCGTCCACTGGCGTCGCCAGTCAACGGTTTGCCATTGGACAACACTTGCGGAAACCGCCGCTGCTGCTTGTCCTTCGCCGGCGTGTTGTGATCGCCGCGCATAAACACCGGTAGCTCGGTCGTATTGCCGTCCATCACCCCCATCGCGCTGGGCAACAGCGGCGGGTTGGCCTCGATCTGCTTCAACGCCGCGCGCAGCTTGGTCAATTCATCCTTCGTCGGCTTCGGATATTTTTCCTCCGGCTTTGCGGGCAGCTTCTCCACCTTCAATGAAACAAGCAGCTGCGCGTTCGCCTTGTCTGTGAACGCGCTGATCA
>CEVA01150794.1_pt1 | contig 11498 bp, 9 predicted proteins | sample 361521 | NCBI WGS metagenome assembly CEVA01 (sample SAMEA2622823, study PRJEB7988) | marine metagenome | isolation source: saline water (ENVO:00002010), including | reverse complement strand
GTGCGAATTGCCGATTCCGGGAGTCGGCTGGGTCATGCAACGAACAATGGTCAGCTTGTGGGCCAGCGGAGCGGTTCGGGCCAGCAACCGGGTGAACTGCAACCCGGGCACACTGGTGGCCACCGGTTCGAACGGGCTCTTGTGCTCGGCAACGGCCTGGGGCTTCGGGTCCCAGCTGTCGATCTGCGACACGCCCCCCTGCTCAAACAACACCAGCACCTGTTTGGCTCGACGGCGACCAACCGGTGCCGCGGTGACCGCTGGTGGAGACAACATTTGGCCACCAGCGAGACCAAGCCCCAGCCGCACGAAGTTGCGTCGAGAAATCAATGACGAGACGCGCATGAGGAGCAGAATAGCACTTCGGCCAACGGAGTGTCGATATCGTCAGACACGGCGGAAAACCGGGTGGCGAAACGACACCTCAATTTTTGGGGCTTTTGTACGACCGGTGCGGCAGTTGGACGGCCCTTCACCCGGTCCGGTCGGTCGAGCGAATTGCCGTCTTCCAATATGTCAATCAACTCGACGAGTGATTACGATGACCGGACAGTGGAGGCCCCGGAGTGCTCTGCATCTCGAGGTCAACCACCTTCACCCAGGTTCTTTTCGACACGGGACGGTTGATCGATGGCAAGTACAGAGATGGCGGATGGCTCGGCCCAACCGGATCAACGTCGTAATCAGTTGCTTTTCTGGGGCTGCTTCGCGTCCCTGATCGCAACCGCATTCGGATTTCAGGTCCGGGCCATGTTGATGGAGACCTGGGGCACCGAATTCAATATCGACAAGACCCAGCAGGGCGAGATCTTCGGAGCCGGACTGTGGCCGTTCGCCATCAGCATCATCCTGCTGAGTTTCGTGATTGACCGGATCGGTTACGGCAAAGCGATGATCCTGGCCGGCATCTGTCACATCACCCAGGCCGTGATGCTCTGGAAAGCCGACGGCTACGACATGCTCTACTGGGGATCGATCATCGGAGCCCTGGGCAACGGAACCATCGAGGCGGTGATCAACCCGGTCGTGGCCACGATGTTCCCTCGCCAGAAAACCAAGTGGCTGGCCATCCTCCACGCCGGTTGGCCCGGCGGACTGGTCATCGCGGGACTTCTGTTCATGGGCGTCGCCACCAAGGATGCTGATGGAAACATCACCAACTACACCACCATCGTGATGCTGACGCTGGTGCCGGTGATCATCTATGCCCTGATGCTTCTGGGACGAACGTTCCCGGTCCAGGAACGCGTTCAGGCAGGAGTGTCGTTCAAGGAAATGCTCCAGGAGCCGGGCATCCTGTCCTGGTCCATCGCCGTGGTTTTGGTCGTTCTGGAGATTGGCCGGGTCTTTGAACTCAGCACAACCATGAAACTGGCTGCGATGGCAGCACTGATCGTCCCGTTCGCCGTTTACGTCCAAAAACTGGGACGTCCGGTCTTCTTCCTGATGTGCCTGATCATGTGCCCACTGGCGACCACCGAGTTGGGGACCGACAGTTGGATCACTCCACTGATGACCGGCGAGATGGATGTCGTTGGTATCAACCCCGGCTGGCTGCTGGTCTACACGTCACTGATCATGATGGTCCTGCGATTCTTTGCCGGCCCCATCGTTCACGCGCTGCCACCCCTGAAGCTGCTGGCGATCTCAGCCGGCTTGGCGGCCGCCGGACTGTACTCGCTCGGTTCGGTCAGCGGTTTTGGGCTGATCTTCGCCGTGGCGACCCTCTACGGTTTCGGCAAGACGTTCTTCTGGCCCGCTACGCTGGGGGTGATCTCCGAGCAGTTTCCCAAGAGCGGGGCACTGGGCATCAACATGATCGCAGGCATCGGCATGCTCAGCGTCGGTACGCTGGGGGCCGCCTGGCTCGGTTACGTCCAGGATGTCGACACCAGCAAGAAACTTCAGGCGGACCATGCGGCCGTCTACGAGAAGACCGTGGCTGGTGCGGAACCCAAGGAATTCCTGGGGTTGATCGAGTACCGAAGCGTCGACGACAGCAAGGCCACTGACACGGAGAAGGAGACGATCGCCGCGGTCCAGGACGGGTCCAAGAAACAGGTCCTGAAAACCGCCAGCGTGTTGCCTATCGCGATGTGCGTGGCTTATGTGTTGCTGATGATGTACTTCACTAGCCAGGGCGGCTACAAGACCGTCGAACTGACAGGTGGACAGGACACCGCGGAAGCATCGTCGGAGGAAGAGGCCGCTGACACGATGTCCGTCGATACAGATGCTGGTTCCTACGGTGACGACACCTAGTTCGGTTCCGCCGTTGCCAGTTCGGGCCAGTGGTCCGCCCAGGGGGCGACCTTTTCGAACGCCCGGCTGGCTCGCATCACGCCGGCATCGTCATAGCGTCGGCCGACCAGTTGCAGAGACACCGGCAGACCGTCGGCGGTGAACCCACAGGGAACCACCGAGGCCGGTTGGCCCGTCAGGTTGAACGGGTAAGTGAACGGCGTCCACAACAACGGACGCACGGGCTGTCCGGACATCGGTGCCGCGTTGTCCAACCCGACCGGAAACGGCGCGACCGCCGTTCCGGGAGTCACAAGCAGGTCGTAATCGTCGTAGAGGCGGACCACCTGCTGCCAGTAAGCAAACCGGTCCAGTGACGCCCTGGCGAATTCGCCACCGCTGAGTTTGACTCCCTCCTCGACCAACTCTCTCAGGCCGGGGTCCAACTGGTCGCCCTCTTCGGCCAACCGGGGCCCCAGCGACCCGGCAATGCCGCCATAGAAGTAGATGTTCCAGCAGTCGTACGGGTCAGGCCAGTCCAACGAGACGGTTTCGACCGTTGCCCCGGTCTCGGCAAATCGCTCGACGGCCTCGGCGCACAGCGAGGCCACCTCGGGATCAACCTCGCCAAAACCCAGGTCCGGGCTGTAGGCAATTCGGCACCCCGAGATGCCCTGGTCAAGCACATCACTGTAGGACACCGAATCGGCCGGCAGCGAAAGCGAATCTCGGTCGTCGGGACCGGCAATCACGTCGAGCACCAGGGCCGCGTCGGCCACCGTGCGGGTCAGCGGCCCCTTGTGCCGCAGGGAATCTACCGTCGTCGCCGGATAGTTGGGGACCCGGCCGAACGACGCCTTGATCCCAAACAGTCCGCAGAATGCAGCGGGAATGCGGATCGAGCCACCGCCATCGGTGCCGATCCCGACCGGTCCCATCCCCGAGGAGACCGCCGACGACGCACCTCCACTGCTGCCCCCCGGAGTCCGTTCGGTATTCCACGGATTCCGCGTCGTACCGAAGACCAGGTTGTCCGTCGCCCCTTTCCAGCCAAACTCGGGACTGTTGGTGCGACCGATCAGCACCGCCCCGGCCTGCTTCAGCCGCGCCACCAGCGGAGTGTCCTCGGGGGTCACGTTGTTTTCGAACCACTTCGAGCCGAACGTCGTCCGTTCGCCCTCGATGTAGAGGTTGTCCTTGATCGAGATCGGCACACCGGCCAACGGACCGGGATCCTCGCCAAGTGAGATCTGCTGATCGATCGACGCTGCGGTGGCCCGGGCCGAATCGGCCATCGAAATGCAGAAAGCGTTCAGATAGGTGTCGATGGTCTCGATCCGCGCGAGAATCGCGTCGGTGACCTCGACAGCCGAAAGTTGGCCGGACCTGACAGACCCGGCAATCTCGACGGCAGTCATCTGCCAGATCGGAGTATCGGACATTACGGTTTCCTGCAATTGATTCGATTCACCCGGTCTCGGGCAAAAACGAGGGCATGTTGATTCCGTCAAACGGCTGCCAGTCACCACGGACCTGGCAGAAGTGCATTTCGCAGTTGCGAGCACCCCACGAGTACATCCTCGCAACGAGTTCGGCCTTTTCCATCGGTACCAGGAAGACGGGTGTCCGCCCCGGGTAGCGGTTCAACCCGTCAAGGATCAGTGCTGCAGCCGTCTCCTCGTCCCGGGCGACACAGGGCCCCAGCATGTTCATGGCCTGGTGCCCGCAACTGACCATCCAGCCATCGAGCCCACCATCGGAATTCTCGCAGACCGACACCGACCAGATGTCCAATTCGTTCTCGATGCAGTAACGGTAGTCCTCGCGCCGGGTGATGCCGCTGACGGACATTTCCAGTTCGGCCATCGCGTCGACATCGTGGTCCCCCGCCTCTCGGACATCGTCATCGCGACGGGTGACCTGATCGATGCCGCCTTCGGGTACCTCCAGCAACATGTCCTGGTAGGAGTACCTCGGAACAAAACCGTACCTGTTGTAGAGCGAGAACGAGTCGAGATTCAGGGCGCTTTGGGTCAGCCGTAGCGAGCCGTAATTGTTCGATTCGGTGAATTCGATGATGTGACGCAACAACGCACTGCCCACACCGTGCCCGAAATAGTTCGGATGCACTGTCATGATTCCCAGCGACACGTGGTGTTCGCGGGGGTGATAGAAACACGACCCCATCAATCGGCCGGTCCGCTCGTTTTCGGCCACCACCGTGCAACCCGGTTCCACGGCGTGGTACACGTCATAGAAGACCTCGGTCACCACCGGCCCACCGCGGAAGATGTCGGGCATGCCGTGACGGTTGTACCACGAGTTGATCGAGGAATAGATCAACTCGGCCACTTCCGCCCGGTCGCCGTCGGCCATCGGTCTCAGGGTATAGCTGTCCATGGCAAATCGCACGATCGAAGGAACATCAGAGACGGGCCGCCAGCCGGCCGAGTCACAGCTTACGGCAGCCCCGTGCGGGCGACAACTTGGCGGGATGTTGCCGAGGCCGGAAGAATCGGTTACCAAGGGTGAACCGTGAGCCAGACACCCACAGACCGGTTGACCGAGACAATCTCGGCAATCCATGACAGCCCGACCCGGTCCGCCCTGGCCATCACCGGCGGCGGCAGTCGCTCGCTGTCGCGGCTACTGACAGTTCCCGGAGCCTCCAGAACAGTCATCGAGGGCCTGGTCCCCTACTCATCGGCATCGCTGAGTGAATACCTCGGACGCCGTCCCGACCGTTTCTGCGACGAAGCAACCGCACTGGCGATGGCCGTCGTCGCCCACGGTCGGGCTGCGACCCTGTCCGAAGAAGATGGCCAGGAGCCGGAACTCACCGATTCCCTGATCGGACTGGGAGCCACCGCTTCGCTTGCCTCAGACCGACCCAAGCGAGGAGATCACCGGGCACTGGTCGCCCTGCAGACGAACTCCACCACGGTCCTCGCACAACTCGATCTCGAAAAAAATGCCCGCCGCCGGTCCGAAGAGGAGGACCTGGTGGCCGAATTGATCATCGGATTGCTGGCCACGGAGTCCGGCGTGCAACCGCAACCGGAACTTCCACTGACTGACGCCGATCGGCTCGATATCCGCCGCACCGTCGCTTCACCGGAACTCGCCGACGTCTGGAACCGACGGCAGCCAATCGCCTGGAGCTTGCCCGACGGCAACTGGTCACTCAACCCGACCGTCCCCCCCGCCGGCATCCTCTCGGGCTCGTTCGCACCACGGCACCAGGGACATGTCGAGTTGCAGCAGGCGGCCGAATCGATTCTCGATGGTCCAGTGCACTACGAACTCCCCGCCGTCAACGCCGACAAGCCCCCGTTGGACTTTCGCACGATCGAAACACGACGCGCCGCGTTCACCGATCGTCCGCTGGCAATCACTTCGGCACCGACATTTGCGGAAAAGGCCGAGTTGTTTCCTGGAACCTCGTTCGTGATCGGTGCCGATACGGCGATTCGCGTGATCGACCCGCGGTTCTACGATGATGACCCCGGTGATCGTGATGCGGCCCTGGCGAAGATCGCTGATCACAACTGTCGATTTCTGGTCGCCGGACGGATGACTGATAACCGATTTCTGGATCTTCAGTCACTGAAACTGCCATCCGGCAGTGAGTCGCTCTTCAGCGAAATCTCCGCAGACGTGTTTCGGTGTGACGTGTCGTCTACCGAACTCCGCAATGCCGCGAGAGATGCGTGAGGGCCGTGGTGGTGACACCACCGGGAAACGCGTCAAGTCCAGGCGGTCGATGAACCGATTCGGACAACAGGGGCCTGCGCGCGACCACTCCGGTCGAGAGCCGCAGTTCTGAGCAGGGACGCTCGATGAACCAGTCATTCACCAGCAGCCATCAAGCTGCCCTTCGCCAGGTCGCCTTCGTCGCCACGCTGGTCTGTCTCGTGTTGAGCGGATTCACTCGTGCCGAAGAAAAGACCGCGGATGCCCCCAGATCTCCTCGCCGCGTGAAACTAAATATCGAAGAGATCGAAGCCGCCACGTCGTCCCAACACGCTCGCCAGACGATCGCTGCAAGTATCCCGCTCGACAGGCTCGAAGATCATCACCGGGCTCAGGTTGAAGCCCTTTTGACCAAACGCTCTCTGTTTCGTTGTCTGCCGGCACTGAGAATTGAACTCGAACCCTCCAGCTACGAGTTCTATCGTCGGCAGCCGGAGATTGCGGTGGCCATCTGGCAAGTCCTGGGCATCTCCGAGGTCGAACTCAAGCAGGTCGTGCGTGATCACTACACCGTGGACAGCAAGGACGGATCACGGGGAAGAATCGAGATCCTGCTGCGGACAGACGACCTGTTGATCGTCCGGGGAACCGGCAACTGGCACAGTGGCCTGCTGCCGGTTCCGATCCGCAGCGAGGGGCTGTTTATTCTGCGTCACCGGTTCGAGCAGGATCGAGATGGTCGACGTTTCGTGACCCATCAGGCCGCCTTGTTCCTGACATTCCCACAGCAGTCGGTCCGCAACGTGGCGAAGCTGATCTCACCGGTCACCAACATGATCGCGGACCGCAACTTCCGGGACATCAGCCTGTTTCTGAGAATGATGCAGGTCGCTTCGGTGCAGCGACCTGGATGGGTCGAGAGAATTGCCGGCCGGCTCAAAGGACTGACCCGATCGCAGCGTGAAGAACTTCTCAAGACCGCGGCCCGCGCGGTGGTCACCGCTCGGCGGGTTCGTGAGACGGCTGCTCAGCGTTGAGTCGTGCGTGGCTTGAACAGCACCGCGATGAAGGTGATCACGCCCAGGAACGGCAGGAGCACCATGAACAACTTGGGCCGAAAGGCGAGTGCCGCCATGATCCCGATGACAATGAAGAACAGCTTGAGCGTGATCTTGGTACCGGGAGTCGAACCGAAGCGTCCGGGCAGAGCCAGCCACAGGCAGACAAACACAACCCCGATGCGAACCATTCCGCCCTTGGCCCCTTCGGCCCATTGACCGTCGGGATCAATCCACCACACGGCTGCCGCCGCAGCCAGGAACCCCAGCGCCACCAGGCCCACCAGCGGACGACTCGGACCCTGGTTGTTTTCACTCATCGCGGCATTATGCCCGCTGATCCCTCAAGGGATCAATGACAGGTTGGTCAACCGGGTGCCCGGTCAGTTCTCTGCAGTCAGCATGCCGCGGAGCAGATCCAGGGCGGTCTTTGCCGAACGACTGCGGGTGAACGACACGTCACCGAGCAGGGTCAGCGATTTCGTTTTGACCCCATCGGGTCCGGCACAGGCAACCCACGTGGTCGGAGCCTCAGCCTCCGGATCATCGGGATCGTAATCCGGACACTCCGCCACCGACAGGGCGAAATCGGCCCCGTAGTGATCACGGCAACGTGTCGCCAGGTCTCTCGCCGTCGCCTCACTATTCCCCTCACTCTCGATCCGCCCGTCACCGCCGAACGCTCGACCGATGCCGTCGGCGTCGGTCAGGACATGGCCGCCAGCCAAGCACTCCTGCGACCCGTCAACGTCGCTCAACCACGACATCAACACCCCGCCGGTCCCGATCTCAGCGGTTGCCAGAGACCTGTTCTGCTGGACGAGGCCATCGACCACGACACTCGCCAGCGAATCATCACCCTCGCCGAAAACCAGTGTCCCGAGGCATTCACGGATCTCATGACGAGCCTGCCTGATCTTCTCGACACACTCCTCCTCGCTGGATCCGCTGGCATTGATCCGGAGCGTGATGGTCGCCTCGTGAACGGTGATCCCCACCTCGGGATCGTGATCGCGACTGGTCAATTTCCCCAGCATCTCTTCGGCCGTGGATTCTCCTACGCCGAAACAGTGCACCAGCGCCCGTCGCATCACCTGGCCGGAACCGACAAGGTGCGGCTTCACTTCATGGGAGAACATCCTCTTCATCTCGCTGGGCACCCCGGGCATCGCGATCAGTTGACACACCCCGTCTGGGCCCCGGTCACGTTCCATCCAGATACCCGGCGCGGTTCCGCGGGGATTTTCGATCGCCCGGCTTCCCTCCGGCAACATCGCCTGCACGCGATTGCGGTCAGGCATCGGCCGATTGCGACGCGAGAACAGATCGGTGATGTGAGCCAGGCAGGCATCGTCGAGTACCAGTTCCACTCCGGTCAGGGCCGCGAGCGCGTCACGGGTGATGTCATCGAGCGTGGGACCCAGTCCCCCGGTAATCAGTACAAGGTCACAGCGGCCCGAGGCGATCCGAAAGACCTCGGTCATCGCTTCGAGTGAATCGGCCATCGTGGTGTGGTAGGCGACCGGGATCCCGAGGTTGGCCAGTTCGAGACTGAGCCACTGGCTGTTGGTGTCGAGCTTGGCCCCGCTGGTCAACTCGCTGCCGATCGCGACAACTTCCGCTTTCATTCCTCGCCCCCCTTCCCCGGCTGTTTCAACACCTCTCCTGTCCGGATGACCTCTTTGTAGACGGACACGGTCCGTTCGACCATGGTGACGGTTCCATACCGGGCCAACACGTCCCGCCGTCCTGCCTCGCCGATTGTCCGTGCCGCGACGGGGTCGTCCAACAAGCTCAACATCCGTCCGGCCAGCGCGGCACTGTCTTCAGGCGGCACCACCATCCCGGTTTCGCCATCCCGAAGCACGCTGCAGACACCACCCACCGCCGAGGCAATCACGGGCCGGGCCAGCGACATCGCCTCGAGCATGATCGTTCCGAGTCCCTGCTGGAGCGACGGCAGGCAAAAGACGTCCATGGCCGCCAGGGCGTCAGAAAAATCCGGGCGATTGGGCAAGAACGTCACCCTGTCGCGGATCCCCAAATCTCCTGCCAACCGTCTCAGGTTGTTTTCCTCGGGCCCTGCGCCCGCCACCAGGAATTCGACGTCACGCCCTGCGGCCAACACCTTCTGGGCGGCGTTCAGAAAATACGGCAGGCCCTTGACCGCCTCGAGCGGCCCGGCCGTCCCCACACTCGGAACGTGATCGGGCTCAAGCACCCCCACCAGCCGCTGCACATCGGGCACGTCAACCCCGCCGGGCACCACCACCACGCGGTCGGCGGAAACCCCCATACGATCCACCAGGCTCTCTCCCACCGCCTCACTGACCGCCAGTATTTTTCGGACCGATCGAGGAAGTTCGATTCGGTCCCGGCTCTGAAGGACCTCGTGAACGCTGACAACCAACGGCACACCCCACTCATCGGCCAACCTCGCCCCCAAAGACACCACCTGCGACGACTGGACGTGTATCAGGTCAGGGGGCTGATCGGCGAAGTCGGCGGTCAGTCGTCGCCTGGCCAACCACCCGATCAGCCGTTTCGAGAGTCCGTGGTACTGTCGAATCGACAATTCCCGGCGAACCTCCGACGAAAGCCGCTCGGCATCGCTGCAGACCACCAGGGGTTCAAAGCCCTGCTCGGGCAGCCTTTCGGCCAACCGCAACGTCGTTGCGGTGCTGCCGCGAACTTCGAAGACGCCCGCCAACAACAGCACCCGGTTCGGAGATTCAGGGACCGCTTCGGCCACGACGTCCCTTTGGACGCGACAGGATCTCGTGGACCAGCACCGCCTGCCGCATGCCATCCGGACGAGTCAACAACCCGACCAGGTTCTCTGCGGTCCAATCACTGGAGTCAAACGAAACGTCCGCCCCCCTGCTGTCGCCAACCGATGGCCCCATGTGCGATGCCACACTCTGCTCGACGCCATGTCCCAGGTCCCGATCGACACGTCTGGACATCCGCTCGTCGGAGTCGCCGTCAAAGTCAACGTCAACGTCACCGACTCCTGAACGGATGTGTCGGTCACCGATGACATGTCTCTCGGTGAGCCTCTGCGTTTTTTTCTGCACTGTGGCGGTTGCCGGAGCTGTCGGGGTGACCTCCGGCGCTGGAGCGGGGGACTGGCCACCGCCTCTCACCTGCTGAAGGAAACGATCGATTTCTGCCTGGACACGAACATCACCGTCGGCTTCCTCGCCCGGTGCATCCGCCACCACGCCGCCCGCATTGGCGTTGCTCGATTCCTTGATCTTGTTGGCCACCCAGCTGATCAGGGCGATGATGCCGATGATCACCGGCACCACATCACCAATCTCGGCCAACAATCGCATGATCAGTTTCCGTCGGTGAATCGACAGAGTGGAAGTCGATGCCTGATGCTAGTTGCCGCCATCTGTGGAATGGCCGGCAATCGTCTGACGCATGTCAGTGTCGGCCTGGACGTTCTTCAATTCGTAGTAGTCCATCAAGCCCAGCTTGCGGTTCTGGAAAGCCGCTGCAATGGCACGTGGGACTTCGGCTTCAGCCAGTACCACCTTCGCACGGCTCTCCTGCACCTTCGCGATCATCTCCTGCTCTCGGGCTGCGGCCGAAGCCCGCTGTTCCTCAGCCTTGGCCTGGGCCACCCGCATGTCGGCTTCGGCCTGGTCGGCCTGCAGCCGGGCCCCAATATTTTCTCCAACATCCACGTCGGCAATGTCGATTGAGACGATCTCAAAAGCGGTCTGTGCCTCGAGCCCCTGTCCGAGCACCGTCTGAGAAATCGAATCGGGGTTCTCCAGCACCGTCTTGTAGGACGAAGTCGAGCCGATCGCCTGGACGATCCCCTGACCGACCCGGGCAATGACCGTCTCCTCGGTGGCTCCACCGATCAATTGGTTGATGTTGGTCCGCACGGTGACCCGGGCTCGAGCCTTCAACTGGATGCCGTCGCCGGCGACCGCATCAAGTGTCCCGCTGGTCTTGGCTGGGTCCGGGCAATCGATCACCTTGGGGTACACACTGGTGCGGACCGCATCGAGCACGTCACGTCCGGCCAGATCGATCGCACGGGCGGTGTCGAAGTCGAGACTCAAACGGGCGCGGTTGGACGCAACCAGAGCGCGAATCACGTTCGGCACATTGCCTCCGGCCAGGTAGTGGGCTTCCAACTGTTGCCGCGAAATGGAAAAGACCTTCGAGAGTTGAGCCTGGGTGGCCATGATCTTGCTGCGGACGATCACCGTCGGATTGACCTTCCGCAATCGCATCAAGATCAGGTTCAACAGGCTGATATCCGCCCGCGTGGTCACACACTGGATCCACAGGCCGAAAAACCTCATCACGATGGCAAAGACAATCAGCAGGACGATCCCGCCAATGACCACGATTACAGCAGTTGTCTCATCCATGGGGTTTCCCTTTTCCCATTCCCTGCACGCACAGCACCGCCGGTCACGTTCACCCGGCGCCGCAGACCGGCCGACATAGTAACCGTGCTGTTTAACCCTCAAAATCCGC
>CEVA01153752.1_pt1 | contig 11501 bp, 10 predicted proteins | sample 361521 | NCBI WGS metagenome assembly CEVA01 (sample SAMEA2622823, study PRJEB7988) | marine metagenome | isolation source: saline water (ENVO:00002010), including | reverse complement strand
AATGTATCGAGAACCAACAAAATATAGACAAATGTCATTCCGAGCGTAGTGAAGAAATCTCAAAAAAAGAAAAAGCCAATCCAAAAGACAAATGTTATAAATAAGACCACGAGTCAATCCTTTAAGTTGCATTAAGTTTATGCTATTAAAAAACAATATTTGATTAGGATCTCCGCTGGGTCTCCTCCGGAGCTCCTTCGGGTCTCCTTCGGGGTTCCTTCGGGTTAAGGCGGGTCTTTATCAAAAACATAAAAATCTTTAATACAAAAGCGGTAAGTCATACAAGAAAATTGTTAAAAACACATAAATTTGTGCTATCAATAAAATAACTATAATAAAATCAATCAACCTAAAACTATCATGTACAACATCACAATCATAGCAGGTGCAAGGCCTAACTTTATGAAAATAGCACCAATCATCCATGCTATTGAAAATGCAAAAAAGCGAGGTGAAGCCTTAGACTACCGTTTAGTACACACTGGACAGCATTATGATAAGAATATGTCAGGTAGTTTTTTTGAACAGCTTAGTATTCCAGAACCGCATATCAATCTTGAATGTAGTGGTGGTACGCAAGCTGAGCAAACAGCAGCGATTTTAGTGAATTTTGAAAAGGAGTTAACTCAGCATCCTACCGATTTGGTTTTAGTGGTAGGAGATGTCACTTCAACTATGGCGTGTGCTTTAGTAGCGCAAAAACTGCACACTAAAGTGGCTCATGTTGAAGCAGGCATTCGTTCTGGGGATTGGACCATGCCAGAGGAAATTAATAGATTAGTTACAGACAGTATTACCAACTATTTCTTTACCACATCAGAACTGGCTAACCAAAACCTTCGTAATAATGGTGTAGCGGACAACCAGATTTTTTATGTCGGTAATACCATGATAGATACGCTTTTAAAACAACGTCCAAACTTTAAGGCACCAGAGGTTTGGAGTCAATTACATCTTAAGCCTAAGTCTTATATTGTAATGACGCTTCATAGACCAGCTAATGTCGATGAAGAGAGCCAGTTAAAGGCTATGATAGACGAGATTGTAGAAAACACTCAGGATTTGCCATTAATTTTTCCGGTGCACCCAAGGACGGCAAAAATATTAGAACGCTTAAAGGTGTCTCATCCAAGACTTCATATGGTAGCACCTTTAAGTTATTTAGAGTTTAATTACCTTGTAGAAAATGCCAAGGCAGTGATTACAGATTCAGGTGGCATCACAGAAGAAACTTCTGTAATGAATGTACCTTGCATGACCCTAAGAGATAATACAGAGCGACCTGAGACTATGGATTTAGGAACAAATGAGTTGGTGGGCACAAATCCGAAGGCGATTAAACCGTATCTGGAAAAACTTTTTAAAGGAGAATGGAAACGCTATCAAACAATTCCGCTTTGGGATGGTAAAACTGCAGAAAGAATCGTAAGTCATATTTTAAATATAAACAAGTAATAATTTGTAGATATTGTCCCAAACATCTTATTCTTCATTTAGAAATTTGTATCTTTCTAAACCCCTAAGATGTTTTAAAATCAACCCGCATGTTTGAAACATTACTTGAGAATTTTACCCCTGAAAAAAATATAACCATCTGGCTCATTGTGGCTTTTGTACTGGCGTTTTTAATTGCTTTTCAGACGTTCCCTACCATATTGTATGTGGCCAAAGAGAAACATTTAATGGATGAACCTGATAGTAGAAGTGTACATTCTGATAAAACCCCAACGCTTGGAGGTATAGGTATTTTTGTTGGGCTTATTGTAGTAATGACTCTTGTAGGGGCTTTTCTAAATACAAAAGTGCTACTCCTTGTAATGAGTGGCTTAACCATTCTTTTTTTCTTAGGGCTTAAAGACGATTTAACGGTGCTTTCTGCAAGGAAAAAATTTATCGGTCAAATCGTTGCAGCGAGTCTGCTTATTGTGTTTACCAACACCAGAATAATAGGCTTCTCTAAGATTTTAGATATTGATGTTTTGCCGTATTGGGTGTCTGTAGGGTTTACACTATTTGTATATATTCTTATTATTAATGCTTACAATTTAATTGATGGTGTAGATGGATTGGCAGGTACAATAGCATGTTGTATTAGTGCAATCTTTGTTTATCTCTTCGTTAATTCTAATGAATTAAGTTTAGCCACTATAGCGATTGCGCTATGCGGATGTTTATTAGCGTTTCTAAGATTTAATTTTTCAAAGACAAATAAAATCTTTATGGGAGATACAGGGTCTATGATTGTAGGGTTTCTTTTAGCGTTTTTTACAATCAGTTTTATTAATATGGCACAGTTAGATAAGTCATCAGCTTATTTTAAAGCATCGCCAGCCTTAGCATTTGCACTATTATTCTACCCGCTTTTAGATACACTCCGAATTTTTTTAATCAGGATTGTTATTCATAAAACAAGTCCTTTTAAAGCCGATAAAAATCATATTCACCATAAATTTATAAAACATGGTTATAGCCATTTAATGACTACTGTTTTAATCAGTAGTATTAATGTGGTTATAATAGGGATAGCATTTAATTTGTTACACCTTAATCTAAATACACAAATTATATTTTTAATGCTTTATGGTTCTGCACTTTATACATTGCCGTTTCTGTTAAAGAAAATAGGTAATAAATGAGTTTAAGACAAAGCTGAGGTTGTCATAATATTATAATTGCTTTTGCCAATCCTCTAAATGCGGTTATATTTGCTGAACTTGTAATTATAAGTTTTAATGAAAAGAAGGATATTAAGTTTATTAGTATTAGTTGTTTTGAGCGCATGCGCTTCAAAAAAGGAGATACTCTACATGCAAGATGCGATGCAGCAAGATAATAGTACGGTAAGCTATGCGTCAGCAAACATTCAACCTAATGATATATTAAAGATTACAGTTGAAACTACCATACCAGAAGCGGCAATACCTTACAATAAGACGAATGCTTTAGGAGCGCAACCTCAAAATATCCAAGTCCTTCAATTAGATGGGTATTTAGTGTCAGTAGACAATACTATAACGTTTCCGGTTTTAGGTGAAATCTCAACAGCCAATAAAACCACTAAGGAATTGGAGGCAGATATTAAACATCAATTAATCTCAGGAGGCCATCTTGTAAGCCCAACAGTAAATATAAGACTTATCAATGCCAAAGTGACCATTTTGGGAGAAGTCAAAAATCCAGGAACATACAGCTTTACTGAACAAAATATCACCATATTACAAGCCTTAGGTTATGCTGGTGATTTAACTATTAATGGAAAACGTGACGATATTCTTATCACGCGAGAAGTAGATGGAGTCCGTAAAATATCGCATATAGATTTAACCTCGAGCTCATTTATGGATAGTGAATTTTATTTTATAAAACCAAATGACAATATTATTGTTAATCCGAATAATCCTAAGGTAAAGAGTGCAGGTTTTGTTGGCAATGTCGGTACTATATTAACCATTGCATCATTAGCGCTTAGTATTACAATTTTACTCACAAGATAAGGTATGGAGAATCAATTTAATAGTAACTTTTTTGGTGAGGAGGATAAAATTGACGTAAAACAAATTGTGAGGCAATATCTAAGCCACTGGCCTTGGTTTGTAATTGCAGTAGTCATTTCAATGTTAAGTGCGTACATCTATTTAAGATATGCACCACGCATTTTTGAAACCTATTCCAAAATAAAAGTATTAGATGAATCTGAAGGTTTAGAGCTGCCTACATCTGCATTTGTATTTAATAGAAGTAACATCAATCTAGAGAATGAGATAGAAATCATAAGCTCATACCTGATTATGGAAAGAGTTGTTAGAGAGCTCAATCTAAATACTGTATTTTATGAAGAAGGTACAATACAGACCAAACAAATAGAATCGCTGCCATTAGCCTATAACCAAATCATCAAACCAGATAGTATATCAAAAACCTTATCTTATAAAATACAGGTAACAGACAAAGGTTTTCAGGTCACAAACATAGATACGGACAGGGTTCTTAAATTTAAAGGACATTCCACATACACACAGAATCATAATTTACCATTTAACGTAAAATTAAATGACCAGATTCCGTTAAGTGACATCGTAGATACTGCATACAATATTGTGTTTACAACAGTAAAAGAAGCTACCTTGTCTTTAAAAAATAGAATAGTAGTAGAGGCTGTTGGAGACCGAAGCGATATTTTAAAACTATCAATAAAAGGTGAAAGTAAAGAACTGTCGGAAAAAACCCTAAATACCTTAACTACAGTTTTTAATAATGATGGTATTAAAGATAGACAGCTCGTTTCTGAACGTACTGTGGACTTTATAGATAATAGGTTTCATTTTTTGGCAGAAGAACTAGACTCTATAGAAATTGACAGGCAAGAGTTTAAACAAGATAATAGAATTGTAGATATTCAAACTGATGCACAAATAGGGATTGAGCAACGCACCAAATCTGAAGAGGAAGTCTTTGCTTTAGAAAATCAGTTAGAACTTTCAAAGTTGCTGACAAACTCACTAACAAACCAAACCGAATCAGACTTGTTACCAGCAAATATTGGTATAGAAAACGTTAGTATTAACGAGCTTATTTCAGATTATAATACAGCGGTAATCAATAGAGATAAGTTAGTTAGAAGTGGTGGTGAAAATAACCCGATGGTACAATTGGCTATAGCAGAAGTACAGAATTTAAAATCGAGTATTGATAGGTCATTAAAAGCATATTCAGCTCAAGTAACGGCATCACTAAATCAGCTGAAAACCAAAAACAGAAGATTGGCCGGAAGAGTGTCTCAAATACCTGAGCAAGAGCGCTTATTTAAAGCTATAGATCGTCAACAAAAAATAAAGGAGAGTCTTTATCTTTTATTGCTTCAAAAACGTGAAGAAGCTGCTATTAATTTAGCCATTACAGAACCATCAATTAAGGAGGTTGAACTTGCGCTTTCTAGTATGAGACCAATATCACCAAAGCCTACTATAGTCTATGCAGGTGCTTTGTTAGCAGGTTTACTAATACCATTTGGGGTGTTGTATCTCATTTTTATGTTAGATACCAAATTGCATAGCAAAGATGATATTGCCGAAGTGACCACCCAAATTCCAGTAATTGGTGAGATACCAGATTTAAGGAAGAAAAAAAATATCATTTTTAATGATCCTAATGATCGATCTCCTTTAGCAGAATCATTTAGAATTTTAAGCTCTAACGTAGATTATGTTCTGCCAGTTAAGGAAGGTGAAAAGGGAAAAATAATCTATTGTACGTCTACAATTAAGGGTGAAGGTAAAACCTATGTGAGTCTTAATTTATCACTTGCACTCTCTAGTATTAATAAAAAGGTATTACTCATTGGTGCTGACTTAAGAAACCCTCAAATTCATACCCACATAAGTGAAGATAAGCAGAAGCCAGGTTTATCTAATTACCTGCATGATGTAGATTATAATTGGCAAGATGCTTTAATAAGTGGTTTTGATAAGCATCCAAATCATCGTATTATTCTTTCCGGAAGTATTCCGCCAAACCCAGCTCATTTACTTACAAATGGACGTTTTAAAAAGCTTATTGAAGAAGCTAGAGAAATATACGATTACGTTGTTGTTGATACAGCTCCAACAATCCTTGTTACTGATACAATGTTAATTTCGCAATTAGCAGATGTAACTATTTACATTACTAGAGCCAACTATACAGAGAAGAATCTGTTGAAATTCTCAAAAGATTTATCAGAAAGCGGTAAGTTAAAAAATATGGCCTATGTAATAAATAGTGTAGGGGCAAGTAAGTCTCAAGGTTATGGTTATAACTATGGTTATAACTATGGTTATGGTAGTGCTGACAGCTAGGAGCATTTTACTGCGATATTACTTTTCACTTTCATACATGATATTTATCATAATTTCTATCAGTTTTATAGGTTACTTTTAATAGTGAATTGTAAAACCAATAGTCATGAGATATGTGCCGCCAATTTCAGAAATAATGAGCAAAAATATCATTGCGCTCAATAGAGATGATGATTTAGAAACTGCTGAGATCCTTTTTAAAAGACATAAGATAAGACATATACCTGTTGTAAATGGAGAAATAATAATAGGTATGTTGAGTTATTCAGATTTGTTACGCATTAGTTTTGCTGATGCAGTATTTGATAACGAGGAAGAAGTTGATACACTAGTATACAATATGTTTACTATTGATCAGGTAATGGTTAAAAATGTTGTTACCGTGTCGCCTACAGCCACTGTTAAGGATGTAGCCAAGATACTATCAGAAAAAGAATTTCATGCATTGCCTGTCGTAGAAGATGGAAGTCTTGTTGGTATTGTTACCACTACAGATTTATTAAAATATCTCTTGAAACAATTATAAAAAAAGCGCCAGTAATGGCGCTTTTTTTATGAGTTGGCTAAAGTTTTTAGCTTTTCAATTGTAGCTGTGGGATTATCACTTTTAAAAACATGACTTCCAGCAACAAAAGTGTCTGCACCAGCTTCCACTAACTTCTTAATATTTTTGTCGGTGACACCACCATCAATTTCAATACGTGTGTCTAACCCTTGCTCATCAATTAGCTTGCGAAGCTTTTTGATACGTTGATAGGTAACGTCTTCAAACTTTTGACCACCAAAACCAGGATTTATAGACATTAATAATACCATATAGCATTCTGGTAAAATATCTTCTAAAACATTTATAGGTGTTGTAATGTTAAGCACAACTCCGGCTTTGCATCCAGCATCTTTTATTTGTCTCAATGTTCTGTGCAAATGTACTGTAGATTCGTAATGTACAGTGATGATATCTGCACCTACTTTAGCAAATTCTTCAATGTAGCGCTCAGGTTTTTCTATCATTAAATGCACATCTAAAGGTTTGGTAGCGTGCTTTTTTATAGCTGCAATTACAGGCATGCCGTATGAAATATTTGGCACAAAATGACCATCCATTACATCAATATGAAACCAATCGGCATCACTATTATTAACCATTTCGGTGTCGCGTTGTAAGTTGCCAAAATCAGAGGCTAACATGGAAGGTGCTATAAACTTTTTAGTCATTTAGGTAGTTTGTTAAAGGTTTGAGCAAAGTTATATAAAATTGAAGTTTATTAAGGTTTGGAGTTGATAAGATATTATAAAAAGTGAACCCACGGTAATCAGCCGTGGGTTCTTTCATCAATCAAAAAACGAACAGTTATGTTTTGTAACTGTTGTTACCTTTATTAGGTTGGTGCTTAAATATACAAAAAACCAAGCCTAATCAAACCTTTATATCATTTTAACTCTAAATACTTTTATAATTATTTTGAATAATTATGCTTAAAGTATTCTATAACAGAAGTTAACCTAAATAGGTTTTTAATATTTTGCTTCTAGACGTATGCTTTAATCTACGAATAGCTTTTTCTTTTATTTGTCTTACACGCTCACGAGTTAAATCAAAAGTTTCACCAATTTCCTCTAAGGTCATTGGGTGTTGATTTCCAAGTCCAAAATACAAACGAATAACATCAGCTTCACGAGGAGTCAACGTTTCAAGTGCGCGCTCTATTTCTGTTCTTAAAGATTCATGTAATAAATCTTTATCAGGGTTTGGAGATTCACCGCTACGAAGTACATCGTACAGGTTAGAATCTTCTCCTTCAACTAATGGTGCATCCATACTTACATGACGACCAGAATTTTTCATGGACTCTTTAACATCGTTAATCGTCATGTCTAATTCTTTAGCGATTTCTTCTGCAGAAGGAGGACGCTCGTGACTTTGCTCTAAAAAGGCAAATGTCTTATTTATTTTATTAATAGAACCAATCTTGTTTAGTGGCAAACGCACAATACGCGATTGCTCTGCTAAGGCTTGTAAAATAGATTGACGAATCCACCATACAGCATAAGATATAAACTTAAAACCACGTGTTTCATCAAAACGCTGTGCAGCTTTAATTAATCCTAAATTACCTTCATTAATTAAATCTGGTAATGTTAAACCTTGGTTTTGGTATTGCTTAGCCACAGAAACTACGAAACGCAAGTTAGCTTTAGTTAATTTCTCTAAAGCTATCTGATCGCCTGCTTTAATGCGCTGAGCTAATTCTACTTCTTCGTCTGCAGTAATAAGGTCGACCTTACCTATTTCTTGTAGGTATTTGTCTAATGAAGCGGTTTCTCTGTTGGTAACCTGCTTGGTGATTTTGAGCTGTCTCATTTACTTTTTTTGTGATTTGTGCAATTTACAACATTGTTGTTGCTCTTATTATACGTAAATAAGTATCAAAATGTTACAGAGTTGCGAAAAAAAATTAAATCTTCAGCAATTTTACGGTGTCTAAATGAATAGCATCTACCGTTTCATTAGTAAATTTGTAGTGACCTCTTGTTGTAATTAACCTAAAACGATACGACTTAAGTTGACTCAGAGTATTTAGAAATAACCATTTAGATTTTAAAAGTTTAGGTTTTTCTGATTTTAAGCTTAAATCAAAAATGTGCTTTCGTCCTTCTTTCTCTGCAACAATATCTGGAGTAATGTCTATATCACTACCTTTTTTATGATAGGATTTAGGCGTTTCATACCCTTCAATATCTGCTTTAATATTGTTGTAACCTAAATTTTCTAAATAACTTATAGAGTTACTTAATTCTTCGCTGTATTTTTTTTTGTCTTCTGAAATCATAACAGATAATATAATAATTTACATGCAAAATTCCAAATTTGGATTGAAATGGGACGTTAAGAGCTGTTAAACTCTTACTTGCCCATCTCCAAAAACGTAATACTTATTAGTTACTAATTGTTTTAAACCTAAAGGTCCTCTGTGGTGTAGTTTATCTGTACTAATCGCCAACTCGGCACCAACACCCATTTGACCGCCATCTGTAAATCGGGTAGAAGCATTATGGTAAACAGCTGCGCTATCTACATTATTCATAAACGTTAAAGCTTCATTTTTATCTTCAGTTATAATGGCTGCAGAATGCTTTCCTGAGTACTTATTAATCATATCAGTAGCTTCGTCAATATTATCGACTGAAGCAATGAGAAGTTTCAAAGCTAAAAATTCTTCAAACCAAATGCTGTCTTGAGATACTGTATGCACATTGTCTAATAGCTTAGAAATAGATTTATCTGCAATGATTTCAACATTGTGTTGTTCTAATTTTTGCTTTAGCATCATCAATTTAGTTTCATACTCAGGAATGTTCTTATTGATAAGAACTTTATCTAGTGCATTACATCCTGAAATTTTATCGGTTTTGGCATTTATAATTACATTAACCGCTTTGCTCCAATCTGCTTTTTCAGAAACATACAAGAAATTGTTTCCTCTACCACTAACCAGAACTGCACATGTAGCATGGGTTTTTACGAATTCAATAAGTCGTTCGCCACCTCTTGGTACTATTAAATCTAAAGGTTCAGTTGGATTTTTTAGAAATTCTTGTGTTTCTTTAAGATTTAAGTGTAATAACTTAATCCAGTCTTTAGATAGGCCGTTTTCAGTTAAAGCTTCGTGCCAACATTGCTCTAAAATAATATTACTGTTATAGGCTTCTTTACCACCTTTTAGCAAAATTTTGTTATTGGCTTTAAAGGCTAATACTGCTGCTTCTATAGTAACATCTGGTCGAGACTCATAGATGATGAGAATAGTTCCGAATGGCGCAGTGGTATTCACTATATTAAGTCCATTCTTTAAGGTTCTGTTTGAAATTTCCTGCCCAACAGGATCGTCTTGAAGCCTTACAGAATTTACAGCTTCTATCATCTCATCAACTTTTTTGTTGTTTACAATTAAACGATCAAAAAGGGCTTGGTCTTCCTTTTGAAAAGCGTCTAAGTCTTTTTTGTTGGCTTCAATAATGGCATCGCGTTTACGATTCAAAATTTCCGCCATGGATTTTAATACGTTGTTTTTTATATCTGTATTTAAAAGTTTCATAAATGTTGTTTTTAGGCACTAATAAATTTAGTACCAACTTGTTTGTTATTAATTATATCTACAATTACATTCTCGCGTTTACCGTTAGCGATATAAGTAGGTATGTCTTTTTTGGCAGTGCCTTTGGCTATCTTTAATTTTGAAGCCATACCACCACGTCCTTCTCCTTCTTTTTTATTAGAAGCACAGACATATTTTTCTACGTTTTGGTCTGTTCTTACCAAGTTTAACTTTCGAGATTCGTCATCGTCTGGATGACCTGTATACAGACCATCAGTATCTGATAAGATAATTAAGCGATCTGCATCTAACAGTTCAGCAACTAAACTGGCTAACTCATCATTGTCTGAAAACATTGACATGGTTAAAGAGACAGCATCATCCTCATTGGCGATAGGAATAACACCTTCGGCCAATAAGCCTTCATAACAGTTTATCATGTTTTGTCTGTGTTTTCCGGGATCAAAATCGCGCTTTGTGGCCAATATTTGAGCACAACGCATTCCGTAATCATGGAAAATACTGTAGTAATGACGCATCATTCTTGGTTGTCCAACTGCAGAATAAACCTGTCGTCTTATAGATTTATCATCAATTTTAGTGTCTCCTAAAACTTCCATTCCTGCAATTGCAGAACCAGAAGATACTAGGATTACCATGATATCCTCTTCGTATAGTACAGCAATTTGGCGTACTAATTCTCTAAGGACTGGTCCTAAAATTCTGTTGTCTTTATTTGTTAAAACGTTGGTTCCTACTTTTACGACCACACGTTTAATATCATCTTTCATTTTATTTGTTTTTTCCTAATTCAACCGCTCTGTCAAACGCAGCATAGGCTGCATCTTGAATAAGTTGTTTTACATTATTATCTTCCATGGAGTCTATTGCTGCTTGGGTTGTACCTCCTTTAGAGGCTACTTTATCAATCCAGCGTTCAGGTGAAATATCAGATTGATTAAACAATTCAATAGCACCTTCAAATGTGTTGCTTACTAGAATTTTTGAATCATAGTCTGAAAAGCCCATTTTCTGAGCAGCTTCTAGCATAGATTGCATGAAATAAAATACATAAGCTGGTCCACTACCAGAAATACCTGTTGAGGCATCAATAAATTTTTCGGTATCTACATGTATAGACGTTCCTGTAGTATCTAATAAGTGTCTTACCATTAAAAGTTCTACTCGCGATATAGCTTTAGAACCTGTATAAGACGTAACTCCTTTACCGACCTTTGCAGGTAGATTAGGCATAGTTCTAATAACTTTTTTTATGCCTAAACCTTTTTGAATAGTGTCTATACTAACACCTGCCATTAACGATACAAATATTTGCTCGTTGTTGATTAAAGGTTTCATATCTTTAAATAATCCTTCGCAGTGATATGGTTTTACTGCTAAGAATATAATGTCTGATTTAGGTAAACCATCTTCAAGAGATGTGTATACATCAAACTTTTGGGTCTTTCTTAGACGCTCAATTGTGTTAGGATCTGTGTCGTAGATTCTTAATTTTTGTTTTCCTAATAAAGAAGAATCTACCATTCCTTCTGAATAGGTTAAGCCCATG
>CEVA01215461.1_pt1 | contig 11505 bp, 14 predicted proteins | sample 361521 | NCBI WGS metagenome assembly CEVA01 (sample SAMEA2622823, study PRJEB7988) | marine metagenome | isolation source: saline water (ENVO:00002010), including | reverse complement strand
AACCCGATAACCCGATAACCCGATGCTAAACCGCGTTAGCTTCGCGTCACCACACCTATCATTCCCGATGTGTTTCGATATACGTAACCGCATCCGAGATTGTTCGTATGTTCTGCGCGTCCTCATCAGGTATCGTCACGTCATATTCGTCCTCAAGAGCCATAATTAACTCGACAAGATCGAGCGAGTCGGCGTCTAGATCTTCAACGAAATTAGACTCAGGTTTCACCTCATCCACCGGCTTACCTAGCCTGTCAGCAACAACCTCAATTACTTGTTCAACGGTTCCCACGCAATCCCTCTCTTCGCATACCAGCACTACTTACAAGTGCGCCGGCAATACATGCTTTTAACACGTCATACCAAATGAATATTCCTGCGCCCACGCCCCAAGCCTTTCCCCAAGGATTGAGTTCGTCGGTCGCAAGTACATAGTAAAGAGCTAGGTGGTTCACGCCAAAGATATAAACAAACGGAACTCCTGCTAGAGCCGCGAGCAAGTCAATTCGAACGAAACGTAGAACCACCCCTGTGCTCCCCATACCAGTCGAGCCAAACCGTTCGTGCAACAATCGAGCAGTCATACCGGTGACAAAGGCGGCCACAATAAATCCATAAATGTAGCCAGCCGTCGGCGTAAGAAAATATGCTGGCCCACCACCTCGAGCAAAAACCGGCAACCCAGCAAAGCCCAGAACCGCATAGAGCAGCATCGCAGCAGCCCCACGCCAGGGCCCCAAGGTGAGGCCCGTTAATAACACAAACAATACCTGAAGCGTATATGGCACCGGCTCAGCTTCGATCTTCATCTGTGCCGCGGGAGCCATCAGTAGCGCGAACACAACAACCAAGAGCAAATCAGACACAGCCTGCTGTGGTTCAACGCCTAAAATGCGTCGTCCCGCGATAGCGCTCATCGTGAAATTCACCTTTCCGAGTTAGTTGTCGACGAACCGTCGCCAAGTTCTGGATCCGTGCTGACTATTATCAAGGGATCACCCTCGGTTACAGAATCGCCACTGACAACCAACACGCCAGTAACGCTACCAGACTTGTCAGAAACAACTTCATTGAACACCTTCATAGCCTCAACAAGCCCAATAACCGTCCCCTCCGATATCCAATCTCCAACCTTCACAAAAGGTTCAGCTCCTGGCCTCGAAGACGCATAGTAAATCCCGGTGATCGGTGTCGCTATGGGGGTTCCGCTCAACGCCGGCATCATGACAGCCTGGTCGATGTCTACAAGGCCTTCACGGACAGAACTGGAGGTTTTGGATTCTGGATCCCGAACAGCAACACGATCCTTGCCGACACGAATTTCCAGTTCGGTCAGACTGTTCCGACGCATCGCGTCAAGAACGGCCCGTACTCGGTTAACACTAACCTTGTTCAAAATAGGATCGTCCGCCACCTAAACCGCACCAACAATCAGCGCCGCATTATGCCCACCAAAACCAAAACTATTGGACATCACGTGCTTGACCGGGATTTCCCGGGCCACATTCGGGACATAGTCCAAATCAAGTTCCGGATCCGGAATCTCGTAATTTATCGTAGGAGGAACAACACCATCACGTATCGAATTAACGCATAACATAAATTCAACGGCACCAGCAGCACCGATCAGATGTCCCATCATAGATTTTGTCGAACTGACAGGAGGCAAACACTCACCAAAAACAGATTTGATTGCATTTGTTTCTGCTAGATCCCCCGCTGGGGTCGAAGTACCGTGAGCGTTCACATAATCGATGCTATTCAAGTCAAGCGAGCTATTACCAATGGCCGCCCTCATGGCTCGTGCCGCTCCCCCTCCATCAGCAGGTGGTTGTGTGATGTGAAACGCGTCGGCGCTAAGGCCGTACCCAAGAATTTCCGCCTGGATTTCCGCGCCTCGATCTTTCGCATGACTATAACTTTCGAGGACAACAACCCCGGCGCCTTCCGCTGCGACGAAGCCATCACGTTCTTTGTCAAACGGGCGGGACGCTCGCTCAAAATCTTCATTCCTCGTGGTTAAGGCACGACCAGCGCAAAACCCAGCTAACCCTATGGGGCCAATCGCGCCTTCAGCACCGCCGGCTAACATCACATTTGCCGAACCTCTCTTTATCACCTCAGCAGCCTCACCAATAGAATGCGCACCGGTCGCACACGCTGTAACTATCGCTATGTTCGGACCCTCCACTCCAAGATCTATAGAAACCAAGCCAGAGGCCATATTCGCGATAATCTCAGGGATCATAAATGGAGATGTTCGTGACGGTCCTCGGTCCCGCAGTTGGTGGACTTGCTCTTCCAGAACGAGTAATCCCCCAATCCCGCTGCCAATATAGCAACCAATCGACGCTCGATTCTCGTCAGTAATCTCGAGCCCTGAATCGGCAACAGCCTCTCTAGCCGCGACCAATGCAAATTGGGAGAAACGATCAGCCCGACGCGCCTGTCGACGACCTAAGAGCGACTCAGCATCCCAACCCTTAACCTCACCCGCGATGGAACAACTGAATTCCGAGGCATCAAAAGCCGTGATGGGACCGATGCCATTCTGCCCCTGCACTGCAGCCTGCCACGTTTGCTCGGCAGTCAAACCGAGCGGTGAGATAGCTCCGACACCAGTGACAACGACACGTTCGCTCATGTATTCCCTCTACTCAACAAGATTACTCGCCACAGCGGACCCTTCACTCATCCTAATTTTATCAGTGAAGCCCGATATAACCCATGCCCACAGTATTGCAACCAACCGCAATAGCAAACCCTAGATGTTCCACGACGGTTCGCCGATATCCTACATAGACCGCTATCCTGCCCGAAGAATTGTTCCGCCCATCATCAATTGGAGTCTTGCGTGAACTACGCATCGACTATCGTCGGCTGGGGAAAGGCGCTCCCGAGTAAATCTCGAACCAATGCTGACCTTTCAAAGCTGGTGGATACCGATGATGAATGGATAGTGTCACGAACAGGTATTCGAGAAAGACGTATTGCATCGGACAACGAAACAACGTTCACGTTAGCCTGCGACGCGGCCAACCGTGCCTTGGATCAAGCCAGCCTTTCAGCCAAGGACGTGGATCTAGTTATCGTTGCTACCCTGACACCAGAGTATGGATTCCCCTCCACGGCTAGCCTTGTACAAGACGCGATTGGGGCTACAACTGCAGGAGCTTTTGATCTGAATGCGGCGTGCGCCGGCTTCGCCTACGGTCTAGCTGTTGCCCGTGGATTCATCGAATCGGAAATGTACCGGACTATCGTATTGATTGGATCTGACACAATGTCTCGTGTCGTAGATTGGACAGATCGATCCACCTGCGTTCTTTTCGGCGACGGGGCTGGAGCTGTTGTTCTTCAAAGGACAGACACTCCAGGCGGTATTGGCAGCACCTGCCTTCGGTCTGACGGATCTGGCGGGCCACTCCTCATTCAAAGAGCAGGGGGTAGCCGGCACCCAACATCGGCCCAAACACTTCGCGACGGTTCTCACTACTTAAGGATGAATGGAAGAGAGGTGTACCGGTTTGCTGTAACGGCAACAACCGAGGCAGCCATTGCTGTAATGGTTGACGCCGGGTGGACGAGTAACGAGGTAGACCTCTTTATCCCTCATCAAGCAAACGTCCGAATCATCGAGTCCGCTGCCCGAAGCATTGGAATACCGATGGACAACGTCTTCGTAAATGCCGACCGATATGGCAACACATCTGCTGGCTCTATCCCGATCGCCTTATGCGAAGCCCTGGACCACCAACGAATTCAAGTTGGGAGCAAGATAATAACTGTAGGCTTTGGCGCCGGATTAGCCTGGGCAGCCCATGCCATTACTTGGACCGCGCCCACGGCCTCATCCTAACCTCTAACAATTGCACCCGATCACAAGCACAACTGTGCTTCTACTGGATCGGTGACTTCGGGGTCGGCTCCAGACGAATCACTTTTATCGCCTCGCGGTCCATCATCTCCGGTATGTGCGGCGCGATATTCTCTTTCCAGTGGGCAGATTCGTAGACACTCTGGTAGAGACGCTCGCGTTCGGCTTCGTCCTTGAAGCGTCGGATCCACACGTAAATGGAGTCGTCATCATCACCCGTGAAGCTGCCGAGGATGACCATACCTTGCGCGACCTGGAAGGGGATTATTTCATCTTCCATAAGGCGCACCCAGCTCTCCTTATGACCATCACGGATCTTGTACTGGCGGAGTTCGAAAAGCACTGTGGTCCTCGCTACAGTTATTGGCCGCCAAGATAATAACTATCCAGTCATTAGAAGTCTTGGTTCTTAGCTAGCGGCATCAAGTCTTTTTCACTAAGTCCTAACTTCCCTGGAAAGAACACCCTTATCACGCGCTATCGCGCTAACCCAAACCGTTCTCCAGTACCGCAGCACGAATCGTTTCAACGAGACGACGGGTACCAACGCGTAGTTCCTCCTCCGACAGATAACTGAAGGCAAGGCGAATGTGCCGCCGGTCCGCAGAATCGGCAAAACAGTGGTGTCCGGCAAGATAGGTAACCCCGTTGGTCTCAGCCTTCCCACGGATTGCTTCGCTATCGAGGCCACTTGGAAGACGAAGCCAGACAAAGAAACCACCAACCGGACTAAACCATTCACAATCAAGTTCCTTTAGCGGATGTAACTCACGAAGCATCGCGTCCCGACGTTTCCGATACAGCGTGCGCAAACTCGGTAATCGTTCAGCCAGCGCCCCACTCAGTAAATATTCCGAAGTAACCCAAGCTGCAAAAGGCCCTGTAGCGCTGTCAGCCTTTAACGCGCACATTCTGGATATGGCATCCGGCTCCGCAATTGCCCAACCTAAACGCATGCCGCCAGCCACCAATTTAGAAAAAGTCCCCAGCTTGATCACGCGATCGCTGCCTGCCACCGAGTACATCGAACGGGGCCGATGCCCCTCATAAATCAAATCGCCATAGGCGTCATCCTCGATAAAAAGGAGGTCTAGTTCTTCTGCCACCTCTGCAAGTTCGCGCCGTCGCTGGACAGGAGCATTAAACCCAACTGGGTTGTGCACCGTAGGCATCGAATAGACCAGCGAAACCTCGTGCCCTTCACTACGTAAGGTTTGAACAAGCTCACGTAGAGCCGCAGGGTCTATTCCGCTGGCATCAGTTTTTACACCGCGAACACGAACACCTAGGCCTCGTAAGAACCACAACGCCCCAATGAAGGTTGGAGACTCCACAATTACCACACCTCCCGAAGGCACCAGCAATCGTGTAGCCAAAACAATCGCCTGCGACGCTCCACTTGTGACCAGGATGTTGTCGGATGTGACGGCTAGCCCCTCCGACTCGTTGACCCACTCAGCTATGAATCGACGTAGTGGTTCCGGTCCCGACACAGGCCCATATTGAAGGGCATCCGCTGTGCGAGCATCCATAAGATGAGCCGTAGCTTCCTTCAGTTCTTGAAACGGAAAGCTTTCTGCATCGGGGAACCCGTACGCCAAACTAATGAGCCCGGGCCGGTGCATCGCCCAGTTTGGCCTCAATGGGTTGTCTTCCATTGCAAGCGCGATCGGACTGTAATGAGCACTCAAGCCCATACCATTTGCTCCTGTCATCTATCTGGAATCGTGACCTACGACGGGGTCAACGGACGTTGTTGAGGAACACCATCACGGCGAGGATACAGAGATGGAGTCGCTTCACGCTTGATAACACGTACAACCATACGCTCAAAATCCATTCCAACAAGTCGGTAATAGGCCGGTTCAAGAAACCGGCCACCGCACGCAGTTACAGCGTACGTCGCAGCCTCCACCTCACCTTCGGCTCTCTTAGTCTTTTGGGCTAGCAGTTCACCCCCCACTCGAACCAGCGGGAGACAGAGCTCGGCTAGAGCGGACATTGGAGCTACAGCTCGCGAAATTGCAAGGTCAAATGCTTCACGAAACACACCACGTCCCGCTATCTCAGCTCTAATCTTGACGGGCTCAAGGGTTAAATCTGGAATAGCTTCAGCCACATCCTCCAAGAATTGGACCCTCCGACCGGAAGCGTCCATTAGTGTCATGTCCACATGGGGACAGACGATTGCCGCCACCACACCTGGGATTCCTACGCCAGATCCCACATCTACAGCACGAAGCTTCTGCCCTTTGTCCCGAGGAAACAACGCGCATAGCGCAATCGCATCCAAAAAATGCCGGTCAATATCCGCAACGGCCTTTTGGGACATCAAGCCATAACGAGAGGCTCGCTCCCGGACCAAGCTGGCATAGATCTCAAGATATTTGAGGGACTGACCTGTAAGATCAACGCCAAGATCGTGAACTGCCGACGAAAAAGTGTCGCCCAATCTGCCGGGAGTACCACCTGACATCACAACGACTCTGGAGCCCATGGCGAATGACCTACGTAGAAGATACGGACCGAGAAGATGAGGCCTGTCCTTTCTGCATCACGATAGATCAAGAGAACAGCCTCCCAGGTCTCGTGGTTCACACCGGAAATACGAGCTACGTGTCACTAAACCTCTACCCTTATAACAATGGACATTTGTTGGTACTTCCCTTCCGGCATGTCTCCGACCTTGTGGAGCTTACACAGGAAGAAGCGAGCGAGATGATGGCATTCCTAGTAGAAGCTCGAACCGTGCTTGAAAAGGCACTCGTTCCGGACGGCTACAACATAGGAACAAACCTTGGGTCTGCGGCAGGTGCTGGAATCCCTGGCCATGTCCATTTTCACGTAGTTCCCCGGTGGAACGGAGACACAAATTTCATGCCTGTGACAGGTGATGTAAAAGTCCTCCCTGAAACCCTAGCCCAAACGCGTGAACGGATCACTACAGCCTGGAAAAACCTTTAGCTATTGGAACCTTACGGGATAACCGCCGGCTCAACATCAGGAAGAAAACCGATCTTTCCAAGAGGCCAATAAACCACCCAAACCCGACCAACAATCGACGCACGCGGAATAGCACCTATGTCACGCGAATCACGGCTCTGACGCCGATTATCACCCATAACAAAATATGCGTCCGCCGGAACCGTAATCGCTGGAGTGTTCCGTGCAACTTGGTTCTGAATATAGGTTGTCTCATCAAGCACTTGGCCATTAACAAAAACTTGACCATTTCGAACTTCAACAGTCTCCCCCGGTAAACTCACCACACGTTTTACAAGATCTTCATCTGGGCTCCGCGGTGATCGAAAGACAATTACATCGCCCCTACCCGGATCCGTGCCCAAATAGGCCAATTTGTTTACCACCAAAAACTCAGCATCCCCAAGACTCGGAAGCATGCTCGGACCTTCGACACGGAAGTTTTGAACCAGCAACCTTGTCCCCAAGAAAATCAGGGCAGCTAACAGTAAGGTCTCTGTGATCTCAAGAAAAATATTGCTGTTCCGCTTAAACACAAAACCGCCAGGCTGAGCATTTCAAGATGCTTCGGATCCATAGGCAACCGTTTCGAACATGAGTATATGGCTCAACAAAGCAGTTCAGGGAACCGTTGGTACTCATCGATTGACTCGCCCTCCATATTTCCGCGGCTCCCCGCAACACTTGAGCAAACGGGATGGCCCCAATGCTAGCCCAGAGAAATACCTGTCGGATTCGCGCATAACCTAAGATAAAGTCGTGAACGACAAATGCCCATCCAGTCTTGAATTAACGCTAACGGACCAACCGTCTACTGAACGATTGGACGTCTTCATATCAGGTCGTTTTTCCAACATAAGCCGATCGAGGACTGCACGCCTTCTTCGTAGTGGGCATATCACCGTCAACGGTGAACAAGCTCGGCCAAAACAGCGCCCGCAAATGGGTGACAAGATCTCCATCAACATACCGATCGAAACAGAAAAACTCGTTCCAGATCACAGCCCCTTAAACATATTGCTTGAAGACCCAGAGTTTGTAGTCGTCAACAAACCATCCGGAATCATCATGCATCCAGGAGCGGGATCCTCCTATGGAACATTAGCTCACCGATTAGTCGCAATGTTTCCTGAAACCCATCTTGTGGGTCATCCCAAAAGACCCGGGATCGTTCATCGCCTGGACAAAGAAACATCCGGTGTCACTGTCGTTGCTCGAACATCCGAAATGTATCTACATCTAACGCGAGCGTTCGCAGATCGAGAAATCCAAAAGCGTTACCTCCTAATTGTGAAGGGCGCCCCAAGACAAGAACGAGGAATTGTTGAAGCACCGATCGGACGACACCCCTCACGACGCACCCACATGGCGGTCACGTCAAACGGTCGACCGGCCAAGACCTGTTACAAGGTCTTAGATCAGTCCGGATCCCAAGCACTATTGGAAGTTCAACCCATAACCGGTCGAACTCACCAAATTCGAGTACACATGGCAGCTATCGGCCACCCAATAGTTGGAGACTCGACCTATGGCCAGAAAAACCCAGACGCCGACCGAACCCTGCTTCACGCGTGGACCCTTGACTTCAAAGACCGTACCGGTAGAACTTGGCTGGGCGCCTGTTCACCTCCTGACGACTTCAAACGAACCGCCGAATCCTTAAACCTTGCTCTGCCAATGACCCCCGACTCGACCCTGAAAACTCGTCCCCAATAAAACCAATAAGTTTTTCTAGTCCTCATCTAGATTCGAAGACCCACCATCAGGATCATCGTCAGATTGTTGATCGCCTGGAGCAGCCACCCGTGCAAGCACTATGCCTATCTCATACAGGGCATAGAGCGGAATACCCACCGAAGCTTGTGTGAAAGGGTCAGGGGTGGGCGTAATGATTGCAGAAATTATCGCGATGGCCACGATCGCATAGCGACGCTGCCGGGCTAACTGATCCCCACTAACCACACCAATCTTCGCGAGCGCGAATATTACATACGGCGTTTCAAACGCTAAACCCACCGCTAACAAAATACGCAGGACAAACGTAACCCAACCATCGACCGTAAACTCGGTCGCAATGGTAGCTGGAGCAAATCCAGCTAAGAACCCAACCGTAAATCTAAGAACTATGAACCAAGCAAATGCCGCACCTGCCAAAAAAGCTACAGCAATCGCTGGAATGCTCATAAAGAGCCACTTACGCTCGTTCGCATACAGGCCAGGCGATACGAACGCCAACACTTGATACAGCACAATCGGGCTAGCTAGCCCAAACCCAACTATGAACGAAATTTTTATGAACGTAAAAAGCGTCTCAGTAACCGCGATTTGCTGAAGCACCGCACCACGAGGCAAGGGTTGTTGAACAACCCAAAAGACCCAGTCCTTGAACGGCCACACGACAAAACTAGCCACAATCACCGCGAGCACGGCAATCGTAAGCCGCTTTTTGAGCTCCTCTAAATGCTCGCGGAGTGTCATGACTCCACCAAGCGAATCCTGAGGATCTGCCTGATTCGATAAACCTTGGTCAGCTTCAGCCATGCGTCAGCTTAACCGGCACATAGAACAAACTACGATTGTTTCTCATTGACGAACGTATGACCCGAGCGCCCCATTAATCATTCGAGCAGCGCCAGTCGAACAATATCGTTTAGCTAACTCGACAGCTTCACTAATGGAAACCGCGACAGGCACATCGCCAGCATCTATCTCTGAAAGTGCGATACGCAAAATGGCGACATCCAACCTCGCCATCTGTTCAACGGGCCACGCCGGCGTAAGCTTCCCAATCTTGTCATCTAATTCTGTCGAACGTTTCGAGACCGACTCAACAAGAAGACATAGATAACTGTACGTAACTTGATCCAAATTTAGTTCAGAACGACGTTCCTTCAGCAATTCGTTTGGCGACTTTTTGGTGATGTCGGATTCGTAAACAAGTCTCATCGCCGTTTCTCGTGCGAGTCGACGCCCGCGACGTGGTCGAGCAGCCACAGGCTAGGGAACAACCCCCGCAACAGAGACCAAGTCCGTAGCCAGAAAATCAAGATCGTAGTCAGCTGCAATAAATCGCTCGTCCCGAACAATAGCTCGGTGAAAACCCACGTTAGTTGTCAACCCATCAATTGAGGTCTCATCAAGCGCCCGACTGGCCCGGGCAAGAGCTTCGTCCCTCGAACATCCGTGTACAACAAGCTTGGCAAGTAATGAGTCATAAAATGGCGGCACGGAATATCCGGCAAAGATGTGCGAATCAATCCGCACGCCAGGACCTCCGGGCAACCTCAACTCATTTATAACTCCAGAGGCTGGTCGAAAGTCCCGTTTCGGATCCTCAGCCAAAAGACGAAACTCGATCGAATGTCCTTGGAGCTTTACATCACGTTGTCGGATCGCTAACGGTTCACCACCCGCGATTGAAATCTGGGCTTTTACAATATCGACCCCAGTAACCGCCTCCGTCACCGGATGCTCCACTTGTATACGCGTATTTGCCTCAATGAAATAAAAGTTGTCATCAGGATCTAAGAGGAATTCGACCGTCCCGGCACCCGTGTAATTGATCGAATCCGCCAAACGTACAGCGGCACGAGTAATTCGATCATTCACCCTTCCCACCAGACTCGGTGCCGGGGCCTCTTCTACTAGTTTCTGAAACCGACGTTGAATCGAACACTCTCGATGGCCGAGATGTATGACGTCTTTACCATCTCCCAAAATCTGAACCTCAACATGTCGAGAAGATTCAATCAGCTTTTCCACGTAGAGCTCGGAGCTTCCGAATGAACTTCGAGCTTCCGCCTGCGCTATGGGAAACAGTGCAACTAACTCGTCATTGTTTGCCACACATCGAATCCCTCGTCCTCCACCACCAGCCGCTGCCTTAACCATCACCGGGTATCCGACTTCCCGAGCAATTGCTTTAGCTTCGTTCACATCTTTAACAGGCCCGTCTGACCCAGGAATGGTCTTTAGCCCGGCAGATTGGGCCGCTTTTCGAGCTTGCGTCTTGTTCCCCATAGCACGAATGTTTTCAGGAGTTGGACCGACAAACACTATGTGATAGCGAGAACAAACTTCCGCAAAATATGCGTTTTCAGCAAGAAATCCAGCACCCGGGTGCACCGCATCGCATCCCGTGTTAAGTGCGGCGTTGATAATGTGTGGGACATTGAGGTAACTGCCTGCGGCAGCCGGTGGCCCAACACATACGGATTCGTCAGCCATTGCAACGTGCTGCGAATCAGCGTCAGCCTCCGAGTATATTGCGACTGAGCGAATCCCAAGATCACGGCAAGCACGAATAATACGAACCGCCATTTCACCTCGGTTGGCAACTAACACCTTGTCAATCATTAGTTAATCCATCGCAACGCCACCGTCCACGGTAAGTACATGGCCAGTGACATAGTCGCCATCCGAAGAGGCTAGGAACGCAACAGCCCCAGCGATTTCCATAGGTTCAGCAAACCTCCCCATAGGAATCGATCTCAACGCCGCGGTCTTTATATCGTCCGGAATTTCATCGGTAAGAGGTGATACAACAAACCCGGGGGCAACCGCGTTCACGGTTATCCCCCGACTACCAACCTCACGAGCAAGCGCCTTAGTAAAACCAATCAAGCCAGCTTTAGCAGCCGCATAGT
>CEVA01234614.1_pt1 | contig 11506 bp, 5 predicted proteins | sample 361521 | NCBI WGS metagenome assembly CEVA01 (sample SAMEA2622823, study PRJEB7988) | marine metagenome | isolation source: saline water (ENVO:00002010), including | reverse complement strand
AAGGCGCACCCGAAAACACGCGTCGACTTGAGGGGGGGGCAACTCAGCCAAGCCATCGCCCTCGCCTACGACTGGATGCATCCACTCCTGAGTGCGGCCAATCGGGAAGCGATCGTCGAGGGGCTCGACCGGTGCGATCTCCAGCTGTATCTCGATGATGTCGCCGAAAACGCCTACTGGCTTGACGTACGAACGAACTGGCTCACCGTCGTCGTCGGCGGGCACGGGATCGCCGGAATGGCCCTGGGCGACGACTACCCCCGATCGCAGGAACTGATCGATGCCGCCGATCCTCGAATGGTCGACTACCTCAGCAAGTTCGGCCTGGAGGGAGAGTTCAGCGAGTCAGTCGGCTACGCAAGTTCCACCATCCAGCCTGTGGCCTACTTCGCCGCCCAGCGCTACGCCAGCGGAGGGGGCGTCGATCGCCTGACCGGGCACCCTTTTCCCGAGACCTGTCGCTGGCTCTGCTACTTCACGCTGCCTCCCGGTCGCTACGCCGCATTCGGCGACGGGGACGTCGACGCCCCTCCGGCCCTCTCCTACTTCCCCGCCGTCGCCGACGCCACGCGCGATGGGCATCTCCAGCAGTTTTATCTGGACTACGCCGACATCGACGTCGCCCGCCGTTCGCTCGTTTACGAGCTCCTCTGGTACGATCCTGCGCTCGAGCCGATCCCGCTCGACGGGAAGGTGCCAACGGGTCGGGCCTTCGCGGAACACGACGCAGGATTCAGCAGCCGAACCTGCTGGGGGTCACGTCACCCTCCATCGATCGTCTATGGAAAAGGTGGCACAGGGACGATTGTTCACGGGCATCACGACGTCGGCCAGGTCTGCGTCGACGGCTACGGCGACCGGCTCATCGTCGATCTCGGCTCTCCGCCAGGCTATCCCGGTGACTACGGAGCCTATAAATATGAGTATTACAACGCCTCCGCGATCGGCCATAACGTCCTCGTCATCGGGGGACGCGAGATGAAACACGAGTCGTCCGTCGAAGCGGTCGTCTTCAAAACCGAATTCGACGACAGCTGGGGAGGCGTCTGGCAGATCGACCTGGCCAGCAAGTACGACGGAGCCAGGATGGTTCGGCGAACCGTCGTACATCTCCTGCCGGCCACGGCTTTCGTCCTGGACGAGGTCCAGCTCGAAACCGTCGAAACTCTGTCCCTCAGGTGGCACACTGCATCCGACACCAACCCCGCGGGTGACGGCAGCTTCCTTGTCGAAGGATCAAATGCGATCCTTTCCGCCCGTGTCGTCAGTCTCTTGGACGGCGAGAATACCCTGTCCATCGCATCCCGGCGCCACGCCTACCAGGCTCCTTATAATCGACATCGCCTCAGCGATGTATTTCCGCAGCGCCACGAACCGTATATCGAAGCGACGACCCACGCGACCCGAGCCTGTCTGCTTTCCCTCTTCACGATCGTGCGAGCTGGAGAGACCCATCCCACTTGGGTGGATACGAACGAAGGATGGTCCGCCTCCACGCGCGAAGGCCCGGTCGCCGTACGTGCTACGGAACGCGAGCTGAACTTTCGATCCCCCCGAACTGATGTCACCATCGACCTGACGGAGCCGATATGAACACGCGAGATGCGCTGATTCACCGTGATCCTGCCGGATCGTACCCGGTCATCACTCGCGGGGAGGGAATCTACCTCATCGACGAAGATGGCAACCGCTACATTGACGGCGTCTCAGGCGCAGGCAACGTCACGCTGGGTCACGGGCAGAAGCAGATTGCCGCCGTGATGGCCGAACAGGCCGAGACGATGGCCTATTGCTTTTCGGCTTTCTTCACCAACCGCCCGGCTCTGGACCTCGCCTCACGCCTGGCGTCGATCGCACCCGGTTCGCTGAACCACGCCTACTTTGTCTCCGGCGGGTCCGAAGGCAACGAGACCGCCTTCAAGATTGCCCGACTGTATCACCTTCAGAGGGGCAACGAACGTAAACACAAAATCATCTCACGATGGCGCAGCTATCACGGCGCCACCCTTGGAGCTCTTGCGGCGTCCGGACTTCCCGGACTCCGGGCCCCCTTCACTTCCTGGCTACCCGATTTCCCCAAGATCGAACCAAGCTACCCCTACCGCTGCAAGTTCGCCGGATGCGAAGGCACCTGTAACTTGACCTGCGCGGACCAACTCGAGGAAGCCATCCTGCAAGCCGGGCCCGACACCGTCGCAGCCTTTATCGGCGAACCGGTCGTCAACGCGGGTATCACCGTCAGCCCTCCTCCCCCGGATTATTACCACCGGATCCGCGAAATCTGCGACAAGTATGACGTCCTCTTCATCGCGGACGAAATCATCACCGGGTTTGGCCGAACGGGTCGCTGGTTCGCTATCGAACATTACGACGTCGTACCCGACCTCCTCGTTTTCGGCAAAGGCGCAACCGCGGGGTATATGCCGCTCGGCGGTGTGCTCCTTACGGATGACATCCGCGACGCACTCGACGAAGCCGGGTCTTTCCCCCACGTCTTCACCTATGTCAACAATCCTGTCGCCACGCGCGTGGCCTGGACCGTCCTCGACATCATCGAAAGGGAAGGGCTCCTCGAACACGTAACCCGAATGGGGGAGCAGCTCGAAACCGCATCCAAGAGACTTCTCGAGCACCCGATCGTCGGCGACATACGGATCAAGGGGCTGATGATGGGAATCGAGCTGGTTCGTGACCGGGCGACCGCGGAGCCTTTCCCGGCCTCGCGGAAAGTTTCGGCCCGGATTCCCCAGATCACGATGGAGCACGGACTGCACGTCTCGTCGACATCGGGATGCGCAGACTGGGTCAACGGCGATGACGTCCGGTTCTACCCTCCGCTCGTGATCTCCCCCGAAGAAATCGAAACGGCCGTTTCCGTGCTCGACACGGCCCTCGATCAGGCCACGCGAGAGTTCGACGTCTGAATGGAGTGGCATCCACCCGGGAACACATTATGCTAGGCAGAATCGCAGTCCACAGCCGGGACACACCCAACAACTCCAAGAAACGACTATGTCCACGGCTTCTGACTCCACGATGCAAATAACTGTAAATACAATCACTTCTCCGGTCGATAATAGGAAGGCCCTCCGCCCCCGGCAGAGGGCCCCGTTTCTTGTTCCTACGACCTCTATGGCCGCTATGACCCAAGTTTTCGCCCATATCCTCCTGCTTCTGGCCCTGGCGCTCCCCGTTTCTGCCCAGGAAATCCGTGGCCACGTCGTACGAATGCACGACGGCAAGGTCTTTATCGACCTGCACAACGGAACTGCGGTGCGGTCCGGAGAACGTTACCAGATCCTAGGGGGCACGGCCTCGAACGGTGAGATCGACCCCGGCGCCTCGCTCGTGGGAACGGTCGAGATTCGCGAGGGCTCGCGGCGATTTGCACGTGGCGAGATGGTCGAGCTCGGACCCGGAATGTCGCAGTCCGTGATGACCGTGGTCGGACGAGACGGCCTCTGGGTGGTTGCCTTCGAACAGGACGAGGCGGACGATGCTCTGGTCGAGCGACCGAAGGCGCTCTCGAACGTCGAGGGTCGTGTCCGCGAGGTCAGCGGCGATCTCGTTTATGTCGAAGGAATGAACGGCGCCGTCCCGATGTGGAGCCGTCTGGCCACGACCGACGACAATGGCTTTGGAGAAGACCTCGAAGTCATCAAGGAGCTCGATGACCTGATCGTCGCTCGCACCACCTCGTCGGAACGAGCAAGCTATCGACCCGCCGATCGCCTGAGTCACGTCGGGCTTGGGAACGGAAGCAAGCGAAAGGCCCGAAGGACCGTCTACGCCGCTCGCGTGGAGGAAGGCCCCGTACTCGACGGCGAACTCGACGATCCAGTGTGGACATCCGCCAGGCCGATCGAAGGATTCCTGCAGCGCGACCCAAACTACTGGGTACCGAGCGATGAGAAGACCGTCGCCCGAATCATCTACGATGACGAGAATCTCTATTTCGGGTTCGACTGCCCGATCCCTGACGGAAGCGGCTCGGTGGCCAAGAATATGCGGCGGGATTCCGAGCTGACGAGCGACGACAACATCCAGATCCTGCTCGATACGTTTAACGACCGACAGAACGGGTTTTTCTTCTTCGTGAATCCCCTCGGCGCTCAGGCCGACTACCTGCTTTCGAACGAAGGAAGAACCTACAACCGCGACTGGGACTGCAACTGGACGTGCAAAACGGTGCGAAAGCAGGATCGCTGGACGGCCGAAGTCCAGATCCCGTTCAGCCAGCTTCGATTCAAGCCGGGTGACGAGATGGTCTGGGGCATCAACCTCTCCCGTTTCATCGCCAACAAGAATGAAGCCTCGCAGCTCGTCGTCGGAGTGCAGAGCTCCTCACCGACCGAACGCTACCTGATGATGGACATCGGCGAACTCAAGGGCCTTCGCCAGGTCAATGCCCGACGTCCCATCCAGATCAAGCCGTATGTCCTGCCCGGGTCGTCCAAAGACTTTACCGTGACCGATCCCAGCGAAAACAGTTCGTTCGACACCGGACTCGATCTCCGCTACGGAATCACGTCCAACATCGGACTCGACGTCTCCTACAAGACGGACTTCGCCCAGGTCGAAGGCGACCAGGAACAGACCAACCTCACCCAGTTCAGCCTGTTCTTCCCAGAGAAGCGGGAATTCTTCCTCGAGGGCGCCAACCTGTTCGAATTCGGCGAAGCCGCCCGATTCCGGGGAAGCGGCACCGAACCGCCGACGCTCCTGTTCTATTCGAGACGAATCGGACTGGAAGAGAAGCGGAAGGTCCCCATTCAGGTGGGTGCGAAGATCGCGGGGAAGGAAGGTCGAACGAGCATCGGCGCCCTGACAGTCCTGACAGACCCGATCTCTTTCGAAGACGACAGCGACAGCATCCACGTTCGCCGTACGAATTACTCCGTGCTCCGCGTCAAACGCGACCTCTTCGCGCGGTCCAACGTCGGTTTCATTATGGTCAACAAGCAGATCGACGGGACCCTCGACGGATGGAACACCTACAACCGCGCAGCGGGGATCGATTTCAGCTACTCCCCCACGAGCAAACTCAATTTCCAAGGCTTCGCGGCCAGAACCTGGGACTCGAACATCGAGGGCACGGGAGACGCCGGCTTCTTCTTCCTGAACTATCGAGGAGGGAAATTCTGGTCGCGTCTCAAATACCTCGACGTAGAGGAGAACTTCGAACCCGCCGTCGGTTTCATCAATCGTCGCGACGATCTTCCCGGGTTCCGCCGCTACAACGTCTACCTGCGCTGGCGCCCACGACCGAGTTTCGCCAACGTTCGGTATATGTCGATCGGTCCGGAACTGGAGCTGTTCGCTGACCGGGCGAACAACGTGAAATACTGGACCGGGGAAGCCTCCTGGTACACCCTCTTCAACAACGGCGACGCCTGGTCCACGCAGCTTACACGCTTCTACGATGTCGTGACCGAACAGTTCGCTCCATCCGACCGACAGAGTGACGTCATCATCCCTCCAGGGACTTACAAGTTCACGACCTTCCGGACCGGTCCTCGTCCCAGTGGAAAACGGTGGATCGTTCCCAGGTTCAGTTTCGAGGCGGGAACCTACTACACCGGGAAGCGCTACACGTTTCGATCGCAGAGTGAGTTTCGCCCCACGGGCCGCGCCTCGTTCGAAGTCGACTATCGCGGCAACTGGATTCGTCTGCCTCAGGCAAACTTGAGTATCCACACCCTCAGCACACGGTTTCTCTACTCCATCACGACGAACTTTTTCGTCAAGGTCTTCTCCCAGTGGAACAACGATGACGAAACCGTCGGCACCAACTTCCTCCTGAACTGGCAGTATCGCCCTGGCAGCGACATCTTCCTCGTCTTCGACAGCGGCTACGACACCGCCGACGATCCCATCAACGGCGGCGGCTTCAAGCTCACCCAGCGCAGCCGATCGGTCCTCCTCAAGCTCTCCTACCAGCTGGATCTATAGAGGGAGAGCGAGCGTTGGGGCGAGCAGGAGTGGCATTGTCCACTCACGCATCTCTCGGCAACTTCCAACGACGACCGAAGTTCATTCTATCACCGATTGTACCGTGGCGTAGCAGGCTGACACTCCTGCTCCCCTGCGCTCCGTTCTCCGTTGTGCTCCTCCATTCCGTGCCTATCATACCTCTGTTCATCAACCCGATGCCACAGAGGCCCCAATGCCCGACCAACCCAACCTTCTCTACCTCCATTCCGATCAGCACAGCCCCTTCGTAATGGGATGCGCCGGTGACCCGCTCGTGCAGACGCCGAACCTCGACCGGCTGGCCTCACGCGGCGTCCTGTGCAACAATGTCTACTGTCCGTCGCCCGTCTGTGTCCCGTCCCGGATGTCGATGCTCGCGGGCCGCTTGCCATCCGACGTCGAAGTCTGGACGAATAACCAGATCCTGGACGCCGGCATTCCCACGATCGCCAACGCGATGGGAGCGGCCGGGTATGACCCCGTCCTCATCGGCCGGATGCATTCCAACGGGCCCGACCAGCTGCACGGCTACGTGGACCGGCCCGTCGGCGATCACGGTTCGAACTGGGGTGGGTCGGGTCTGGCGCCCGGCAACCTGCGCGCAGCGGTCGAGGCGGCTGGACCTGGTCAGGGCGCGTATCAGGTCCACGACGAGGACGTCACCGCAGCCACCGTCAGCTTCCTGGATCATCTGGGCGTCCGAAAACGCGCCGGCCTGATGGACAAACCCTTCAGCCTGTCCGTCGGCTTTATGCTCCCTCACCATCCCTACCTCGCGCGCCGCCCGATCTACGAACAGTATCGCGAGAACATCTCGATGCCTCGTGTTCGCGAGGCCTTCGACGATGACCTGCACCCTTTCCTGAAGTGGTGGCGCGAGCACGGCAGACTGGACGAGACGCTCCCCGACGAGTGGATCCTCAGAGGCCGGGCCGCCTACTGGGCCCTAGTCGATGAAATGGACCAGATGATCGGCAAGATCCTGACCGCTCTCGAGGCCAACGATCTCGCTGAAAACACCCTCATCGTCTACAGTTCCGACCACGGGGACCACGCGGGCGATCACGACCTGTGGATGAAACGAACCTTCTATGAAGAGTCCGCGCGGGTCCCGACCCTTCTCTCCTGGCCGGGCGTTCTCCCCGAAGGCCAGACGTGCGACCGTGTGATGTCCGCCCTCGACCTGGGCGCTACGATGCTCGACGCGATGGGGGCACCCTCGATTCCCCATTCACCGGGACGAAGTGCCCTCGGCCTTTTCAAGGACCCATCTACAGATTGGGAAGACGTCACGTTCTCCGAGTACTGTCTCTACGAGGGTATTACCCAGCGAATGATCCGTCAGGATGAGTGGAAGCTCATCTACCATCACCAGCAACCACTGCAGCTGTTCAACCTCCGAGAGGACCCGCTTGAGGAATCGGATCGTGCATCCGATCCTGATTGTCGCCAGACCGTCAGCGACTTGACCGCGCGCGTGCTAGACGGATGGGATCCTGACCACGTCGCGCGCCGGGTTCAGGAGCGCCGGGCCGAAATGGACCTCGTCGTTCGGTGGTCGGAAAACGTCGACGCGCCCGAGCAGTTCAACTGGCAGCGCCTCCCTGAAATGTCCTGGTCCGAAACGTTAGGCGAATCCGGTCCCAGGCACGAGTGAGCGAGCTGGGGCACTCTTAACGGGCGCCTTCGTCCTGTGGTTCTCTTCGTGTCTTCGTGTCTTGGTGGTTTCACTCTATGAACGTTGCATTCCAGATGTCCGACATCTCGTCCGACAACCTGAAATTCGCCCGTCAGGTCGGTGTCGATCACATCGTCGGCGTGAAAACCAGCGACGTCATTCCCGAAGGGATGTCCCGCTGGACGCACGAGTCACTCAGCCGGTTCAACGACTTTGTCGCTTCCCACGACATCAAGCTCCAGGTCGTACCTCTCCCGCTCCGAAAGTGGAATCCCCAGACGCCCGGCGACAGCCCGAACATAATGCTCGGGACGCCCGAACGGGATCGAGAGATCGACAACATCTGCGAGTGCGTCCGCATCGCCGGCGAAGTCGGGATTCCCTGCCTCAAGTACAACCTCACCCTGCTCGGTGTCCTCACCACCGGCAGAACACCCGCTCGAGGCGACGTCACCGTCCGCGCCTTCGACTACGACCTGATCAAGGACGCCCCGATGACGTCCGCCGGCCGCGTGGACGCCGAGATGATGTGGGAACGAATCACCTACTTTCTAGATCGAGTTATCCCCGTCGCAGAGTCTTCGGGCGTGCGGATGGCCTGTCATCAGCACGACGCCCCCGTGCCCCCCGGAATCGGCGTGATGGGTGTAGATCGAGTCCTCGGCAACGTCGCCGGACTGAAGCGTTTCATCGACATCGCCAGCAGCCCGTATCACACGCTCAACTTCTGCCAGGGCACGGTCTCCGAGATGCTCGAGAATCCCGGCGAGGAGATCTTCGACGTCATTCGGTACTTCGCCGAACGTAACCGCATCTCGATGGTCCACTTCCGCAACATCCGAGGCGGCTTTTTAAAGTTCGAGGAAGCCTACATCGACGATGGCGAAGTAGATATGTGGAAGGCGATGAAGGTCTACAAAGAGGCGGGTTACGATGGCATCTTCTGCCCCGACCACGTCCCGAAATCCGACCAGGACACCCCGTGGGGACATCGGCAACGAGCCTACACTGCCGGCTACATCAAGGCGTTGATCAAAGCCGCGGAGAATCCGTAGAAGAGCGGAGCGGGGGTGGCTAGTGCTCGTCTTAAAAGTGGCCCCGGGGCCACAATTAGGTGCCTGTTTATCCCGGCCAGGAGGCCGGTCCTACCCTTCATCTAAACGCTAGTCGCGAAGCCGTCGCCACTCCCGCTCTCGCTGTCTCCCGATCCCCCGCTCAGCTCCTCGCCACCGCCAGCCACCCTCTCCCCCAGGCGCCCGGGAAACAACGTCCTACCATCGATTCAACGGATGTCCTTCCCCGTGGAACCAGAAGAAGTCCACAATCACGCCCAATCCCAGGCCTGCGAGATGCCCCACCAGCATCCCCAGGAACAGCGGCACGGTTCGATGGTAGCGGTCCAGCCCGCCCAGGCCGAGCAGGATCGTCTTCACCAACCAGACCGTGAAGATCGTGAACAGATTGCTGCGCAGAATCTCCGACGAGGAGATCGTGAATCCGATCGGGTGGATGGGAAACCCGGGAAAGCGATACCGCAGGTAGAGCAGGAAGCCCGTCACCGCCCCCCCGATCCCCAGAAACTGAAGTCGTTTCCAATCGGTGCCGCCCGTACCCTCGATGATCCGGCTCGCGCTCGTCTGCCACAGTCCGATCGCGCTGTTGATCGATCCATTGAAGCTCACCACACCGAAGTTGTAAGCGCCAATCGTGTAATAGCCCTTGTAGAGAATGAACGCGATCACCGAGCCCGCACCCAGCAGGGCGCCCAGGAGGACCCCCGGAGCCACCAGGCGTCTGCCCTTCAGATCCATCGCCGCAGTCAGACGAGGGATGTGGGCGAACGTCGTCATCCCGAACGTTTTCGCATCGCAGAAGAACGTGTAGGTCAGCGTCAACGCAGCCGCGCTCTGCGGACCCATCCCCGTGATCCCGAACAAGTGCCAGGCGAAGATCTGGGCCGTGATCGGACCCCTCAGGAACACGAGACCGCTCTCCACGATGATCCGAGCGAGACCGATGTAGAGCACCGTCGTGGCGAACCAGAACGCCAGGGTGGGCCCCCACCCCATCCCCGTAGACCGGAGAAACAGGATCGCGAAGATCACGGACCCGATCAGCAGCCATACCGAGGTCCTGTAGGACAGCAGTTCACCCGAATCGTCCACCTCCGACCGCTTCCCCACCGCCCTCTTCCACACCTCGCCCAGATGGGATCGCGCCATCCACAGGCCCCACCCCACGAACAGAATCATCCCGCCAAAGCTCTGCCAGCCGATGGCGGGCTTGAGCGATGACCAGCGATCCGATTCACCGATCGTAAATCCGATCCGGTCGAATACCGCCGCCTGCCCGAAGGCCAGAAGCTGGAACACCCAGATGCTCAGGAGAACGTCCGACTTCGTGAAGTAGGCGAACGTCATCGACATCGGATGCAGCACGATCCAGAGCGGCGGCAGGCTCTGCCAGACGTAAACGTCCAGCCGCTTCATAATCGGAACCTGGGGGATCACGGGATAGAACCACGACGCGATGTTCCAGCAGAAAAGCACGAACACGACGAGAAAGCCCATCTGAAACAGCCGTGACCGTACGAGACCGGCGACTGTGCTTCGTGCGTTCGACGTGCCCGTCAGCTCGAGCAGCGCGACAGCGATCGGAAACGTGAGCTTCTCGTGCTCCATCCACTGTTTCCGAAGAATCACCATCGTGCAGAGGTTGGCGGTCAGAATCGCTGCGAGCAGGCTTCCCCACGAAAGCAACGGGCGGAGCCAGTCCAGCCAGGGGAAGCGATCGCCCGACAACAGTCCTTCGTAGAATCCCGTCGTGCTGTGCAGGCCGGAGACGATCGTCCACGGCGGGACGTTCGTCAGCAGCAGTTCCTCCCATCGGTTTTCTGGCGTCGCGAAATACGTCGGTGAGGAAATCGTGCCCAGGAAGTAGCCAGCAAGCCACTCCCCCTGCATATTCGACGCCAGCATCCCGATACAGCAGATCCCCAGCAATTCCGACGAACGCAGCGCCCGCCCCTTACGATCCAGGAACAGGTTGAACCCGAGCAGGCAGACGAACGGAATCAGAAACGCCACGGAGAGATGCGCGAAATCCGCCCGAGAGGAGCGCACAATCATACTCGAATAGGCAGGCCACAGACTGACCCACACCGCCATCACGAGCCCGATGATGAGTGCACGTTTCGTCAAAGAATTTCCTCAGTCACCAATCCGTTCCGGAGGCCGGGCCCTAAACCAATTCTACCACGGATAGCGCGAAGCCATCGCCACACCCGCCTGCCGCGCCGTAGCTTCAGCGAAGGCGGGCTCCCCTCGTCCCCCCATCCCCCGTTCCGCCGCTCACGCCGCCATTTTCCCCACTTCCTCCCAGGCACTGGAGTACCCCCTACCACCGGTTAATACTGTGACCGTTTCCGTGGAACCAGATCGTGTCCACGACGACGCCGAGGGCCAGACCCATCGCGTGTCCGATCAGCATTCCCAGAAACAGCGGAGCGATCCTTCGGTAACGCTCCAGCCCCCCCATCCTCAGGACGATGGTCTTGATCGCCCAGACCAGCAGGATCGACAGCAGGCTGCTCTGCAGAACGCCCGATGACGAGATCGCGAAGCCAACCGGCGAAATCGGGAAGGTCGGGATCTGGACTCTCAGGTAAAGCACCAGTGCGGTAAAAAGACCGCCAATCCCCAGGAACATCAGCCGGTTCCAGTCGGTACCCGAAGTGCCCTGCTGAATTCTGTTCGCGCTGATCTGCCAGACGCCGGCCGGTCCGTTGGCCGAACCCGTGAACGTCGTAACTCCGAAATTGAAACTTCCGAACGCGTGATAGCCTTCGTAGAGCGT
>CEVA01042235.1_pt1 | contig 11508 bp, 10 predicted proteins | sample 361521 | NCBI WGS metagenome assembly CEVA01 (sample SAMEA2622823, study PRJEB7988) | marine metagenome | isolation source: saline water (ENVO:00002010), including | reverse complement strand
TATCGAGCCGCGCGACCGGACTGCCGTTCATAACCGTTGATGTATTCGATGTTAAGTGAATCAGTCCAATTCCCTAACTTCTACGTCCGGGGATCTTGATGCGACCTTGCCGATTAGGTCATTCTTCATCCCCCCCGGAACAGTGACTACGCAAACCCATGATCCATCGCTTAGCCACTCTTCTTTCTGTATTGAATGGCGAAGCATCTGGCTGACCCCCCCATAGTCCTTGCCTTGTACCTTGAAAGCCATTCTTATCGTAATGAATTGGAGGGGGATAACTGGTCTGAGGGCCGAAACAGCGTCCTGGACCTGGCTTTCAGTGGATTTGAAAGGGTCTACGGGAAAGCGGATCTCGTCTAGGGCGTTCTCAATCCTGGTTCTAGGGTGTGGGAGCTTGGTCTTTGGATCAGTGGCAGTTGAGGCAATCTCATTTACGATTTGGCGCTTCTTTTCTTCTACCATCTTCCTCCTTTGCATAGTGGTTAACTGGATGTTCCCATCTCTGAGAATCTTTGATGCGCACTCGTGAATCTCCGTAGTCCCGAAGATATTCTCCAATGCCTCGCTTGTTGGCCTCTCCCCTGCTCGAGCGTCCGACCATACCTCTTCAGTCGCAAGAAGGTCATCTATTGTAACAGAATCGGGGTCTATTTTCCACTGGTCAACCAATTCTGGGTCTACTAGGATCTCATATCTTTTTCCGCCCTTCTCAAGGCGAGCCAGAACAGCGTCGTCTAGGCTGACCATGCTTGTCCAAGGGGGGGTGTGGCTTAGATGGTGGGGTTTCAGGACATCTTGTTGAGGTGCTTCAATGTGGATTCGTGATCCATCTTTCGGTAACCGTCCTTATCGACACTTGCGATTTCCACGGTGTCAGGATTGAGATCATCCTCTAACGACTCCCTCAGGGCCTCTAGGCCCAGTTTAATTGCTGCATTTTGGGTCATCCCTGGCTTCCACTTTTCCTCGAAGTGATCGATTGCGGTTGACCTCCCCCTTCCGATTGCGCCGGCATTGTACGACTGGTATGCTCCGGAGGGGTCTGTCTCGAATAGGTGAAGGCCCTCGTCATCGAATCCAGCGATTAGGAGTGCGGTGCCGAATGGCCTTGCTCCGCCATACTGTGTGAAGGACTGCTTGTAGTCGCACATCTTCTTCACCAGAGTTGAGACTGGGATCTTGTCCCCGTATGTCATTCGATTGACTTGGCACTGGACTCTAGCACGGTCAACCAGTTGCCTAGCATCTGCGACAAGGCCCGATGTAGTAATCCCAATGTGGTTGTCTATCTGATACATCTTCTCTATGGAATCGGTAATGACCAGTTTACTCTGGACCCTTTTGTCGACTATTAGCACGACTCCGCCCTTGTAAACGAGTCCGACTGTTGTAGTCCCCCTCTTTACAGATTCCCTTGCATACTCGACCTGGTAAAGCCTTCCATCAGGTGAAAATGTTGAGACCCCGTGGTCGTAACCTCGTCCGCTAGGCTGCATCGCAATCGGGCCCATGCCAGAATGGACTCTTATCAATCTTGGTCGGGGGAAGACTCAATCAGAGAGGCATTGTGGTAGTTAACCGTTCGGGGAGAATATGAGAGTTGCAGTTCTGGGATCGGGGGGAAAAGACTCCACATATGCTGCTTGGTGGTCGCAACTCCGGGGATGGGATGTTGTTTGCATTGTTACGGTTGGGGTGACGGGAGAAGACTCGTTGATGTTCCAGCTAGAAAATACCCCAGTTGCCGGAATACAAGCATCATCAATGGGGATTCCATGGCTCCCTGTGGCCTCAAAAGGAATAGAGGAAGAAGAAATCACCGATTTGGAGCGAGCAATTAGAGGGGAGAGCTCCCCCGAAGAGGATTTCATGACAATTTGGCCGAAACATTTCGAGTTGCCCCGCGAAATGTCCTTGCATTCTGGAAAACTGGAAATCGATGGTTTGGTCTCTGGAGCTCTGCGTTCGGACTACCAGAAGACTAGGTTAGAGTTGATGTGTGAGCGGATTGGAGTACGATCATTCAGTCCAATATGGCACAAAGAATCGGGTCAGCATATGGAATCGCTGCTGAATCATGGTTTCGGGGTAGTTTTCACATCTGTTTCTGCTGAGGGAATGGACGAAAGATGGATAGGATTGAAACTAGAGAAAGAGTCGCTAAAACGATTGAAGAATCTCTCAGAAATCCACAGGTTCAATCTCGATGGAGAAGGGGGGGAGTTCGAGACGATTGTTGTCAGCGGGCCCCACATGAGTGGGACGATATTGTTCGATGGGAAGCCTGTCTGGAATGGTTATAGGGGATTCCTCAAATTGAATTCCTGCTCGCTTGGAGGATACAGTTAGGCTCAAACAGGGGACCATGGTGGGACGGCTCGAAGTTGATGCCAGTCTCACCTTTAGATTACAGGTACGGAAGAGATGAGGCTAAGGAAATATGGTCTAGGGAGGGGCGGCACGCTCGCCTTCTAGAAGTGGAGAGGGCGCTGATATGGGCCCATAGCAAGATGGGGAGGGTTTCTCCTGAGGACTATGACGCAATTGCCGAGATTTCAGACCCCGGAATTGTGACTGCCGACAGGGTAGATGAATTGGAGCAGGAGACGAAGCATGATATCATGGCCTTAACCAAAGCAATGGCCGAGGCGGCTGGGGAAGCTGGGTGGTGTGTTCACCTAGGTGCAACTAGCAATGACATAGTTGACTCAGCTGTGGCATTGCAGATCAAAGATAGCATTTGCATACAAGACGAGTCTCTGAGGAGATTGGTTCTCACCATGTGCGAAATAGCTCAAAGAGAGAAGGGTACGGTTATGCTTGGCAGAACTCATGGTCAGGCGGCAGTGCCCATTACGTTCGGCCTAAAAGTAGCAGTCTGGATAGACGAGTTTCGTAGGCATCTTGACAGGTTAGAAGAGATGACGTCTCGCTGTACCACGGGAAAATTTCTGGGTGCTGTGGGAACTGGGGCTGCTCAAGGGGACAGGGCCCTGGAATTACAGGAGCTTGTTCTTGGGAATCTGGGCCTAGAAGTCCCAGTTGCAACGACCCAAGTGGTAGGAAGGGACAGGTACGTGGAATGGGTCAGCTGGATGGCAAACGTAGCAACAAGCATTGAGAAGGTACTACAAGAAGTTAGGAACCTTCAGAGGACAGAAATAGGGGAAGTCTCGGAAGAATTCGACACAGAGAAGCAGGTTGGTTCCTCCACAATGGCCCACAAGAAGAATCCGATTACTGCTGAGAATGCTTGCGGTCTTGCTAGGATCGTTCGTTCAATGATAGTGCCCTCCTACGAGAATGCTCTACTCTGGCACGAGAGAGACCTTGCTAACTCATCCTCCGAGAGATTCACACTATCTCACTCGATGATTCTCCTTGACGACATAATTTCCAAGTGTGAAAGGGTGCTTTCCAAACTCGTTGTCAATAGGGAAAAAATGTTACAGAATATGGAAGATCAAGGAGGGCTAATAATGGCCGAGAAAGTAATGTTGGAGTTAGTGGATCGAGGGATGCCTAGAGAACAAGCCCATGAGGAGCTCCGAAAGGCTTCTATGGAAGCAATGGGAAACGGAGTAAATCTGGAAATAACATGCAAGTCATCGAAGCCGATAATGGATCTGCTGGATGAGGAAGAGCTCTCGGGATTCTTCAACCCGGAATCGCACCTAGGATCTGCTTCTGAAATAGTGGAAAGTGCAGTTTCAATTGCTATGAAAAGATGCTCAAAATAGGGTCGGTAGCAGCAATGCTATTGCGGTAACAGTTGCAACGGCAAATAGCAGCATAATCATTGCATGAGGGCCAAACTGGTTGGCGTCGTTCAGGGCTACATTCAGAAAACCGTCTTCGACAACACCGCTGATGATGGATTCCTCGGACTCTCTGAACTCAGGCGGGGGGCGTCGTGGTATCCTCTCTACTGGGCCGGGCTTCTTTGCCATGACTCTCGCATGGGGTCTGAGAAATTATTCTTCTGCATTTACTCTTCAGAAAGTGAAAGTCCTTCTTTAACTAGTAATTTTTCCATCTCATTCAACGCATCGGGAGTGGGTTCCATGAGAAGTTGTGGATCCTTGGCTTCTCCAATATGTTCATTTCCTGAGTCTGCAGAATGTTTGAGTCGCCTTTGTCTTATTCTGAGAATGGTCCAAATTAGATATGCTGAGGTTGAGATCAGAATGAAGGTTAGTAGCATCTCTGTTAGGCTGGACATTCGAGCTACTCCATCGAGATTATGGACGCACTCGGATTCCCGTGAGCCAGTGGTTTTGAGAGGTGCCTACGGTTCGAGGGAGTAGGTTCTATCCACTCTCCAATGAGGTGGCCAGATGGGGTTTCTGCCTCAGTACTTTTCCAGTGCTTGCCCTCCACCTTGCCACAAGATAGGCATCTGAGGCCCTGGCCCCTTCCTGCACTCCTCATTGTACGTGAGCAACATAAAGGCCTTCCAACGATGCGCGGTGAGGCAAAATCAAGCCGAAGTTTTTCGAGGTGAACTGAACCATCGGGTGCCTCTAATCCAGACCAAGAAATGTTGTCCCCTGGCCTCAATGTCCTAAGAAGCCTATTCACTGGACCACCCTCCGAGAATGCGACCAATTTGATTCTCTCTTTTCCGGTGAACGCGAATAGGAATGAATGCCCGCCTCGTGTTTCCTCGGGTGTAGAAGTGACTGCACCACTTCGAGGGGGTGGGATGTGGTCATCGCTAAGCTGGTTAGTAATATGTGAGGCAAATGATAGGCAACTCTCAACGTCCTCTCTGTCTTGCAACCAATGGTGTGCCTTGGAAACAACAGACTCAGATGATCCTCGGATTCCGTATAGTACTGGGCATGGGGTCCTAGGGGCAATCATCCCGATGTCCTTGGTAGGATCCCTATTGAGGAAGGTTTCCGGGTGATTCTGGGCCAAGCCGTATACAGCCTCCTTGGAAACCATTCTCTGGCTGCCGATCAATTCATCTTTCCTCCATGCAATCAATTCCCAGGATGACTCGATTGAGGGTTTCCATGCGGCTGCGGCACATGCTCCGACCACGCCAAAATTGGAATCTGAATGGAAAATAGTGCAATTCCTATCCACTGCCTGCTCCATCCTATAACTGGAGTCGACGAAGCCCCTGACAGCGTCCCAATACCATTCAACGGGCAATGCATCGTGGGAAATCAATAGACAGGGAGAAGGTGGAGTCCCAGAGTCAGGGTACTTTTCTATTCGGTTCATCAAACCGGAGAACCATTTTCGGCAAATTGAGTCAAGATTCTCTTTTTGGTGGTCACCAATCTCCAATATTGCCCCGAGTGCGCCGTTTCCCCTAGTTCTTCTCTCTGCGAAGGGCCAAAGCCTGATTAGTCTCCTTTCCACCAAGGTATATTCCAAACTCGTGCTAATCGTCATTAGTAGATCGTTCATTCTCTCCGTAGTGCATCCGACCTCCGCATGGTCAGTATCGTCTAGGCCAAGTCGGCACCTAACCCGTCCTACAGAATCACCACCCAGAGCCCAGAATCTGATTAACTACAGCAGCGATTCCTTCGTTTTGGTCGCATCTGATACCCCTCACCCCAAATCTTTCTGCAGCTTCTAGGTCAGATTGGCGGTCACCAACCAGCACTGAGTTTTCCTCGTTGGGCCTATCTACCCAATCTGGCCCAAACAAGATTTGGAAATTCCCCTCGTTGTAATGTGCATTGTCGATTAATTGCCTACCTGCCTCAAGCATCCCAGGATTTGGTTTCCTTGCCCATGATTCCTGGCCAGGATAATAGGGGCTGTAGAGCAAAAGGTCGATTTCTGCGTCAGAGTCATTTTCTAGCAATTGAAACTGTAGGGCATCGTGTATTTCTTGGAGAGTATGATGATCCCATAGGCCCCTACCAATTGGGGACTGATTAGTGACTACGCAAATCCTGAAACCCGACCTTCTAAGGTCAGCTACCGCCTTTCCGGCTTCTGGAAGCATTACGACTTCGTCCGGGTTATTGACGTAATCTGCTGACCACCTGTTCAAAACTCCGTCTCTGTCCAAATACGCAATTTTACCCGTCCATTCCTTCCCTGAGGGAAGGCCGTTCAGAACTAGGGGTTCTTCTAGTGTAGAGCGGTGCCTATGTGGGGGGAGCATTTTCTCACAGACCGTGATTTGATTTTACTGCCTCTTTCAGGATATGGTTGATTACTAGCTGTAGATCCTCTATTCGCTCCATAGATCTGGAGGGGATAATAATCGAGACGTCAGCAATTTCAACGAGTTTCCCGCCACCTAATCCCTGGTAGTCGCCCGTGACCGCCACGGTCTTACAGCCAATTTCCTTGGCAAAGGAAATTCCATTCAGTACGTTTTGTGAATTACCAGAGCCGCTGAACCCTACCACCAAGTCTCCTGAATTAGCAAATGTGGATAGCTGTCCCACGAATACGTTATCGTAGTTGGTGTCGTTTGCCCATGCAGTTAGTGATGGCGTGTTATCTACATGTGACAGTGTCTTCAATGACAATTCCTTCGACCAGTCCCCCGCACTGTGAGTAGGAGTTCCGGCGCTTCCACCATTGCCAATGAAATGAACCGTAGCTCCATCATCCCTAGCAGACTCCACCATTCTCCAGAATTCCTCAAGAGATGAATATGGCATATCGCCAAGAGTATCCACTAGTGATTCGACATATGTCTCGGCGAATTCTCTGAACTCGAATCCCATGGCTCTGTGCGTTCGGGAGGGGGCATCCTATTTACGGGTTGATGAAAACAAGGGTAACGTGGAAGACCCAATTGGAGTGTTGATGGGGGGATTTTCCGATGTGCTTGGAATCTCTGACGTAACAATGCAGCTCCTAATTGGGTCGATTGGCTTAGTTCTACTAGGAATTGGTTTCCATAAGCACACAAAGGAATATTCGATGGTCTGTTCGGTTCTTGGCTGGCCATTGATAGGGCTTTTCTTCTACCTATATTCTAGCCACTTCGTTGAGATAGCAGATCCGGTCCTAGTCTTGATGACCGCTGGAGCCCTGCCAGCGGGACTTGCTATGGCATATTGGGAGTGGACAAGCTACGGCTCGGGAAATGATACGATAGTGTGGTCAAGGGGGTTTGTTGTCTGGTCGATGATTCCCTACTACCTTGTTTTCGGAGTACCCTATCTGAACATGGCATTCGTTCAATTCACAGCAGTAAGCGCTGACATTATGCTAGAATTTGCAGGGATTGGCGGTTACGAGATTGGCCCGATGATGATTGAGAGGCACCAACAAAGTGCAATTCCAGTTTCGGACTGGGACGGGAATAGGCTTGTTCTGAGTGAGCCCCTAGGGGAAGGTGGGTTCTACGCTCCAATGGAAAATAGCGAAGGAGAGGGAGTGGTTTCATTCATCCTGGCATGCTCCGCATTGCAGTCTATGGCTGTTTTCATAGGCGCAATAGTTGCCTTAAATTCAGTACATTGGAAAAGACGTGCGAGGGCTTTGATAATCGCAATACCTACGATCCACGTGCTAAACGTTTTCAGAAACGCAGGGATCGTTTGGCTTACTGACACGTATCCGAAATGGTCATTGTTTGGGATGGATATTTTCGACTTCACGCATAGTTACGCTGCTAAGGTAGCTAGTCTGTTCGCTATGTTCCTGATGGCTATAGCCCTGTTCGACCTACTCCCAGAACTGCACAGGCATGTGATGAGGGTAATGAGGCCCTTGCTGGTTGCTACGGGCACTGAGAGAGGAGCCTCAGACAATTCTTGACCTAATCCTATCGAATAGCTTCCCAGAAAGTGGCATGTCATGTTCCCATGCAAATTCCTTCATCACCCTGATGGCTTCCTTCTCTAGTTCTGAGTCTCCTACGAAATCTGTGAGTTCTATCTTATCGTTTCTGGTATTTGCCTTGAATGCGGCTATTGGCTCTTCCTTGTGAAACACCAGATACGCAGAGCCATACCCGAATCTCTCTCTGAGCAGGCTCCCGAAGTAATGGATTAGTGGATCGGATGGGGGTATAACCAAATCTCGAGTCCGAGATATTCTACCGAGTTCCTCAAGCATATCGAGCCTGCCCCAACATATATCCTGCAAATCGTCTACCAAGAATCCCTTGATCAGAGTCCCATCTTCTTCGAAGTCGTGCATTACGTCACTAATTTCCTCGGGGGAGAATGGGGATCCGGCTAACCTTTCTAGCTGTCTAAGCGTGATGACTGGGTAGTCCTTCACTAGTTCTCTGAGATAGTCCCTCTTTACCCCCCACAAGTCGATCTTGGGAAGAGGTTCTACCGTCTTGAAGCCCCCTCTGTAGTCCTGAATTAAGTGCCCGCTCCTGACTAATGGGGAGGCGAGCTTGCGAAACTCCGATCTAGACATTGCGTGTCTCTCCATGTAAAGATCTGGATCGTTGTTATCACTGAAGAATTGCAGAATCTCCTCGTCCTCCGGCTCTCTGGGAACGTTCTTTATGGACAGGAGCCTTTGGAAGTGCGAGTATCTGGCCCAAACTAGGTGACCTCGTAGGTTAGAACCTTGGTGTAACTGGTGTGCTGCAACCATTGAGTCGAGGTTGACTCGGAACATCTCGCAACGTCCCCTCAATGAGAAATCGTCTCTCAATTCGATGGAGTTCTCAAGAGCAATGGTCTCATTCTCCCATCTGCTATTTTGATGCAAACAGTGGTGGAAGAATAGCATTCTGTTGATTTGGTTCCTAGATCTTGGCTCTACTACCCCCCCCCTAATGTACCTCTCACCGTCTCCCATGGATGAGAATCCAAGCTCTGAGAGGATATTCTGTATATTCTCATCACAGTCATGAACGGGGACACCATTGAAGGCATGAAGAACTGAGACGTCTACTAGCCGGTCCCTATAGTTGTCCAGCAACTCTCCGAAGGTTTCTTTGAAATCATCCAGATACGAGTGTGGGATATTAATATCCTTAATTTCGAGATAGTCATTAACGACGAACATAAGGACTCGCCCAATCGGGTCCACTCCCTTGAAGACCGGATAGTACCAGCCCTGTTTCAAAAGAAGCCTGACCTCTTGGATAAATCTGCTACTGAAGGGATCCGACTGAGATAGGATTCGCATTTTCCTATCCTCGGTCAGAGGGGAAAGAAGGCGCTCAGCGTCCTCCTGAGAAGTGTAGTAGTCAGTAGGGTCTGGCTGTAGAGCGACTACTCTGGCAATTGAGCCAGTCCTCTCTAGTTCTCGAAGTGTGTCTGCCAGCTCTTCGACTGGCCTGGAAACGAACAACCTCAGTGTGTGAAGCCTCACGGGGCCTATTCGACGAATTAGTTCGGATAGGGACTGTTCGAATGGGAGTGGCTTTGTCTTTCCGTGCAGCCTCCTGAAGATAGCCATAGATCTTTTTCGATTTGGGACGTCAACATACTGCTTGGCAATAGTAAGCTGCCTCTCCAGATTTGAGAGGGCTGACTTCAGACTTCTCTGGATATGGGCATTCTCCTTACCCTTGGGATATTCGGAAAATAAATCCGCCCTCGAGATTCCTTCTTGTGGGATTTTTTCCAATAGTTCCTCATCTAGTGGTCCGAACCACGGCTCACTTCTGAGTCCCATAAACATGGGAAGTTCCTCTTCCAATGTGTAACCAACCCTGTTGTGAAGGAGCCTGCCGTTGTAGATGTCGGAGTCGTGCTTAATGTCCTTCCAGTCGCGGAATCTGTAGTTCTCGACTCTGTGGAGCAGCTCTTCCCTTCTCTGTACTAGAGTTAGATTACGTATTGCTTCAGCGGGCTCCTCGAATTTCGAGAAAGACTTGTTAAGAATCAGTGTCTGAAGGGTGCGATAGTCGATTACATTGACCTGCCCACCGGTAATCCTGTATTCGTCTATTCTGAGGATGAATTCTCCCTCGTCTGTTCTTGTGAAGAACCCGATAGAGACCAGATTACGCATCTCTAGCTCTTGCAGCACTGATTCGACCTGGGCGTTTGGGAATGGGAGACGCGTGCTCAGGGAATCTATTGTCTGGGGCCCTTCTGAGCCTAGCATGTCGAGTAGCTTCAGCCTCAAGCAGTCCATGGGGTCGGACAGAGTCTTCTTCCTCCAATTGGTCGGTTCCCCCCCTACGAAACCCTCGCCAACCTCGTAGCTTAGCCCTCCCGTGTACAGCTCTCTCAGGTCGTCCATCTCGGCTGCCCCTGCCACAGCAAGACAGCCTAGCGTGCCATGTACCTCCGTCATCCTCATTGAGAACCACTTTCCGTCGATCTTTTCCAGGCCAGTTCCTCTGATTTTGGTAATCAGCTCCCTCTCTGCTAATTCGTGGACCCAGCCTCTGAGAGTTTCGAACTCTATGTCCTTTAGCTTCTCACTGTACAAAGGATGGGTTAGTTGGCGCTCAAGGCCCCCTCCCATGTCCATAAGCCTGAGGAGTTCGTTCGCATTAGTTGGGACAGAAACCTTTGACTGGTAATACTCGCTGAGTTTCTGCTCATCTAGTTCTGTTGCAAGTGATCTGGCCCCTAGCAATCTCCTGAGAATTTCCGGGTCTACGTCTTTTATGAGATATGCTCTTGTCCTCAACGAAAGAAGATCCTCGAATGAAGACATAAACAGTGTCAGGCCAAGCGGGGAAGGTATCTTCACCCTCCTATGTACAATTCTTACATCCTCACTATCCATCCTTGAAATGAACTGTCTTAGTTGCACCATGTCTAGGTCGGTTGTTAGGATCTCGTTCATTGCCTCCCTTACGATTACGGAGTCATCCATCTTTCGATGTCGATTCATTATCTGTTCAGCTTTCTGCTGGAACTGCTTGGGGCTTACCTCTTCTGCACCTACTCGTCTGGGATTCAGCATGCTCCTAGATGAGACCTCCCTGAACCTCTTAGCGAAGAGCTGGGACTCGATGAGATATTTGTGAAGAGTGTCTTCGCTTCCCGAGCCACGGAAAACTGCTGGGATGGAGGATACCTCAATCTCATGGCTCAACTTTGCCATGAAGCCGTTCTCGTCGAACGAAAGCTCGTGTACTGCGATATTGTCCCTAGAAGCCATGCCCGCAAACAGATTGCCTAGTGCTAGATTGAATGCCCTGCCTCTGCATGTAGTTACCACGTATGTTGGGAGCGGGGCTTCTACCTGCTCGACTAGGATGCGATCTTTGGATGGAACCTGGAACGTAGTTGCAGAGTGCTCGTCTAGGAACTGAGTCAATGCATTAGCAACCGGCTTGTTCAGGCCGAGTACGTCTACTAAGAAGGGAGTGATCCCCCTGCCTGTTCTGTATTGGACAGAAAGAATTTCCAAAAGGTCAAGAACTTCGCCACTGAGTTCGCTACTCCTGCTCATTGCCTCCCCTGTCCACGAAGGGATAGTGGGCCTGTAACCAGTTGCCGAAGTAACATTTACCCTAGTACCGATAACGCTGGAGACCCTGTATGTCGAGCCCCCAAGAAGGAACACGTCACCGTTCCTAAGGCTAGAAACGAAAGAGGAGGAGAGTTGGCCCACCATAGTGCCATCCGAAGTGAA
>CEVA01514440.1_pt1 | contig 11509 bp, 10 predicted proteins | sample 361521 | NCBI WGS metagenome assembly CEVA01 (sample SAMEA2622823, study PRJEB7988) | marine metagenome | isolation source: saline water (ENVO:00002010), including | reverse complement strand
CAACACCTCAGCATCGATCGTATCCGGACTATTTGGAACCAGCACTACGGCGTCTTGAATTTCACGCAAGAGATCCTCGCGAGGCAAGGTCCGGTCTTCCGGATTGATGTGAAGATTACATTGGGGTCGTAGTCGGGTCTTTACGGCTGGAACAACTTCTCGGGTTAAGTAAACTTTGGGCTTCGATTCATTCATGGTTTGATTAAAAGGAAATTAGAAAAAGCTACAAAAAACAATGATGTTAAATCCTCAACAAAAACATTCCAAGCTCCATGATTGAAGTATCGGTAATTCTCCCAGTTAGAAACGCCGATTCGACTTTATCTCGGTCCCTGCAAAGCATCCAGAACCAGACTTGCAAAAATTGGGAGTTGATAATCGTTGAAGACAGATCAAAGGACAACACCCAGGCCATTGCATCGGAATTCGCAAACGCCGATCCAAGGATCGTCCTAATGCTCAACGAGGGCTGCGGTATTGTGGACGCATTGAATAACGGTATCGAAAAAAGCAAAGGAAGATATATCGCCCGCATGGATGCCGACGATTGGGCCCATCCCAGACGATTGGAGCTTCAAGCCCGCTATTTGTCGGCCAAAAAAGAAGTGGGGTTAGTAGCCACGCGGGTAAACCATAGGGGGAATAGCTCTCAACAGGAGGGCTATGCCAGGTATGTGGATTGGACGAACACTCTGACGCGCTGGCCATATATTCGGGCAAACCGCTTTGTCGAATCTCCTTTTGCACACCCGTCGGTAATGTTCAAACGTTCCATTATAGGTGAATACGGTGGCTATAGAAACGGTCCTTTTCCGGAAGACTATGAATTGTGGCTACGGTGGATGAGCCGAGGTGTCATCATGGCCAAGCTTGAAGAATACCTGCTCGATTGGCATGATTCTGGAGATCGATTGTCGCGGATAGATCCACGGTACAGCACTGAGGCATTTTACAGGGTTAAGGCCCAATATCTCGGGGCTTGGATAAAAGAGACCGGACTCCTCAAGCGACCCATCTGGATTTGGGGCGCCGGCAGAATTACTCGCAAGCGAGCTCGATACTTACAGGAAGAAGGAATCCGTTTTTCCGGATATATCGATATCGATCCCAAAAAGGCGGGCAAAAATCTAGAAGAACTCCCGGTTGTCCAACCTGATGAAATCAAAACAGATAATCAGCCTTTTGTCCTTTCTTACGTGGCTAGCCGTGGCGCCAGTTCCAGTATCAGTTCCTATTTGAACAAGCGCGGCCTGATAGTTGAGCAGGACTATATCCTGGCAGCTTGATTTATGATCAGTGCTTTAATCCAAGTTTTTCGAGCTTCGGCCGAATTACGAAGGAACAATACCCCTGCTGCGGATTGTTTAGGTAATAGTCCTGATGATAGTCCTCCCCCGGATAAAATTTTTCTAGAGCCGTAATTTCCGTTACGATGGGATCCTCGAAATATTCTTGGGCCTGTTCCCGAGATTTTTCGGCGGCATTTCGCTGTTCATTGGAATGATAAAGTAGGGTGCTTCGGTATTGGGTGCCCACATCATTTCCTTGTCGATTAAGGGTGGTTGGATCGTGGGAACGCCAAAACAAATGGAGCAATTCATTGTAAGATACCACCTTGGGATCAAATGTGATTTGAATGACTTCAGCGTGACCGGTTGTCCCACTGCAAATGGATTGATAAGTGGGATTTTCCTCCTCGCCTCCAGCATAACCTGACACAACTTTGGTCACACCTGGCTGCTGTTGAAAAATGGCTTCCACACACCAAAAACAACCACCTCCTAATGTGGCCATCTCGAGACTTTCTTGATTATTATCCGTTGATTTCATGATTGAAATTGAAAGGATCAAAACAAGCACCCGCGCAAAAGGGAACTCCTCGCAATTCGCAAATTTCCTGAGTGATTTTTTCCTTGGGCGACAATCCACCTTTTCCTGATTTGGCTCCCTGGGAAAGTTTTATCTCGACCATTTTTACCTCATCCTTTTCCGCCAGGGTCTTAAGTTTTGACTCCTCCAAGTGTCCCTCATCAACCCGAACTCCAAACTTGGCTGTTCCCATCTGGAATATGAGATCGCAATCTTCCATGAGATGATATTTAGGATAACCACCCTCCCCTGTATTCATCGGAATACCGGCCATCTTTGCCCCGCGAGCAAGTGGACGCACGGCGTTTCGCCCAAGCGATCGTCCCAAAATGAAAGTAAAAATTCAGGTATCTGCCCGCAACGAAGAGACAGATTGTGAGTCCAGGTAATGTCCAATTCACGAACTTGGATAACCTGTATAAATTTACCATTATGGCGGACATACGATGAGAATAGGTCGTAGATTCAGGGAAATCATTCCGAGAAATTTGCGAACCGCAAATCATTCTACCGCTCTCATTGCCATTTAACCAAGTTCTCCCACATACCTGAAATAATGGCAAATCCTTAGAAAAAAGAGGGGGTTAACGTCCATGGCCACGCTGTCTGATAAGAGGAACGGAAAGCAACCCGAAGACCAAAACCATCAAAATCATTACCCCAAAAACTTTATTGGCACTATCCACACCACCCCTACCCAAAGAACGGGAGATAACGCTGTTTCCACCTACCCCTATAAACAAGCAAAGCCCGAAAAATATCCCGATAGACGGTATATTCGCCACCAATGCAACCAACCCTAGCTCACCAACAAAGCACCCCACAAAAATCGCATCGACCAGATTGTAGGCTGCGATCACAAGCATACTGACCACGGCAGGGGCCGACATCTTCCCAATCAGGGGCAGAAACGGCGGTTCTCCAAGGGCACTGCTGTGGAATTTCATTTGCCGATGAGAGGTAAAAATTCTTTGGCAGGCAATGCCCCGCTTCGCTAATAAATCACCTCAGCGCGTCAAATATCAATTCCCTCAATGCCGAATAGTTCGGATTGCTCAAAGTACCAGAAATTTTGATCGGTTTGCGCCACAACTCATATTCACCATTCAGGTCCGTTCCGACCAGCCCAAGAATCCTGGCGTTTTCACCAAACGATCCCTTTGAACCAATGGATAAACTCATGGAAAGCGCGCCTCCGGCCAGGGAGGCCCAGCTGGTGGCATCGACACTTCCCTTTCCCGCCAATAGAAGCTCGGGACCGGTTATGGAGAAATTGTGGATAGTAACTTTTCCCTGGGATGAGCGGTCCACATTCAGCCGTATTGAGTCATAAGGTACACATTGAACGTACTGCGTCATTTTCGAAACCGCCGAAAATCGCTCATTCTTAAGCAGGCCTCCCAATAAAGCGACACCCAGGTTCACCGCCTGGGCTGATTGATTGGCGCCCTCATTTACCATGGAAAATTTCAGGAGACCGCTGGTTCCTTCCAGATCCATCGTTATCTCGATAGCTTCGCTGATTTGTTCCAACTGTTGGGCCTGTCCCAAAGCACTAACCGAACCGGTCCAAGATCCGGTTATCGGTGCACCGCTGCCCAAGTCCACAAGTCCCGATGGCAGATTGGCAACGCTTCCTTCCACCCTAAATGTGTAAGGAGAGGGGTTATTGGGTGAATAAATGAGGTCTCCTTTTCCGGCAATAGTTCCGCTCTCCACCCGGCTGCTGAAAGATGTCAGAGATACGCTATCTGACCGGACAGATGTCGCTATTGAAAATGGTTCCATCGCAATTCCATTCGGTAATACCAGTCGTTGAATCTGCACCTCTGCGATGCCGGCTAGCCGTTCCCAAGGAACTGAAGACCGAGCTAGGCTGTTTACGGCAATTTTTTCACCGACAGTGGGAGTATCCAATTGCTGCATACTGTAGCCCCAACCGGCGAGCGCTTTACCGACGGATTGCAAATCCTCCAAGTAAACATTGTCCCCGCGAACCAGGATCTCAAAAGGATTCAATTTCAGGGATCGAACGTTGGTCTCGAGCACAAGCCTTGAAACTCGATTACCGCGCTTTACTTCTATTGGCGCCAGTAATTCAATGTTGTTTTCAGAATTAAGATCCAAGTTCACCGTAAACTCCCCGGCACCTAACGTATCCGAAAAGCCCGTTTTCAAAAACCCAGTCAAATTTGGAATTTCGGCAGCCTTTCCAGAGCCATCAAACTGATATTGAAGAGGCCGGCCATCGAGAATGCCCGATCCACTCAAAGCGAAGTTTCCGGCCCCCGTTTGCATGTTCCATCCCACTTGCCCGCTCGTGGCCAAGGTCGCGGTGCTCAGAAGTGACGGTAATTCCAATAGTGTAATCGGCAGAAGGGATCCATTGAGCCTGGCGTCCAGCCGGCCTTGCAACTGCCCAATCTCAAAATTCATGTCCAGCTCGGTATCAAATAGTGGATCCGGGTGATCGTTGTCTCGTATTAAAAGAGAGAGTATCTCGCCATCTGAAGTTCGGTTAACATTCCACAATCCGGAGATGTTTAACTCACCGGCTGAATTTAAGCCATGCCCCAGTGCTTGAAGTTCCAGTTGCCCGGCCAGACTGTTGATACCTGCCTGATTCTGATCTAATTCCATCGAGAGCTTATACACAGCCCTCTCAATCAGGCTGGTCTCTCCTTCATCGAGAAAGGCACCTTGCAGGACCAGGCGTGCCTGTTCTCCCACAGTGAGGTCGTCCAAAGAAACATTCAAATCAACCGTCTGCTGATCGGAAAGTTTAACCTGCCCATCCAGCCTCAATCGGCCGATGGATACTTGGTCCGTAGGCACCATCTGAGCCAAGATCCCATTCCATGGTTCCTTACTCGGCTCCTCATTTGCACCCAGTAAATTCAGCCAGGCACCCAAACCACCACCAGCAGTAACAATGGTCGCCAGATCAGCGTTCAATCCTTTAATGATCAATTCATCCAGCTGAATTTTCCGGGACCGGGCCTGGTCCAACCAGGAAGCCTCAACTTCAACCAGATCCGTAGAGAAGGAAGTGCCTTCGTGAATCAAATTAAAATCTTCTATATAAATACTATTGAGCCCCACCCGAACCGTTTCAACCGAAACGTTCTCCACCTTGCCATCAAGTGCCCATAGGAAAACTTTCTTGTGCATAGAGGTGCTAAAAACCCCCACGCCCAAAAACAGGATTAAGAGGACAAGGACGATGCCGAGCAGGATCAGGATTTTGCGCATGTTTTCAAAGGATTCAATGAGCAATAGTTACTTATTTCAGCCAACGCCAATCAAAGTTTCAGGATAAGAGAAGAAGCTTTCACTCAACCCACCGGATTTCCACGAAAAAAGCGAAATCTTGACCTTCGTGTTTTGTCGGTTACCCATCATCTCTTTACACAAACCGATCCATGAGTAACTCAGTGATTGAACTAAATGAAAAAATCCAGGCAGCCGCAGCCTGGGTGTCACCCCTGCGAACAGCCATCGGCCAAATTATCATCGGACAAAAATACCTGGTAGACAGATTGATTTTGGGCCTGATATCTAATGGTCACGTTCTTCTGGAAGGTGTCCCCGGCCTGGCAAAAACATTATCCGTGAAGACACTGGCCTCTGCAATCAGTGCACAATTTCAGCGGATTCAGTTTACGCCCGACCTCCTCCCCGCAGACATCATCGGTACTTTGGTTTACAATCCGAAAGACCACAGTTTTGAAACAAAGAAGGGGCCCGTATTTTCCAATCTGGTCCTGGCCGATGAAATAAACCGTGCTCCGGCTAAGGTCCAATCAGCCTTGCTGGAAGCCATGCAGGAACGCCAGGTGACGATCGGCGAAGAGACACATGAACTGCCGACACCCTTTCTCGTATTGGCTACTGAAAATCCAATCGATCAGGAAGGCACCTACACCTTGCCCGAAGCCCAAGTCGACCGATTCATGCTCAAACTCAACGTGGGCTACCCCAACAAAGAGGAGGAGCGGGCGATCCTCGATCGAATGGCCACCACTTCGGCCATCGAAGATATTAAACCTGTCATCACACCTGATGATATCTTGCGCGCGCGCGAGGTCGTTAACGAAATCTACGTCGATGAAAAAATAAAGGACTACATCGTAGATATCGTATTCGCAACGAGAAATCCCAATGACTATAATCTGCAATCAGATTCACTCATCCAATTTGGAGGCAGTCCGAGAGCTACTATTTCCCTGACTTTAGCCGCCAAGGGTTGGGCCTTTTTACAAGGGAGAGGCTATGTGACTCCACAAGATGTAAAAACAATTGCCATGGATGTACTCCGCCACCGCGTCATCGTAAGCTACGAGGCCGAGGCGGAAGGTAAAAACAGCGAAGATATTGTTCAGGAAATTCTGGATACATTACCAGTACCTTAAAAATTCATGGAATCGTCCTCTTACGCCTAATTTTCCTCTACCTCGAAAAAAGTGGAAACAAGGAAGAGTCTAAGCAAGAGAACGAGTGCGACAATTAATTCATGAAAGACCCGCGCGAAATACTTAAAAAAGTACGCCAAATCGAGATCCGGACCCGAAAAATGGTCACGGATGCCATGGCAGGGCATTATAACTCGGTATTTAAGGGCCAAGGCATGGACTTTGAAGAAGTTCGCGAATACACACCGGGAGACGATATACGAGCCATAGACTGGAACGTTACCGCAAAAATGGCCCACCCGTTTGTGAAACGGTTCCGCGAGGAACGGGAATTGACTTTGATGCTAGTAGTGGATGTCAGCGCATCAGGTGATTTTGGTTCCATAGCGGAAAGCAAGCGGGAACTGATGGCCGAAATGGCCAGCGTTCTTGCATTTTCAGCTATCCGAAACAACGACAAGGTTGGATTGCTGCTTTTCACCGATCAAATTGAGGCTTTTATCCCGCCTCAGAAAGGGAAGCAGCACGTCCTGCGCATCATCCGTGAATTGCTTTTCTTCGAACCCGAATCCACGGGAACCAACATAAAAATGGCATTGGATTACTTGAACAGAATTGTGAAGCGTAAAGCGGTCACCTTTCTCATTTCCGACTTCCTGGTAAGAGATACATTTCGCAGAGCCAGGATCAGGAACCAATACACGGATATGTACCGCTCCTTGACGCTTACCGACCGAAGACACGATCTTATTGTACTTCGACTTTCAGACCCTCACGAATACGCCCTACCCAACCTGGGAATTCTAAGCCTGGAGGATGCTGAAACAGGCCAGCTCATAGAATTGGATACCCGAAACAGCCAAATCCGAGAGGAGTTTCAAAACCAGAACGGTCAACAGCTTGAAGACTTTAAACGTACGCTCAAGAGACTCGGGATAGACAGTATCTATGTGGAAAACGGTCAGCCCTACATCACAAAGATCCGCGAGTTTTTCCTGAATCGCGAAAAACGTCGTTAATGAAAACAGGTGCCGCACATACTCTTCTCGCAATGGCAGGGACGATATCGCTGACTGCACAAGAAGGCCCTACGGTTTCTCAAGCGGATATTCTCGATGTCAAGAATCCTATCTTTTTATTGGACCCGATGGTTCTTTTTTCCATTGCCATCGGAGTTGTTGTGGCAGCTATCGCATTTTGGATTGGAGTTGTCATTTTCAAACGCATGACTCGACCACCGGAACTGGCACCCCCTCCGCCTTATGAAATCGCGTTGAACCACCTTCGCAAAGCTCGAAACTGGCTGGAGCCTGAAACAGCTGAAAGATTTTGCACAGAGGTATCGACGATCATGAGAAGCTTTCTTGAAGCTCATTTCAAACTTCCGGCCACCGAGCAGACAACCGAAGAATTTTTCAGTAATCCCTCTCATACGGAAGCCTTCACCGCAGATCAGAACATAGAGCTGAAACAATTTTCAGAACAATGCGATCTGGCAAAATTTGCTCAATGGGGTCTGGGCACCACCGAAATGGAAAAGCTCTATTCCACGGCTGAAGTATTTATCGAAACAACCGGTAAGCCAACCGAGGAACCAGTCCAGGAAAACCCGGACGCCATTACCCCAGGCTGATGCTCGAATTTCAATATCCATACTTCCTGTTCCTTATGGTAGCGGTCTTTCTGCTTCCGTTCCTACGTGGCGGCCTCCGCATGCAGGGAAGTATTCGTTTTTCCAATACTCAGCTAGCGGGAAGGCTAGGCACAATCAAAAGATCGCCTTCGGGCCGCTGGCTTGCCCTGCTTCGCACTCTGGCGCTAACTTTGCTGATAGTGGCCCTCGCCCGCCCAAGATTGGGTCATGGCGAAACAGAAATCGAGGCCAGTGGAATCGATATTGTGCTTGCGGTGGACATCTCGGGCTCTATGGAGGCCATGGATTTTAAAATCAAGGGTAAGCGCTACAACCGCCTCGAGGTAGTGAAAATAGTGATTGAAGAATTCATTGCGAAACGGGATGCAGACCGGATTGCGCTGGTCGCCTTCGCAGGTGAACCTTACCTGGTAAGTCCGCTTACCTTGAACCACGACTGGTTGGTGAAAAATCTGGGTCGCTTGGATATCGGAATCATTAATGATACCGGAACGTCCATCGGGTCGGCCCTCATAATGAGCGTCAACCGGCTTCGTGAATTGCAGGCGAAAAGTAAAGTAGTAGTCCTCCTGACAGATGGTGTTAATAATTCGGGATCCATCCAGCCCATCACTGCAGCCGAGGCAGCAGCGGCTCTTTTGGTGAAAGTATACACTATTGCTGCCGGGACCAATGGGAAAGTCCCATTCCCAGTCAAAGATTTCATGGGCCGCACCCGCTATCAGCATCGAATAACAGAAGTCGATGAAGTTACCCTCAAAGAAATTGCCCGTATAACCGATGGAACTTTTTTCAGGGCAACAGACACTGAAGAGCTACAGGACATTTACGATCAAATCGACGAGTTGGAAAAAACCGAGGTTATGCTGAAAAATTTTACTTATTATACCGAGCTGTTTATCTGGCCGCTTTTTGCCGGATTATTATTCCTTCTCCTGGAATTTCTGCTTGCACAGACAAGATTGAAAAGGCTCCCGTAATTATAAATTTGATACAATGACTTTTGCTTACCCCATAATATTCATACTTGCATTGGCACTGATCCCGTTAATGCTTTTATGGGCATTCCAGGTAGAACGAGGGAAACAGAAGCAATTGGAAAAGTTTTTGGCACCCGGCCTGATCACCCAGCTTACAGAGTCGGTGAGCACTCGCAAAAAACAGCTCAAGGCAGTCTTGATGGCTATGGGAATCGCACTGGTGGTCGTTGCTGTTGCACGGCCCCAATACGGCTATGTCTGGCAGGAGGTAAAAAGCAAGGGTATCGACGTTGTCTTCGCTATCGATACCTCCAAAAGCATGCTGGCACAAGATATCCGGCCGAACCGGCTCGAACGGGCCAAACTGGCGGTTCTTGACTTTATATACAAAATGGGAACAGACCGGATTGGCCTGGTAGCATTTTCTGGATCGGCATTTTTGCAGTGTCCCCTGACCCTCGACTACAACGCATTTCGCCAATCCCTGGAAATTCTCGATCCTGGAATTATTCCCGTACCGGGAACAGACATTGCAGCTGCAATCGAGGTGGCAGAGGCGGCATTTAATAAAAAAAACAATTTTAAAATTCTCATCCTGATAACAGACGGTGAGGACCTGGAAGAGAACGGGATCTCCGTGGCCGCGCAAGCGGCAAAGCGGGGCGTCAAGGTGTTCACTTTGGGCGTAGGCAGTAGGGATGGGGAAATCATTCCTTACATCAACGATCAGGGTCAGCAAGATTATGTGCGCGACGAGCAGGGGAAAGTCGTTCGCACACGCCTCGATGAAGAAACGCTGCAACGTATTTCCGCAGCCTCCAAAGGATTTTACAGTCCGCTTGGCGCATTGGGCGAAGGACTGGAAAGAGTCTATACACTCGGATTGGAGGAAATACCACGACAGGAACTGAATTCGCGGATGAACAAACAACCCATCGAACGCTACCAGTGGGTCTTGGCCGCGGGAATTATTCTCCTCATTTTCGAATGGCTGTTGGGGACCCGTAAAACGAGAATGCCTGTAGCCCGAAAAACAGCAGCCACGCTCCTGTTTATAGGAGTATTCGTTTCTCCGCCACCCGAAGTGGAAGCCTCCCCCTACAAAGCCCAAAAACACCTGAAAAAAGGTGAGTTTGTCGAAGCGGAACAATTGTACCGCGAGGCCATCGTGGAAAAACCGGAAGATATGCGCCTGAGGTACAACCTGGGAATAGCTTTGTACCGGCAGGGCAAATACGCCGATGCAATCACGGTTTTCACGGACGCCCAGGAAACCAACGACCCTGATCTGCAGGCAGACATCCTTCACAACATGGGCAACGCCATGTATCGGATCGGCGAATCTAAAATATCAAATCAACAACCCCAAACCCGTAAAGATTGGGCGAAAGCTTTGGAATACTACAATGGCAGTCTGGTGATACGGCCCGAGGATCCGGAAACTCAGGCTAATTTAAAATTTTTAAACTACCGCATTGAAACTCTGGTATTGTATGATCTCTTCCTCGATTCTAATTTTCCGGATTTGGTTGAACTCAAGGGGGCCGGCAATTTCGACCAGGGAATCAAACGACCGATATCTGCCACACTCACAGATACAGATCGCTATCGGCTTGTAAAGTGGGAAGGCGAAGGAGTGAAAGACCCGGAAAAGGCGAAGACCAAAGTACTCATCGACGCCAACAAAACCATAACTGCACAACTCGTGGAACTAGTTAATCTTCAAGTAGCCGTTATTCCAGAAGGCGCAGGCACCTCAACTTCACTCGGAAAGTACGACAAGGGCGAGGAAGTGCCTCTAAAATTTGAAAGCGAATACGGCTGGCGGTTCGTGCAATATGAGGGACCGAATATTCAGGATCCGACCAATCCAGAAAGTACAATTAAACTAGAATCAGACACCACGGTGGTTGTCATTTGCGAAGAAGCGAATGAGCTTGTCTTCGACTTGGAGAAGGATGAAAGCGTTAACTAGAAGCATGGGCCATTTTCGTTTACCAGCACTCCTGATTTTTCTGACGGGTGTCGGACCGTACTCCATTTTCGCTCAGCAACAACCTGAAGGTTCTCAAGATCTGATTTCCGAGGAAGACATCGAACAATCAAAGAATCGCGGAATCGAGATCTGGGAAGGGACGCTATTCGGGCAGGATTCTTATAAACCCGGTTCCTATGCTCAGATTGAGGCTTTGCCCAATCCGGGATTCGAGTTTGACAAGTGGGAAGGTGAGCGAGTTGCCGATACAACACAGGCCAAGACCTTTGTCACCATGGAGGACCACCTGGACATTAAGCCTCACTTTCGAAGGATCTGGAACGTAATCGCAACTCCAGACAACAAGGAAGCTGGGAATGTGACCGGTGGAGGCGACTATCCGGATGGAACCGAGGTAACCCTGAAAGTTCAACCCAATCTAGGTTTCGAGTTTCTGGGATGGGAAGGAAAAGGTATCCGGGAAGAAGAAAAAGAAGAACTGGAAACCTCCATTATTGTGGAAGGTGATCACGACATTGTAGCCCGGTTCGAAAATCAGGATCAGAACGAAAATCAGGATCAGGAAAACGACCAAAACGAAGATCAATCCGATCAGAAC
>CEVA01075091.1_pt1 | contig 11510 bp, 7 predicted proteins | sample 361521 | NCBI WGS metagenome assembly CEVA01 (sample SAMEA2622823, study PRJEB7988) | marine metagenome | isolation source: saline water (ENVO:00002010), including | reverse complement strand
CTGCATTCGCTCGATATTGTAGTAAAGCGAATTATTCATCGGATCGTGAATCTTGTTGTTATCAAAAGCGGCTTTAAGGTCACGTACAGCGTCTTTCACCGTTCGTTGCGGGATAAATCCCAACTTTTTTTTCATTAATTCGGAGGATACATGGTAGGATCGATTGTCATTAGTGGCTGTAATATCAATCTCCACATCTAGAGTTAAAGTAGCTTTTACGAGCTCGGCAATACTTAAAACCGACAGATTCTCGTAGCCCGCATTGTAAATACCTCCGTCAATCTGTCGAGAAGGGAGGCCAAGAAGATGTATATAAAGACCAACCATATCGTCGATATGGATATTTGGTCGCATCTGACCTCCACCGAATACCGTAATTTTACGCTTGTTAACAGCATGGTTGGTCAGGATATTTACCGCCAGGTCGAGTCGCAATCGTGGAGCATATCCGCACACCGTAGATGGTCGAACTGTGACTACAGAAAAACCATCCTCACGTTCTCGCTGTAGAACATCTTCACACATGGCTTTAAATTTTGAGTAATCAGTCAGTGGTTCTAGTGGTAGATTCTCAGTGACTTCTACTTCATCCTTAACACCATAAACACTTGACGAGGATGCATATATAAAACGGCTTACGCCAGCCTGTTTGCTTGCTCTAACCAAAGGCTGAAAAGCGTCGTAGTTAATACTTTTACCTAATTCTGGATTTAGATCGTAACTCGGGTCATTCGAAATACAAGCTAAGTGGATAACAGCATCACAACCAGCAACCGCCCGATTTACCATTGTTGGATCACGAAGATCTCCTTTTATTTGGGTCAAATCAGGACTGGAAGAGTAATCACCAAATATATGATCGCCGTATATATAAAGATCAAGTACATTGACTTTGTAACCGGCATCAATAAGTTGCGGCACTAGTGCACTGCCGACATAACCCGCACCTCCAGTCACCAACACGCGTTTTTGATTTAACATTTACTGACCTACAAGGTATTAGAATAAATTAGAGTGATCAATCACCTCTGCCATCCTTCCATCCCATTTCAATATCCAAAATCATGTGACAAATAGTCAGATGAGAAATTTCGACAAATCCGTACTCTTTTGAATCTACGTACCAGTTAAGAGCACCCTTTGTTCTAAGAGGATTTTCTGACGAAAAACCACTTAATGTCAGTAACGTACAACCACAATTATTAGCCGCTGCAACAGCTCGAAGAATATTTGGTGATGCACCCGAACTACTGATAGCAACGACCAAATCATCCTCTTTCGCATGTAACTTTATCTGCTCAGAAAAGACGTTTTCATATCCCAGATCATTACCTAAACAGGTTAATGCCGCGCCATCATTAAACGACATTGCCGGCATCCGCCCATTCTTACTATAGTCTATCGCCATATGACTCGCTATTGCCGCACTACCTCCATTGCCAACGAAGATAATTTTTCCACCTGCATCCCGGGTATTGTGCATCAAGCCAATTGCCTGACCTATAGCTGTTTCACAAACTACGGGCTCACCGGCATGGTCACTGACAACAGAGCTATTGACTACATTGTGTAAGGTACTCAGATAGTCTGAAAAACTGTTCATTCAGAACTCCTTTCTTAATGGTCCAAGTATCGAAACCAGTCTCGAGTCGCTTCTGCAATACTGGCCGGCTCCCAAACTGGAGCATTACGCCAATATTCTATATTTCTGAGCATGGTCTGTACGCCATCAGTAAATTCAACTTCGGGCGTCCATCCTAATAATTTTCCGATTTTAGTTGTATCCGCAAAAGTTTGATCAGGCTCACCTGGCCGTCTCGGCACATACGCGACGCTACCACCAAGTAGGTCAACCAGTTGGTTAACACTGTAAGTTCTTGACGATCCGACGTTCAGTATTTCACCACCGATGTTTGATTCGGCTGCCTTTACAAACGCGTTAGCCACATCACTCACATAGGTAAAGTCCCTCGTTTGCGTACCATCTCCAACAACCGTGAATGGTTTTCCGGCTAATTTTTGCGCAAGAAATACTCCAAAAACGGCGCCGTAAACCCCGGATGTTCGTGACCTAGTTCCATAGACATTGAATAGTCGTAATGACATTACTGGTAAGTCGTAGACTTGACTCCAGTGCATAACGATTTGTTCACCGAGATATTTTGCCAAAGCATAGGGATACTGAGGTTTAATCGGAGATGACTCGGGTGTGGGATAAAGTTCTGGAATTCCATAACATGATGAGGATGCCGCATAGACCAATCGCTTTACATTCGCAATCCGTGATGCTTCCACTACTGCCTGAGTGCCAGCGACTCCCGCTCTTAGATATGTTAGTGGGTTTTGAATAGACGGAACAATGTCGGCTAAAGCCGCAAGATGGAAAACCCAGTCGACACCAAGAAAATAGGGTTGAATTGCTTTTTCATCACAGATATCTAGTTTATAGACGCGAAGACGGGGATGATCTTGTATTTCAACTAAATTTTGTTCTCTACCGGTCGAAAAATCGTCTAAGATCACAACCTCATGACCTAAAGAGATCAGTTTTTCCGCAAGATGGCTACCGATGAATCCAGCACCCCCAGTAACTAAACTAAGCAAAATGCTACTCCAAGTTTATTATTGATAAAAAATTGCGTTTGTAACTTTCGAGAATACCTAAATACTGTACTAGGACGCTCTGTCTATCTACTTGCTTATGTAAAATTTATCACTTTTGAGTGATACCGATTTGAAGTGCAAGCTGCTTAACTCTTAAGATGCTTGTTTCATTCTCATCTGGCTTCTAGACTTCACTCGAAGTCAAAATCGATATTTACAGGGCGACAATAGCATCTAGTCCTAAGTAAGTATGTTAAGCGGATTACGACGGTTTTTACAGAAAATGAGTTGAATTTAAACCCGACCTATAACACTATTTTTTCAATGATCTTGATCAATACTTTGAACGAACCTACAAAACCAATTAAATCACTCGGTAATCTATAGTTGCCATCGACCAAATCCTAAGATCTATAAACTTGTGAATGAATCGAATATTTGCAACGGGTCTGTTGCTATTTTTGTACCGTCTCTTTCTGGAGGTGGTGCTCAACGGGTAGTCATAGACTTATCAAACTCTCTAACCAAATTAGGTTATCCCGTAAATTTAGTCCTTGGCAATTCAAGTAACTACTATACTAATTTACTCAATTCTAATGTCGAAATACACGATCTCGACGTCAAACGAATCAGGTATGCTGGGCTTCCACTTGGACGATGGTTATCGTACCACAAGCCTGAGTCATTACTAGTCGTACAACGACACGCCGCGATTATTGCGGCTCTCGCTAAACGATGGAGTGGATGGAAGGGTGACCTTTTTGTCCGAGAAACTAATACGCACTGTTACCCATCAGAGGCCCATAGGCACCTAACAGACAGGTTAGTCGCGCTAATTGCACGACGCATTTATCGAAATATGGCTGGGATAATTGCACCTTCTCGAGGGATCGCTAAAGATCTCAGCACCTGCAATAATGTTCATGTAATTCCCAACCCAGTTTATGTGCCTAGATCTAGACAAATCTTCCAACATCCTAGGCCATTTGTACTTGGTGTTGGCCGTTTGTGTGAACAGAAGCGCTTTTCAGATCTGGTACGCGCATTTAAGCTAGTAGTTAAAGACTTTGATTCAACCCCTCTCGACCTTATCATTCTTGGGGAAGGTGAAGAGCATGATTCTTTACGCAAATTGGCAACTACACTCAACGTTGACGACCGCCTCATCCTGCCCGGCTTTGATCCCGATCCATTTCAATACATGCGCGCTGCGAAGGTTTTTGTACTTTCCTCCGCTTGGGAAGGCCTTCCTAATGCGCTAATCCAAGCTATGGCCTGTCATTGTCCGGTTGTCGCTACAGATTGCAAGCATGGTCCTAGAGAAATTCTGGTCAATGGGGAGTGGGGCAATCTAGTTCAAGTGGGTGATATCAACTCGATGGCTAACGCGATAAAACACTGCCTAACTCAAGGTCGACAAGTCTATCCTCCAAAGGTAATGGATCGATATAACCCTACAGTTGTAGCCAAAGCGTATAGCAAACTGCTCCTTGAGATCAGATAATGCGGGTCCTCCACACGATAACCAGTCTACAAACAGGAGGTGCGGAGACTGTTTTATGTCGAATTTTGACGAATTTAGAAGCTGAGAAAGTCAAACTGCATCGCGTAATATCCCTAGGCCCCGGCGGATCTCTTTCTAAACAAATATCCAAAGCCGGCGCAACGGTAGACATACTGGGTAGTACCAAACGAATTTCTGCTCCGTTACTGCTAATGAAAGTGTTGACAATTGCTAATCAATTCAAGCCAGATATTTGTATAGGCTGGATGTATGATGGCAATCTAGCAGCATGGATAGCTTCCCGGAAAACACGAACACCTCTGGTCTGGAACATTCGTCACTCAATTTCCGATATTGCTAACGAGACAATTGGAACAAGACTTGCTATAAAGTTAAATTCACTGCTATCTAGCGCTCCTACAACCATCTCGTACAACAGCAAAATAGCTGCTGATCAGCATGTTGGGCTTGGTTTCCCAGCAGACAAAGTTGAAGTAATTCCAAACGGCTTTAATACCAATCAATTTCGTCCGAATCAAATATCCTGCAGAGAGTGGCGAGAAAAATTAGGCATCAAGCCCAATACGTTTGTTGTTGGCCACGTGGCACGATATCATCCCATGAAAGGTCATAAAACTCTATTGAAAGCAATCGACCATTTCAGTCGACTAGCCTCAAACATAAAATTAGTCATGGCTGGACGTGACGTAGACTCTCAAAACCGAGAACTTAACTCTTTCATTACCAAAAACAATCTAGATCATCTTGTAGTCCTTCTCGGCGAAGTATCAGACACAGAGACGCTAAATCCAATGTTTGATGTGTCAGTCAGTTCTTCAATTTGGGGGGAAGGATTTTCTAATACATTAGGCGAGTCAATGGCATGTGGTACCCCAGTCATTGCTACTAATGTTGGAGACTCGGCTAGTTTAGTCGGCGATGCTGGTATTGTCGTCGAACCGAACAATGTTGACGCCTTGGCTCAGTCCCTATGGTCTTTTTATCAACAAACTGAGACGGAACGAACGCAATTTCGTCAGCGAGCTCGTGCACGCATAGTTGATCAATTCGGCATTGATCGCATGATCAACGCCTACCAAGATATTTTTTTACCACACTAATCAACAGCTATTTACATTAATCTATAGGCAGGAGCCAAATAACTCCCTTCAATGAAGCTATTCACTAAATCTATATGTCCGCAAATACAATAAGTCATACCATTTGTTTGTACAAAGAATTCATTCTTGATTACTAATCATATCTCGGTATGATCCTACTTCAACTATCTCCCCTCTTTTTAATTTATAAATCCGATCACAGTGCTGCAAAGTGCTAAGTCTGTGTGCGATTACAATCATCGTTACATTTCCTTTCAGACGTTGCATCTCTTGTACTATCTCACGCTCCGTATCTGTATCTAGTGCACTAGTTGCCTCATCTAACACCAAGACCTCGCGTTGGTGATAAAACGCGCGAGCCAATGCCACCCTTTGACGCTGCCCCCCGGATAGCCTAATGCCCTGCTCTCCCAACTGAGTATCTATCCCATCTGGAAGCTCAGACACTAAGTCAGAAAGTTGCGATTGCATTAGCGCTTTTTCTAGTCGTTCATTATCTAAATCACTATTCGCAGCGCCAAAACTAATATTGTTCCGAAAGCTATCGTCAATCATGAATACTTCCTGAGGAAGATAGGCAACATTACGCCTCCAGGATGGTAGACCCTCGCTTAGAGGATTTCTATTGTAGAAAAGCTCCCCTGATGTGTTGACTAACAAACCAAGAATCACATCTACGAGTGTTGTTTTCCCCGATCCGGATGAGCCAACTAGCCCGACACTTTCTCCAGCAACGATTGACATCGTAATATTATGAAGCGCAGGAAAAGGTGAATTATCATAAGTGAAGGACACATTTTTCAACTCAAGTGATTCAAATGGTGAGCCGTTTGTCGTTAAGTCAAAATTTTCGTGTGTTGGCATACTTCCTAAATAATCGAATTCTTTCCTCAGAAGTTTAATTCCAGGACGATTAGAACGAAGGCTCGATATAGCTGTCATGATCAAGTTTGTAATCGGGGCTAGCCTTAGCAAGGCTACAGCCAACATACCAATTACTGGGTATGTAGATTCTATGGACTGGCCCTGCAATACCATTATTGCTACCACAGAAACTACGAAAGATATTATGGCAACCTCGACCATATATCGGGGGATCGCCTGAATCAGCAGAATTAAATTATTCGAGTTCGCAACCAGCCATGACCCCCTTCGAACTTGATCTAGAAAATATGACTCTTGGCCCAAAATCCGAATCTCTTTAAACCCCGCAGCTCCTTCTTGAATTCCTCGGATCGTCAATTCATTCCCTATATTCAGAGTACGACCTGCTCGGGAAATCTTGTAACGAAAAACTTTATCGTAGCCAACAATCATTACCACTCCTATAGCGATGACCAAAGCAAGCGCAAATCCACTTACCCACGATAAAAGAATGAAGAGAACGATCGCCACCGTTCCGTCACTTATGAGTGTCAATGTGTATCTAAGACTACCCGTATACTGTCCAACGTAATTAATTACCGTCTGAACATACTCTGAACTATTTCTCTGAAGGAAATTCGAGTAAGGCATACGTTGTATCGCTTCAATTGCGCTCGTACGTAAGTAAGCCATTCGTTTGAAACAAAAGCGAAAAATGATTCGTTGTACAAACAAACCCACGATAGCTTTTAATACAAACACAGCCACAAGAATCAGACCCAAAAATACCATTGCAGCATCTCGGTCTTCGCCGAGATTACCAAATCTACTAAAAATTGGCTGCAAAAAAGAAAGGTTTCCTGAACCTATTGGTTGAGTAAATAACGCAATATAACTGCCAACAAGACCGACACCAACTAGATCTAATAAAGATACGACTAGAAACGTGGCAAGAATAAAAGGCAATTTGCGACGCTCATCTCCCAAAAGAAACAACATGTCGCTAATATTTCTGCGGATACTTTCAATTATCATTTGCTTATCAACTCGATGCTAAATAGCCCAATTCAATGATCGAACACAAATATCTGAAACACATTGTTTCCGGTGGCCAATTCATCTGTTCTGGGATACAGTAGCCCGACCTAGAAAATATAATATTGTCTTTGTTACTACTTTCTTGGTAAGAAGCTAAGGAAAAGTTTAAGCGACGTCTAGTATTTGCCCAAGTGTAGATATTAGCCTCTCAACCTCTTCTTTCGTATTGTATTGCACCATACTCACTCGAACGACACCATCCTGAGGGTCTATACCAAGTGCCTTAATACAGCGAAGCGCATAGAAATTACCGCTGCCTACTCCAATCTGATACTTTGCTAACTCCTGCGCAATTATGTTAGATGGCATAGTGCGAGATTTAAAAGAGATCGTTGGCGAACGCTCTCCGGGTTCTGCTTTTTCTTTACCCAGCAAACGCACATCATCTCGGCCAGCAAGAAAACTGAGCAACATGTTGGCAAGCTCCGATTCGTGTTGAGCCACCAGATCAAATACTTTGCACGCTCGCTCATGCCTACTGTAACACGAGTCTTGGAAGTGATGATTGTAAAGATCATCAATATATTCGGTTATACCGGCCAGCGCTGCGATCTGTGCGTGTTGGGGTCCAGTCGGATTTAATCGGTACCGAGCGTCTTGTTCATTAAAAAAATGCCCCTGCACTTCTACTTCCTTCAGCGCCTCTGAAGTGCCCCAGAGTATTCCCTGATGGGTACCAAATGTTTTGTAAGTGCTGTATACATAAAAATCTACTCCCATCTTCTCAACATCGGGAACGATATGTGGCGCATACGACACACCATCTGCCACTAGAAATCCACCTACTTTGTGAACAATCTCTGATATAGCCGACATATCGTTGTGGGTACCGATAATATTTGAGGAAAGTGAGCAACAAACAATACGAGTTTTTTGATTTACGAGTTTTTCAAGATCGGATAGGTCAAGTTCTCCATCGGTATCATCAACTTGCCACTCTCGAACTACGACTCCATCTTCTGCGAGGCGCCTCCAGCAACCAACGTTAGCTTCATGATCCTGATTTGTTACAACAATCTCGTCGTCTGTCTTCAACAGATGCCGTAACCCTTGTGCCAATATGTATAGGTTCAGCGTAGTTGATGGCCCAATTGTAATCTGTTCTTGACTTGTATTTATTAGCTCGCTCATCGCCTGATAAGACTCATCCATTTGACCCCCGGCTATCTGCGATAATGCAAACGCACCGTAAGGTTGAACCTTATTTTCAATATGAAATCTATGTAGCCGGTTAACTACCGTATTGGGTACATAAGAACCGCCGGCATTCTCAAAAAATATCCAATCTTTTACGTCTTCTGTTTGAAAGGCTGGAAATTGCTTTCGTACAAAATTAACATCTAGTTTCATTGATGCATTCCTTATATTTAAAGGGACTGTCTTTCCAGAAGAAGTTCCGTCCTTGTCCAAAGTACTCCTACAATTCGACCAAATTTTGATGCTAGAAAACAAAATATAGCTTGCTTTCGAGCAAGCTATATCAGACCCTCAGCACACTTCGACTATTTAAGTCTAAGCATTAATTTTGCAACGTCGATGATATTGATGTCCTACTGTAGGATTCCAAAAAGTTGAACCAAAACTAACCAGATTCCTTCAAGGTAGGTACCACGATCACAAAATCTCGTACTCCGAGTCAGTGCCTAATTGACCTTCAGTGGGGTGAACCAAATTTGCTGTTCTAGAGAATCTCATAGAGCCAGATGTTATCGTGCGTCCACAACAATTTAAATCGTTCCTTATATATATCAATATATTGATTGAGCTCTGGTGGGTAGGATTTTGACACCTGCAGGACATCAGTCGACCAATGCCCTGAGAGACGCGAACTCATAGTCTCGGCACCATTCCGTCTGTTTATCACAAGCAGCGCTCCCGAATCTTTTGACATTTCCTCGACCTTTGATGGGTAAACAGTAACTTCTGGTGCGATATGATCAAAATTGTAACCTTGTCGACTCGGAATGTCGTGATGTGTAACTGCACCAAGAACATATCTAGTAGCCCCGTCAGCATATATTGTCCTATTGCCATCTACTGAATTAACAACCTCAATTAGATCTTGCCACAATCCAGCACCGGCCGTTTTGTCCACCGACATGAGACTACCAATTCTAGACTTGTTGTTGGAAACATATACAGTCTCAAATGGAAGCAGAACAAGTATTAATAGAATCGGAATCGAAACCATTGGTATCAACGTACGCAGGGACTGGTTTTTGTGATACTGCCAGGCAGAAAATCCGACCAGCAATCCTCCAGTAATACCTAGTGGCATCAAATATGAAAACCGCCAAATCACATCCCAACCACCGTGGGTTACTATATGTAGAAAAACAATCACGAATAGCGGATTAAGCAAGGTCAGGATCGGCGAGGCCATTGCTACCGTTAGAAAATCAATATGCGAAAACCATCTGTACCGAAAGATATATAAAAGATAAACACATACCCCATATAAAGAAAGGGTATCCCAAAATCTTAGCTCCGGATTGGCAATTAAATGTGATCGCAACAGCGGTGAGATTATCTCCAAGCTGATAACGTGAGGATACAGACCAGGTCCATCAACCATTCTTCTTGTTTCGAGAATGAATATGCTTAACGCTATTGTTATGGAAATCACTACCAAGGCGAGGAGTCGTGTTCTTAATACTAAGTTCCCACTTGAACCAGAATTGAATGTTTTGAATGAACGAAAGACTATAATTCCAGAACAAAGAACTAAAGCAAAAAACATTTCTTGCTCATGAACTAAGCGCATCACGACCATAAAACTAACAATTAGTATTAGATTTATATACGTAGTTCGCGAACGCTCTAGATAATCTAACAAAAGACACACTGTGCAAAATAGCAGTATAAAATTGTAAATGCTCGGGAAATAAGCGTAGTACCGAATGTAGGAAAACGTAGCAACACCAAACCACAATACTGTAAATAATACCGAGAAAACTGAAGCGACCACCTTGAACGGTGTCGTCATCCTAACCGAACCCACCAGACGCATTGAAAACCAGTACGTTGCTGATACAAAGATAAGGCTCGAAACAAGTGTCGCCCCAGGTAGCAACGTAATAGGATGTACCTTTAATGCACACGCGACTGATGCATGAAGAAAAGGCAGAACAAACAGAGCTATTCGAGAAAATCCCGATAATATTACCGCCAAAGTGTCGTCTATCTGCGGGATATTTCCATCACATACAGATACTGACATCCTCATTACGCGATTGAGGTGGTCATAAATATCCGAGGGAATCTCTGTATACGGCCCAACTATTAGGTGGTACAAGCAGTAGGCGCCCAACACTACCAAAAAAGCAGTAATTGAGATGTTCCAGCGAAATCCAGCACCCCTAGACTTGCTCGTCTGGAATTTGACTAGGTAACCGGTGCCAATCAACATTACTATTGCACCGTGTAACAGTACATACCACTGGAGTATCGAACTACCATGACTTCGGACTAGTATTTGCGTAATTACAAGCAACGAAAAGCTAATCCCGTAACTGAGAAGAAAACGATTTCTTCTAATACCAGAAACCAGACAATACAAATACCCCGGCAACAATAGATAACTGGCGTAAATAGTCGCCGCGATTACGTTTATTCCAACGTCAGAGCCGATCATTTAGCGCGAATTAGTGTAATGGATGGTTTCACTTGCTTACCGATATGAACTTAGAGAGCCTTATAACTATCTAAACTGGAATGATCAAACCGAAGTGGCATTTTTATTTAGGGACACTTCTGAAAAACCGTAATTGCAGGTCAGTCGGGAGCTATTCTAGCCATAATTCCTATGTGGACTTCCGGTTTTCGACTAAAATGTAACCCAATATTTGTTTCCATCTACCATCTTGGTCCTGCTATACCTGACAGTACGAACAGTAGTAGGTCGCCCGCTGACCGATCACTTTTCTTTTGATCAAATCACCGCACGCCTCACAAGGCTGACCTTGGCGTTCATACACCTTGAGCGCTTGTTCAAAATATCCTGGTTCTCCGGTAACACTGGAATAGTCCCGTAATGTGGTCCCCCCTGCGGCGATCGCCTCACCCAGCACGGACCGAATGGCAGTTACCAACAGGCTGTAGCGCTCGAGTGCGATCCGGCCCGCCGCGCGTGTCGGTCGGATACCACTTCGAAAGAGTGCTTCACTGGCATAAATATTACCGACACCCACCACGATCCGCCCATCCATAATAAAGCTCTTGACCGCTGTACGACGCCCTCGGGCCCTGGTGTACAAGTAGTGTCCATCAAAGTCGTCAACCAGCGGTTCCGGACCCAGATGACACAAGTATGGAGATTC
>CEVA01218590.1_pt1 | contig 11516 bp, 11 predicted proteins | sample 361521 | NCBI WGS metagenome assembly CEVA01 (sample SAMEA2622823, study PRJEB7988) | marine metagenome | isolation source: saline water (ENVO:00002010), including | reverse complement strand
CCGCACCCGGTCCCCCAAACCCGATAGCAGCTGCAACGCCAGCGATATTCCCGGTGCCGACGCGTCCTGACAGTGATACTGCCAATGCTTGAAAAGAAGAAATACCATGGTCCGACTCTTTACCAGAAGCTACTAGGCGTATCATTTGGCGGAAGTGCCGAATTTGCACGAAACGCGTTAAGATTGAAAATAGAAGGCCCGCGCCTAGACACAGATAGACAAGATGTTCGCTCCAAACGTAACTGTTAATCTGATTGACCAATTCTTGCATGCTAGGCCCCAATGCCAGGTTATGATTTATAGATGGGTCGTCGGATACTACAGGATTCCATTAGTTATCTCCCCTGATGAAAAGCTATTCAGGACAGCCAGCTGGCTACAGTTACCCCAACAAAACTGCCGATCGCGTAGCCGAACGAGCCCGCTAAAATACCAGGTATCAGGAGGTTGCCCCATCCTTTTGCTGAAGCTAGTGCCGGCGCACTAGATGGCCCTCCAATTCCGACGGCAGAAGCCATCGCCAGCTCAGCTAGGTCGAATCGAAAAAGGAGCCCTAACCCGAATAGAACGACGAGGTGTATTACTATAATAATGCCGGCAAAAACAAATAAAATTGGCGCAATTTCAATTAGCTGCCAGACATCAGCGCTCGCACTGATGCTGGCCAAGAATATGAACATCATGATATTTCCGGTTTCCCGATGACCGGAAAGTAAGCTGATTGAATTTGGCAGGATAGTGGCAATGGTGACCGTAATACCCGTAATGAGCAAAATCTCAAACTGAGGATAATTAAACACAGAAGCGAAAAAGATACCGGTTGCCGCAATAGCAAACGCAAGGGCAAGGCTCATTAACAAGCCCACAATATCCAGCGTTTCTATAGTATGTACCGGAGCGTCGTCGGGCTCGGGATCGACCGGTTTAGCGTTCTCCATATGCTTTGTTGGGAATCTTCTCGCCATCCAAGATATACCGGGGATAAGAATGATCAGTAGGAAGTGCAAGTTTGTAATGACATTGTCCGCTGCAATAGCTGCGGCCAATTGACTACTATCTTGCATGTTAGTTGCTTCGGCTACAGCAGCGAAGTTTAGACTGCCCCCAATGTAAGTGCCTGTGAAGATCCCCGCAATTTGAGCCTCTTGGGGACCTAGATTAACGAGACTTGTCCCAATAACTGTGCCGGCAACAACGGCGGCACTCCCTATCATAAAGGCCAGTAATGTTGGCCCAGACTCCTTGATAATACGTCTGAGATTCGCTTCAAATAAAAGCAATGGGATGGCTATTGGGACAAGGTATTGCCACACGACATCATAAGCTCCTGCAGATGTCGGGATAACACGGAGGTTTGCCAAAATGATTGACAGAGTTATTAATAACATTACCCCAGAATATTTTCGGCCCCAACTTGTTCGCTCGCACCAAAAGCCAAATGCAGCAATCGCGATGAGGATTGACCAGATAGCAAAGTCCTGATCAGGACTTATCAGGGATTCGGATACCATGGAACTCCTATTTCTAGATTTATTTTTAAGTTTCTCATTTGCAAGAGGTGGTAGCGAGTGTTCTAGTCACCAACCCGTATCCTTAGAACTTCAATCTCTGCTTGGCGAAGTTGCTCGCGGTTTTGGTTAAGTTGTTCAAGGTTACTAATTGGGCCAATGCGAACTCGATGATAGGTTTGATCGTCAATTGATATTCGCTGGATTGTTGATTCTATTCCAAGTAATGCGAGTTGGGCCTTTCGGCGATCGGCGTCCGCGTATCTTGTAAAGGAGCCGGCTTGTAGGATATATACACCAGGCTGTTGCACAGCCGCTATCTGATTGTCCAAACTTACATCCGATTCGTCTTCCGGAATAATGACTTCGAAACTAGGAAGCATCTTGTAAAAAGAGAATCTGGGCTCTGTTTCTTCGCTTTCTATGGGGCTTGGTTCTAGCGTAACAGACGGTGAGGCGGTACTTATCGGCCCTGTCATGCTTGCCGGTTGTTGTGTGTTTAATTTTGGTAATGATTTGGTCTCTTCGCTATTAAGGTAGATTGCGAATGAGACTGACAAGCCGATAACCAGTCCAAAAGACATCCACATCCAGCCTGGATATCCATTGTTTCTTTTGGGTTGGTGATGCCGGTTTTGGCGATGTTTCTGGGCCATAAATCTCTACATTTCTGCCGGGGCAGAAACACCGATAATAGAAAGTCCGTTCGCAATTACCATTTGAGTAGCTTTAATGAGTGTTAAACGCGCATTCCGGAGGTTGGTATCTTCAACGAGAAAGGTATGGGCGTTGTAATAGCTATGCAGTTCGTTTGCGATGCCCCTTAGATAGTGCACCAGAGTGTGGGGTGATCGCTTAGTGGCGGCGAGCCCAATAATTTCTGGGTAACGACTTAGCGAGCCCATAAGCGCCTTTTCGTGAGATTCAGTTAACCGCTCGAAATGTTCCACCCCAATCCCTTCATTATATTCGAGCGACTGGTCTTTCAATTGGCGAAAAACGCTCTCTATGCGCGCGTGTGCGTACTGGATGTAGTAAACAGGATTATCCGTAGAATTACTTTTCGCAAGCTCAAGATCAAAATCAAGGTGTTGATCGTTTGAACGCATGACGTAGAAGAGTCGCGCTGCATCGTTCCCAACCTCTTCCCGCAGTTCTCGCAATGTTACAAATTGTCCCGATCGAGTTGACATCTGTACTTTATCTCCACCTCTGTACAGAGTGACGAATTGGACAAGCAGGGCTTCCATACTATCTGCGGCATAACCAAAAGCCTCAAGTCCTGCCTTTACTCGATTAACGTAGCCATGGTGATCCGAACCCAGTACGTCAATCAAGAGGTCATAGCCACGTTTTCGTTTTCCATAATGGTATGCAATGTCTGAAGCGAAATAAGTTGTTTTTCCATTAGCTCGGACGACGACTCGATCTTTGCTATCACCAAAGTCTGTAGAACGAAACCAGACGTTTCCATCTTTCTGATAGGTCATACCGCGGTCTTCAAGAGCAGCGAGCGCGTCATCAATTAAACCATCTGTCAAGCTTTGCTCTGAAAACCAACTATTGAATGTTACGCAGAAACCCTCAAGATCATCCTTAATGTCCTCAAGAATAGACTCTAGAGCCTGTTGACGGATAGATCTAAATTTATCTGCGCCGAGCATTTTTTCGGAGTTTTCGATCAATGCATCGATCATTTCTTCTTTATTGTTATTTGGCACGCTATCCAAAAGGAGCGATACACTCGTATCCGATATATCTTCATCGACACTTGCGGCAATGGTGCGAATGTAATCTCCGTGATAGCCGGCTTCGGGAAAAGTGAACGATTCACCATTTTTCTCCAACATACGCAATAGAATACTCACACCGAGAATATCCATTTGCCGACCGGCGTCATTAACATAGTATTCTCGGTCAACCTGATAGCCAGCTGCCTCAAGCAAATTGCCAAGGGTTGCTCCATACGCCGCGTGACGGCCATGCCCCACATGCAGTGGACCGGTTGGGTTGGCGGAGACGAACTCAAGAAGAACTTTTGGCGTATTGCGAGCAGCCTTTCGCCCATAAGCTGAACCTGATTTAAGAATCTCGGCAAGTTCACGGTGGAGAGCGAGCTGGCTAATATGAAAATTAATAAAGCCCGCTCCGGCAATATCTACGGAATTGATTAAATCGCTGTCGGGCAGGTTTTTGATTACTGTTGTTGCTATCTCTTTCGGTGATTTGCCCAAGGTCTTCGCAAGGCGCATTGCTATATTAGTTGTGAAATCGCCGTGGCGAGGATCGCGAGTGCGCTCAATCATATTATTGATCGATTGGTTTTCAAGAACCCCAGAGTATTCAGGTAAGGCTGTTAGTGCCTGTTGAAGTATTTTTTCAATGTTGCTTTTCAAAAATTTGGTTCCTAGGCTACCTACTACTGTTAAGCGGGCAATTTTAACGCCCGGTCAGAAAAGCTCAATCGGGTCCACGTCGATTGACCATCTTACCCGACGGGCTTTCGCACTGCCTTCCAGTTTGTGTCTCAATTTTAATAGCATCTCATGTAGGTTTTGTCGTTTCGAACTTTGGAGCAGCAGTTGAGCTCGGTATCTGCCAGCTTTGCGTTCCATGGGAGCATTCACAGGACCTAAAACGCGAACACCCGCGACACCAGCGTTATCGGCTAGTATGCGGGCGTATTCAAGAAAATTGTGGGCGTCGTTTCTTCGTATAGCTGTGGCGCGGAGCAAGGCAATCCTTGAAAAGGGGGGCCAAGCAGATTTTTCACGTTCTTCAAATTCGTTTTCCATTACAGCGTAGTAATTTCCGGTCAAAAGTTGTTGCCAAAATGGATGGGCTGGGAAGGCTGTTTGGATAAGTACCTTACCCTGACGCAGTTCCCGACCGGCTCTTCCGGCTACTTGAATAATACTTTGGGCAAGTCGTTCGGCGCCTCGAAAATCCGTGCTAAATAGTCCTTGGTCGGCGTTAACAACTATAACCAAAATGAGGTTAGGAAAATGGTGTCCCTTTGATAGCATTTGTGTGCCGACTAATATTTTTGTTTCGCCTGACGTTGCATTCATGAGCGCTTTGTCCAATGTGCCTTTTAGGCGTGTACTATCAGAATCAATGCGCGTTACCCTCTGGCTTGGAAAACTGCGCCTTAGAGACTCCTCGAGCCTTTCTGTTCCATGCCCCAAGGGATTGCAAGTGGCTCCACATACAGTACATTGTTTTTCATACGGGCGCTGCGCACCGCAATGGTGACACTTAAGCATATTGGTTTGGGCATGGACGGTCATACGTGAATCACATTGTGCACATTCAGATACATGGCCGCAGCCGGAACAAACGAGTGTGGGCGCAAAGCCCCTCCGATTGAGAAAAACTAACACTTGCCCGTTAGTATCAAGGGCCTTTTTAATCGATTCCACAACTGGGCCACTCAGGCCATCCGGCCTGCCATGATGGGTTAGATCAATAAGCTTCATCTTGGGTAAAACAGCTTTACCCACTCGCTTGGGCAGCTCGATAAGACTGTATGTTTTTTCTCTGCAGTGCATAAGGGATTCGACACTGGGCGTTGCTGAACCTAGAACAACCGGAATATTCTTTTGTTTGCCACGCAGAATAGCGAGATCTCTGGCTGAGTAACGAAGGCTATCCTGTTGTTTATAAGAACTATCATGTTCTTCATCGACGATAATGAGCCCAAGGCAATTGAATGGTATAAATATTGCCGACCGAGTCCCGATAAGAACTTGCGCTTTTCCACTACGTGCTGATCTCCAAGCACACAGTCGTTCCGTATCAGTAAGCCCAGAATGATATACGGCAGGCTTCACTCCGAGGCGCTCCTGGAAGTGCTTCAATATCTGTGGTGTCAATCCAATTTCGGGTACTAGCACAAGTATCTGTTGCACGCTCTTTAGTGCATTTTTGATTAAATTTAGATAAATCTCAGTTTTTCCGCTGCCGGTCACACCATGGATGAGACTAACCTGAAAACCTTTTTTTGTACGCAACTTGGCAAGCGCGGCATTTTGGTCGCGGGTTAATGGTGGACCCTCCTGTATTGGCAGATCAAAGAGATATTCAGTGGATTTTTTAGGCAGCACTGATATTTCAACTAGGGATTTCTCTACTAGTCTTTTTACCGGACTGCGCCATCCAGATATTTTTTTGTCTAAATTACTCAGGGGCATTGCTTTGGTTTGCTTGAGTTCGGCAAGAATTTTGCTCTGTATGGGGGCACGTTTCTTTAAAGTATTTAGGTCACATTTCTCCCCTAATTTGGTGGCCATCAGTTGCTTGAACATGGGAACAAGTGGCTTGCCCTGTCGAAGTAAGGCTGGCAGCGCTATGGTGGCAACTTCACCGATGGGGTGATGGTAATAATTGCTGACAAAACGTAGAAGCCGAAGGTCTGTTGCTGAATATAATGGAATTGAGTCAAGGACCTTTGATACAAGTTTTAATTTTTTCGTCGGCAGGTCACTTTTGTCGGAAACCTCCAACACAACCCCGACGAGGTTCTGGGAACCGAACGGTACTCTGACTCTGCACCCAGGCTTTATCTCATGGTCCCCTGCCAAGTAATCAAATAAACGAGAGATGGGGACATTTATGGCGACCCTAACAATAGCTTGTTGTTTCACGTAAGCGTGGTCCCGCTAATCAGGAGAATATTTATAAATAAAAAACATACGTATACAAACCTTCATTCTTGCTGTAGTTGGACTCTAAATCTGCTGACTAATATAACTTGATCGGGAGAACGTCAACCAAAGGTGCTACTAGACGTTAAATAGTCATGATTTGAAGATTGGAGTCAAGGTGTATGATTAAAACAAATAAAACTAATAGGACCTAGGAACAGAAAAAATACTTACATGAACACCTGTGTAGCTGGTTTTGAGGTATTGTGCAATGAACATAACGGTACAGGAGCTAAAAAACTGCAACGCGAGGCCGAATTTAATCGATTTTTTGCTGAGGTGGAAAAGCGGGCACTTAGAATTGCCGAAATCAGTATTCGTGACCGTGAAGATGCGCTTGACCTTGTGCAGGAAGCAATGATCAAACTAGTTCGTAATTATTCTGATAAACCATCGGAGGAATGGACACCCCTTTTTTATCGTATTCTTCAGAATAATATTCGAGATTGGCAGCGTCGCCGCGCTGTGCGTGCTCGGGTAATGGTATGGTTTGGGAAAGATAAGGATGATGATGACTTCGACCCTATCGCTGCCGCTCCTGACCCGGTTGGCCGGACGCCGGAGGAAGAGTTACAGTCTGATGAGGCGATGCAGACGTTGGAACGCGCGATTTCTAATTTACCAGCAAGACAGAAAGAGGCATTCATACTACGTACATTTGAAGGATTAGATGTTGCAGCTACTTCAGTGGCAATGGGGTGTTCTAAGGGTAGTGTCAAAACGCATTATTCGCGAGCTGTACATAAGTTGCGTGAGAATTTGGGGGAGCATTGGTAATGCATGAAAAGAGTGATCTAGCAGCTGAAGATGTTTTGGTGCGCCAAGCCAAGCAGGCTTTTGACGACAGTGTGGAGAGGATTGATGGCCAAACATTATCCAAGCTAAATCAGGCTCGGCAAACGGCCCTTTCTGAACTCACGCCTAGGAAGTCGGCAATCACGCAGTGGACTCCACTAGTGGGGTTAGCGGCGGCGACCGCTGCGGCTATTGTATTTTGGCCAACCCAACCAGGGGTGGAGGACTTTTCCATTCCGTTGATAGCTACTGATATGGAAGTGTTGCTGATGGAGGAAAACTGGGAGATGCTTGAGAATCTTGAATTTTACAGCTGGATAGAGTTGGGAGAGGACACGACACCGCTCGGCGATACTGAGAATAATGTCAGCTGACTATCAGGTTTTCCGGTTGCTGCTGGCCGCGATGGCATGGTTGCTAGTAACAACAGGTACCGTTGTCGTTGCCGAGGAGACAGCGGATAGTGTGGAGTTGGAGTTTCTTGAATATCTGGGTAGTTGGGAAGGGTCAGACAAGGATTGGGTATTGTTCACCTTGGATCTTGAATCAGGTAAACAAATAAACGAGAAGGAAGTAGAAAATATTGCGGCGAGAGAACGTGAGAAGGCAGGGGAGTTGGATGATGAGAGTTAGATATTATCTGTCGGTGATGGCATTGCTTGTACTAGGGTTCAGCTCTGTAGCGAATGGTCAAAACCTTTCAAATAGTTGGGACAAACTAACAGATGCGCAAAAGGAAATATTATTACCATTCTCTGATCAATGGGAATTTCTGTCGACAGAGCGGCAAACGTATCTCGCACAGGGTGCGCTTCGTTACGCAGAGATGGATGCCGAACAGCGGGCGGCGGCTGAATCGCGTTTTAGAGCATGGCAGGATCTTAGTGAAAATGAACGGGACACAATTCGCAATCAATACAGGCAATTTCAAAATTTGTTACCACGGGAAAAAGAACGAATCCGTGATAATTTCCAACGATTTCAAAAGTTACCTTTAGATCGCCGCCAACAACTCAGAGATCGTTTTCGTCGGATGGATACCGATCAGAGGCAGAAAATTAGGGAGCGGCTACGACACCGACAAAACCGGAATAGGCCCCGGCCCATTAATCCTCCAAATTAGTGCTAGGAATCTCAAATATAGAATTGTTAGGATCATTCCTATCCTTATGGAACATTGCATTATCAGCTTAGAATGATTAAAAATAATTTTTCGCCAATAGTGGTAATAAAAACGACTGGACAAGCAAGTGAAGATTGGGATTCAGTAATGCGCGGGCTTTATAGGGTTAGGCAATTTGCAGGTCAAAACGGATCGGGGTGCTGAATGCTTTGTGGTTCTTCATCAAATATCTCGCAGCAGGTTCTTCGAACGGATGTCGGAGGCATGCCGCTAGAATGGATCGATTATCGGGAGGCAGTGCGCCTTTATCATAATAATCAGGTTGCTTATGATTGCGGTACGATCCTTTATACGATATTTGGGGGCTTCAGTGCGCTGACCCATCTGCGTAGCCAAATAGAAGTCAGCTCAATAATTGCGACAAATGGCACTGGTCGTAATGCTGCGTTCGTGCGTGATTCCTATGTTCCACCCCTCAATAATCGAACGCTTTTTAAAAGAGATGCGAATCTTTGTTTATATTGTGCAGCGCAGTTTCCTGCACGGTTACTGACACGAGACCACATTACCCCATTATCACAAGGCGGCTTGGATGTTTGGAATAATGTGGCAACGGCATGCCGCCGCTGTAATAATCACAAAGGTGGGTGTACCCCCGAACAGTCGGGAATGCAGTTAATTGCGGTTCCGTTCACCCCAACTTATGCGGAATATATATACTTGAAAGGCCGACGCGTGTTAGCGGATCAAATGCAATATTTGCTTGCCCATATTCCAAGATCTAGTCCTCTACACAACAGACTGAGCAGCCACTTATCAAACGTGAGAACACTTTTTTGATCGCTTTCAGAATTCCTGTATTGTCTAGCAACGATGCAGTATTTAATTGATGCTAGCGTATATGTATTCCGTGCCCATTATTCTATGCCAGATGATATGGTCGACGATCACGGTAATCCGATCAATGCTCTTTACGGGTTTTGTCGTTTTATTGGCGATTTCATTGAGCAGATTAATCCAAGCCACATTGCGGTACTTTTTGATGGGAGTCTGACAGGTTCTTTTCGTACCGAGATCTATCCGCTCTACAAAGCAAACCGTGATCCTGCACCGCCGGAGTTGAAGCGACAGTTTGAGCAATGTAGGCGGTTTGTGCGAGCACTCGGTGTAATGGAGTCAGCGCATCAGCGTTACGAAGCTGATGACCTTATTGGCACGCTAGTCAGCCAAGGCCGGAAAATTGGGGTTCCATCAACGATTGTAAGTCGTGACAAGGACTTGACCCAGTTAGTGTCTAAAGATGATGTATTTTGGGATTACGCTGGTAAAGGTAAAATGGGATACGCAGCTATTCCCGAGTATTTCGGTGTTTGGCCTGAACAAATTGCTGATTTTCTTGCTTTAGCCGGCGACAGTGTAGATAACATAAAAGGTGTGCCGGGTATTGGCCGAAAAACAGCAATTGCGTTACTCCAACATTTTGGATCACTGGACAATGTGTATGCTCATCTAGATACCGTGCACCAAGTGAATGTGAGGGGTGCTAAGGGCCTCGCAACAAAACTCGAACTGCATCGCGAAGATGCAATATTAGCTCGTAAATTAACTGGTATAGCCTGCGATGTGCCTATAGAAAAATCAGTCGCCGGTCTCAAGCCAGAAAAACCGGACTTAGTGGCCATTAATGAGCTTTTTGACGAGGCGGCTATTGGTATTGCTCTTCGCCGACAGGCAGAACGAATCGCTCGACTTAGGAGTGGGTAAGAATTTATATGGCTTTACAATTAGGTCATGCCTGACTGGGTAACCTTGTTTTCATCGCTGCGTGCACATGACATAAAGGTGGCAATGGCTTGCACACCGCAGCCCATTACTGGCGGTGATATAAGCTCCGCATGGCGCATTGATGCATTAGACCATCAGTTCTTTTTGAAGACTGGACCAGTTTCTGCATATGACAGTTTTTTAGCTGAAGCAGATGGATTAACGGAACTTAAACAGGCAAATGCACTGCGGATACCGGAGGTTTTACACTGTGGTGTCTCTAGTGCTGATAGTTTCCTCGTCTTGGAATGGATAGATTTCGAATCTGTTTCTGCGAGAGCCGAGGAAAAATTAGGAGAGCAACTAGCCCAACAACACAAATGTCTGTCCGAATCTTTCGGGTGGTATCGTGACAATATAATTGGGTCGACGCCTCAGCGAAATCAACCTAGTGACGACTGGTTGAAATTTTTTTCGGAATTCCGGCTCGGGTTTCAGCTTGAACTAGCAGCAGCTAATGGATATAGAGGTCAGCTAGAAAAAGATGGCCAAAAATTGCTTAATTCGCTGGCAGGTTTCTTTGAGAACCATTCTCCAGAGCCATCGTTGCTTCATGGAGACCTGTGGGGCGGCAATTGGGCGGTAGCGGATGGCAATCCTGTGTTGTTTGATCCTGCTGTCTATTATGGGGATCGTGAAACGGATCTCGCAATGACTGAATTATTTGGGGGCTTTGGCGACAGTTTTTATGTTGCCTATGATCGAACTTGGCCATTGTCGCCGGGATTTGGTGAGCGGCGACTCCTATACCAGCTATATCATGTTTTGAATCACCTTAATATTTTTGGTGTGGGTTATTTGCAGAGTGCACACCGAATAATCAAACAATTAATTTAATTCTGTTGGATGTATTACTTGGTATTCGTATGAACGGAGGGCTCAGATTGGAGCTCCCATTTTGCGCGCGCGTGTAAGGCTTTCCTTCTCTTGCGCTGACTTATCTGCAGCGCTATAGGTTGGACTTGTTTCGGGCCACCTACCCATATTTTCTGTGAAAGTGCGTAAAAGAAAAGCTAAATGTTCTTCGCGGGCATTTAAGGCTGGAATATATCTCAGACATTTCCCGCCGGATATCTGGAATAGCTTTGCATTTTCTATTGCAATTTCTTCGAGTGTCTCAAGGCAGTCGACGGCAAAACCAGGGCAGATAACATCAACTACACCAACTTGTTTTTTTCCCCAGAGCTCTAATGTTTTATCCGTGTATGGTTGCAACCATTCCGCACGACCAACGCGGGATTGAAAGCTTACTTGCCACTCACTCTCATTTAGTTCCAGTTCCTGAGCTAGTAAGCGTGCGGTTTTATGACATTGGCAATGATATGGATCACCTGCTAGGAAAGTTGATTGGGGAAGCCCGTGGAATGACATTAATAAACGGTCGCTACGGCCATTTTCAGTCCAATGTTCATGTACTGTTGCCGCAAGGGAAGAAATGTAATCAGGAGCATCATGATAGTGATTAATAAATTTGAGTTCTGGTACCCAGCGGCGCTGGGATAGGATTTCTGTCACAGCATCAAAAACACTGCCGGTAGTTGTCCCGCTATATTGTGGGTA